>ENA-OUNI01000260-OUNI01000260.1-human-gut-metagenome-genome-assembly--contig:-NODE-260-length-24658-cov-3.925604_pt1 | contig 24658 bp, 25 predicted proteins | sample MGYA00242499_ERZ504580 | MGnify/ENA primary metagenome ERZ504580 (study PRJEB26092, sample SAMD00036315) | human gut metagenome | host: Homo sapiens | study: EMG produced TPA metagenomics assembly of... | reverse complement strand
TTTTTGCTTAAATAAATTTTACTTTCTGTCCCGTCAAGAAGCCGTTTTATGTTCTTTTTATGTCTGTAAAATGCCAGTACTGTCAAGAGTCCCAATAACAATATAAAGCTCGATCATATGATAAGAATCCATATGATAAGAACCCCTCTGTCCAAATATGATCATACTGATAAATGCAGCCAGATATGCACTTACCGAACACAGTGAAACATAGTGTGTCAGGAAAAACAATCCAAAGAATACAATTGCGCAGATTATAAAAATCCGCCAGTCAAAGGCAATCACAAGTCCTACAGATGCAGCTACGCCCTTCCCGCCTTTAAAATTGAGATAAAACGGAAAATTATGCCCCAGAATACACCCAGCTGCTGCATAAAGGCTCAGCAACGGTAGGATATCTCCATAAGAATTTCCAAATATTGCTCTTACGATCAGGATGGCTGCAATACACTTCAGACAGTCACACAACAGATTCAATGCTCCGGCCTTTTTACCAAGTGTACGCAGTACATTTGTAGAGCCCAGATTTCCACTTCCCTGTTTGCGGATATCAATATGATAAATTTTTCCTAAAATGTATGCGGTCTGAAAAAGTCCGCATGCATATCCAATTGCAATACAAATCAGGCGTTCCATGATTATTCTTTTTCACCTCGTTCACGAATAATGAATTTCAGTGATGTTCCCGCAAATCCAAAGGCATCCCTGATCTTGTTCTCCAAATATCTGGTATAAGAGAAATGCATCAATTCTTTGTCATTTACAAAGATAACAAATGTAGGCGGTTTGACAGCCACCTGTGTCATATAGTAAATCTTCAGACGTTTTCCCTTGTCAGACGGAGGCTGCTGCATTGCCACTGCCTCAGAAAGGATTTCATTCAGGACACCTGTCTGGATTCGCAGTGTCTGGTTTTCGATAACCGCATCGATCGTTTCAAACATTCTGGAAATCCTGAGTCCTGTTTTTGCAGAAATAAATACCAGCTCCGCATATGGCATATATGCCAGAACCTCGCGGATTCTGTTTGTGTGCTTATAAATAGTCTTATCATTCTTTTCAATGGCATCCCATTTATTTACTGCAATGATAACACCCTTTCCTCTTTCGTGGGCAATCCCTGCGATCTTGGCATCCTGTTCTGTAACACCCTCTGATGCATCGATCATTACAATGACAATATCTGCACGTTCTACTGCAGTCACTGTACGGATCACACTGTATCTCTCAATCTCCTCTTTAACTTTTCCCTTACGGCGAAGTCCGGCAGTATCAATAAAGATATAATCCTTTCCCTGCCATTTTACTCTGGTATCTACCGCATCTCTTGTAGTTCCGGCAATATCAGAAACAATCACACGGTCTTCTCCCAGAAGTTTGTTTACCAGTGACGATTTTCCTACGTTTGGTTTTCCCACAATGGCAATTCTCGGGATTTCATCATCTTCTTCTGTATCTGCATCCTCAGGGAAATGTTTTGCCACTTCATCCAGCATATCACCCAGCCCCATACGGTTTGCCGCAGAAATCGGAATCGGTTCACCGATACCAAGGTTATAGAACTCATAAACATCCATCATAAATTTCTGGATACTGTCTACCTTATTCACAACAAGGACAACCGGTTTGCCACTGCGTCGGAGCATATCTGCCACCTTCGCATCGGAATCCACCAGTCCCTGATGAACGTCTGTGATAAAGATGATAACATCTGCCGTATCAATGGCAATCTGTGCCTGCTCTCTCATCTGAGAAAGGATGATGTCACTGCTGTCCGGCTCAATACCGCCTGTATCGATCATGGTAAATGTCTTGTCCAGCCATGTCACATCTGCATAAATTCTGTCTCTTGTAACGCCGGGTGTATCTTTTACAATAGAAATCTTCTCACCTGCCAGCGCATTAAACAATGTGGATTTACCTACATTAGGCCTGCCCACTATCGCTACTACCGGTTTGCTCATATATCTGTCTCCTTCTTATCTTTTTATGGTCTGGTGCTTCGATCAGACAGTTTACCAGGTCAGCACCCGGTTCATCTACCACTACAACTTCCGTCTTAAGAGCCTGTCTGACATCTTCCACCGTCAGGTCATCCAGAAAAACATCCTCGCCGCTTCTGAGCATATTGCATGGGATCAGTACTTTTTCTCCCAGATTTCTCTGCGCAAGCTGATCCATAAGATCAGTAGCTGTGATCAGACCAGAAACTGTGATCTTCTCTCCAAAGAAATTATTCTTTACTGCATATACTTCAGCCTGGACATTCGGAAATTTCTTCTGTACCAGTTTTATCATTTTACCTATATAAGGCGCTGCCAGCCGTCCTGTTGCAACAGTGGCATTTACCTCTCTGTCATCACCTTCAAGCTGCTCAAGTCTCTCTTTTACCTCTGTTTCAAGCAGACGCATCATACCAACACCATTCTCCAGCTGAAGGTATCCGTCATATCTGCCCTCCTCAGGAAGTTCATATCCTGCAAGAATATACCATTCATCCGAAGCATGTACAAAATGAATACCATGCTTCTTCACCATGATCTTCTGCCACCGCTCTACCTGACTGATCAGATACCTTGCATCCTCTTTATCAAAAGATTCCAGTGGATACAGACCTTTTCGATACCTGGAAAGGCCTACAGGTACGATTGAAACACTCTGCAGTACAGGCGCATATTCCGACAGTTTTTCCAGACTGTATTCCAGTTCATCCCTGTCATTAATCCCCTTGCAGAGCACAATCTGCCCGTTCATGGTCACATCACCTTTATAAAGCCTGTCAACTTTTGCAAGGGCATCTCCGGCAAATCGATTATGGAGCATTTTACAGCGAAGCTTGGGATTCATAGTCTGAAACGATACATTGATCGGGGAAAGATGAAACTTGATAATACGATCCAGATCATAGTCACTCATATTGGTAAGGGTAACATAGTTTCCCTGCAGGAATGACAGTCTGGAATCGTCATCTTTAAAATATAAAGTTTCTCTCATACCGGGCGGCATCTGGTCTATAAAACAGAAAATACAGTGATTGGAACAGGAGCGGTACTCATCCATAAGACTGTTCTCAAACTCCACGCCAAGATCATCTTCATATTCCTTTTCTACTTCCAGTTCCCATTCCTCGCCATTCTTCTTTCGGATAAGGAGCGTAACAAATTCGTCATTCATCAGATAACGATAATCAAACACATCCTCTACCGGCTGGCCGTTAATGGAAAGCAGCGCATCTCCCGGTTCCAGTTCCAGTTCTTCTCCGATACTGTCCGGAAGAACCCTGGATATTATGTGTAAATTTTTTTTTCATGAATTTTACTCCATTGGAATGTAACCGGAAATTGTGTGTGGGATAAACTTTTCCGGCACATTTTGTTTCTCGATCATTCAGGAGCCGCTGATTTATTTACTGTGCAGGCACAGTAACTTTCTGACATTTACTCCTGATATCATATGACAGTAATTCCGGACAAAATATACCTGCGCCCAGAATCCACTATCTTTTATATCATAACAATTGTAAAAGAAAAAATCAATAAATTCCTTGACGTATTTTAGGGCAAATGTTATATATTATATTGAAATCTATTTTTTGAGTATAAATCACTACTTAGGAGGAGTATTATGCCAAACATAGAATTGTTTGGAAAATCCATGCCGGTTGCACTATCCGTATTGCAGCTCTTGGATGCAGAGAACTTGCAGAAGAAGTTGACAGAAAACTTGTTAAATTCCGTAATGAGCTGGTTGAACGCAAACAGCTCAGTGTTATTCCTCAGGGATACAGCGAAGAATCATTTATTGTAGAATGTGAATGCCCCCGTTTCGGAACCGGTGAAGGTAAAGGTTATATTAAAGAATCCGTTCGTGGCACTGACCTTTATATTATGGTTGATGTGACCAATTACAGTGAATCTTATACTGTATGCGGACACGAGAACCATATGTCTCCTGACAACCATTTCCAGGATCTTAAACGAATTATTTCCGCTGCAACAGGCAAGGCACACCGTATCAATGTAATTATGCCGTTCCTTTATGAAGGCCGCCAGCACAGACGTACTAAAAGAGAATCTCTGGACTGTGCACTGGCACTGAAGGAATTAAGCGATATGGGAGTTTCCAATATCATTACCTTTGATGCCCATGATCCACGTGTCCAGAACTCTATTCCGCTGAATGGTTTTGATAACTTTTTCCCTACTTATCAGTTTTTAAAAGCTCTGATCAAGAGTGTGCCGGATCTTCGTGTTGACAATGACCATCTGATGATCATCAGCCCTGATGAAGGTGCCATGTCAAGAGCTGTATATTTCTCCAACATCCTTGGAGTAGATATGGGTATGTTCTACAAACGTCGTGATTACTCTACAATCGTCAATGGAAAGAATCCTATTGTTGCACATGAATTCCTCGGAGATTCCGTAGAAGGCAAAGATGTTGTAGTTATCGATGACATGATTTCCTCCGGCGGAAGTATGCTGGATGTTGCCAAACAGTTAAAGGAACGCAACGCAAAGAGAGTATTTGTATGCACTACCTACGGTCTGTTCACAGACGGTCTGGATAAATTTGATGAATATTACGAGAAAGGCTGGCTTGACAGAGTGATCACAACCAACCTGAATTACCGCATTCCGGAACTTCTCGAAAGACCATATTATGTAGAAGCAAATATGAGCAAATATCTTGCGAGCATCATTGATATCATCAATCATGATGTTTCCGTTGAGAAGGTTCGTTCCAGCAACGAAAAGATCATGTCTCTTATGGAAAAAGTAAATTCCAGATAGTTTTTCCGGCAGATGAATACGAAAAGGGGAGCTGTTAACCAGCTCCCCCTCTTTCGTATTGTACAGTTAGTCTGCCAATTCAGGATTACTCACTTCGCACTGTTGTGCTTATAACAATTTCAGGTTTTATGAACGTATGCCAAGAAAAGCCCCAAGATTTCCCCTTTTTCCATGGGAAGCCCTGTGAGAAAAGAGAAACTCAGGATTACAGCAGGTACAGAGATTTGGCATGGAAATGTTTTCTTCCGGGATTCCCGCTTCCAGAAAAATAATCTTGTTTGCCATCCACAGATTTAACTGATATTTTCCGTTTTCTTTTCTGTAAAACAGCCTGTTCCGGTATTTCTTATCAAAAACCTTTTCAAATTCTTCAATCACATCTTCGCTGACTTCATAACACTCCTGACAGATAGACGGTCCGATGGCCACTTTCAGATCTTTCGGATTACTTCCATACTCTTCAGACATCTTTTCTATGGTAACTGCACCGATTTTCTGAACCGTACCTCTCCATCCCGAATGAGACAGTCCGATCGCGTGATTCGCCGGATCAGCAAAATACAGTGGAACGCAATCCGCATAAAAGGTTGCGAGAACCAGCCCCGGAACATTTGTGATCATTCCATCTGTATCTGTATAATCACGCGGGATCACAATTCCCTTTCCGCGGTCTTTCTCTGTTACTTTCCGCACATTGTTGGTATGAGTCTGATCAGATGTAACGATGCTGTTCATATCAAATCCCATAGCATCAGAAATCCTTCTGTAATTTTCTTTCACGCAGGATTCCTCATCACCTCTTGTAAAACTCAGGTTCATAGAACTGTAGATTCCTCTGCTCACTCCGCCAAAGCGGGTGCTGAATCCATGAACAAGCCAGTTCATTTCTTCATATGCGGGATATGTAAGAAATGTAACATCTTTATTGTTTTTTACATTCATCTTTGGAATCTGTTCACTGTTCCATTTTATCTTCATATTTCATTATTCCCTTCCTGCTGTATGGCAGATTATTCATCAAAGCAGTTTCTATAATTATTAGAGGATTGCAATATATTCAAACGCATTCTTAACCCAGTGTATTTCATCCCCGTCAATTCCTGCCACATCGAAACGGCATGGGATATCCACATTGTGATATTCCACTGTAAGAAAATACCTTGCCACCTTACATATGGTTTTCTGTTTAGCAGGATTTACTGCAGCCAGCGAATAACCGGAACTATTGTCTTTCCTGTATTTTACCTCAACAAAAACAAGATATTCTCCATCTCTGGCAATCAGATCGATTTCTCCAAATCTGCATCTGTAATTATATCTCAGAATAAATAATCCCTGCTGTTTCAGATAATCAGCAGCTTTTCGTTCGTAACAGCTTCCGGTAGACCGGGTATTTTTATGCAAATTCTTCCATCCATTTCTTTTTATATTATATGTAGGCATCTTTTGTTGTTACTGTGCATCACTCAGTGTATTGCTGTGTACTGAAGGATAGTAACCCTTTTGCAACTGTTTATATGAAATGTGTAATAAAGGTCTTTCTGTGGATCGGGGTTTCTCCGTATTTTTTCAGTGCCGCAATATGATCGGCAGAACCATATCCCTTATTTGATGCAAAACCATATTCCGGGAACACTTTATCATATTCTTCCATCATTCTGTCCCTTGTCACTTTTGCAACAATACTTGCTGCTGCAATGGAAACACTCTTTGCATCTCCCTTAATAATGGGAACCTGTGGAATGGTGATCTGAGGAATCGTGACTGCATCATTGAGAAGAAGCTGAGGAACCACTTCCAGTTTACTTACCGCCTCCCGCATTGCCTCATAAGTAGCCTGAAGGATATTGATCTCGTCAATACGCTCCGGGCTGCGCATACCGATTCCTACTGAAACCGCTTCCCTCATAATCACATCATACAGTTCTTCTCTTTTGGAAGCGCTGAGTTTCTTGGAATCGTTCAGATAAAGGATCCGGCTGTCCTGTGGCAGAATTACTGCACATGCCACAACCGGGCCTGCAAGGGGGCCTCTTCCCACTTCATCAATTCCGCATAAATAACCAAGATGTTCATATTTATGCTCATATACCTTCATATTTTCAATACGCTGCTTCTCCGCTTCCAGAGCTGCTTCCTTTTTGCGGCACTGTGCGATCAGTTTTTGCACACCACTTCTTGTATCTTCTTTATAAATTTCATATAAAGCCGGGTAGCTGCTCATATCTGCTGCAGCAAACTCGGCTTTAATCTCAGCTATTGTTTTCATAATGGCGCCCACTCCAATGTGATCCGCCCCATTTTTCCGGAACGGAAATCATCAAACAGTATCAGCGAAGCTTTGGCATAGTCCAGCTCGTCCTGCTTTTTCAGACACCCTCTGGCTCTGGCAATCGCCTCCAGAACTTCCACAGAAGTTCCCTCCTCTGTGATCTGATATCTCTCTGCCAGAATCCCTTTATAATTTTCGCGCAGATAATCGATCAGCCAGAGTGCCAGTTCCTCCATATTCAGAATGTCATCTTTGATAGAACCTACACATGCCAGACGGATTCCCACCTGCTGGTCTTCAAATTTCGGCCACAAAATACCAGGAGTGTCCAAAAGTTCTACTCCCTTATTCAGACGGATCCACTGTTTTCCTTTCGTAACTCCCGGCTTGTTTCCGGTCTTTGCACAGGCCCGTCCTGCAAAGGTGTTGATAAATGTAGATTTTCCTACATTCGGGATTCCCACTACCATAGCGCGGATCGGACGGTTTTTAATACCGCGGCGTCTGTCTCTTTCTATCTTTTCCTTACATGCTTCCTGGATCACATTATTGATTGCTTTCATTCCGGAACCATTTCTGGAATCTACTTTTACAACATAAAATCCCTTTGCCTGAAATAAGTTTTCCAGGCTTCATTCTGGCGCTCGTCAGCCAGATCTGATTTATTAAGAAGAATCAGTCTGGATTTATTTTTTCCCAGTTCATCGATATCCGGGTTTCTGCTCGAAAGAGGTACGCGGGCATCCACAAGTTCAATGATCAGATCGATCAGCTTAATGTCCTCCTGCATCTGTCTCTTTGCCTTGGTCATATGACCAGGGTACCACTGTACGTTCATATACACCTAACCTTTCAAAAATCCAAATTTATCTTTCGGGGAAATGACAAACCATACCTTTCCCACAATATATTTCTTATTGATATTTCCGATATCACCATACCGGCTGTCCTCACTGTTATTTCTGTTATCGCCAAGTACAAAATACTCACCGCTTTCCAGAGACACTCCGTCGGATGCCAATCCCGCATTACTGATTTCAGGAAAATTCTTATTTTCATTATATACTTCTCCGTTGACCAATACTGCTCCGTTGGATATCTGTACAGTCTCACCAGGCAGACCGACCACGCGGCCGATATGCAGAGCCGCATCATCACTTCCACTGGTTTTATATACAATGATGTCTCCCCGTTCAGGTGAGGATACTTTATAAACAGCCCTGTTTACAAAAAAGCGTTCTCCAACCTGCAGTGTGGGCTCCATGGCACTCTCCTGTACAGTCACTGATTGAAACAGCGCAATTCCCGCCAGAATGCCAAAAATGAGCACTACCGCTATCTGAAATATCCAGTTAAGGATTCCCCGGACTTTTTTTATCTTCAAGTTTTGTTTCCAGCATATCTCTGGTCTCTTTCAGTGCCGGACTATCTTTCCATTTTCTGATATTCATCCAAATCTCCTGACAGATGGAAAAAGAGGGACAATACACAAGTTATTGTCCCTTCTTCTGCTAATTCATGAAATTATTTAACAAGCTCTTTAACCTTAGCTGCTTTACCTACACGATCTCTTAAGTAGTTCAGTTTCGCACGACGTACTTTACCACGACGGATAACTTCTACTTTTACTACATGTGGGGAATGAAGCGGCCATGTTTTCTCAACGCCTACTCCGTTAGAGCTCTTTCTTACAGTAAATGTAGCTCTGTTGCTTCCGCCCTGTTTCTTGAGAACTGTTCCTTCAAAAACCTGAACACGTTCACGGTTTCCTTCTTTGATCAGTGCGTGTACTCTTACAGTATCACCTGTGTTGAATGCCGGTACTTCAGCTTTTAACTGAGCTGCTTCGATGTTTTTGATAATTTCGTTCATTGTATTTTTCTCCTATTCTTATATGGATGTTCTTAATACATATCCTGTAACAGAGGACCATCTTTTTTCACAACAGTTGTGATTATACTATATACCTGATGTATTGCAATACTTTTTGCAAATTTTTTACCAGCAGATTTACTTCACATCCTGTTTCCGTAACCAGAACAGTTACTTCCCACTGGGCTGAAGGAAGTCCGTCCTCTGTACGGACTGTCCACTCGTCAATCTCATCCGTATAAATTTCATCGCTTCCCATATTTACCATCGGCTCTATGGTAAACATCATACCCGGAACCATCAGGACACCTGTATTCTCTTCAGAAACAAAGCTTACCCATGGATCTTCATGGAACTCAACTCCCACACCATGTCCACCGATTTCTCTGACTACAGAATATCCGTTTTCTACTGCATGTTTATGAACTGCACTTCCCATATTTCCGATCGGAGTCCATGGTTTCACCTGGGAAATACCAATCTCAACACATTCTTTTGTGACCTTGACAAGTTTTTCTTTCTCCGGACTCACTTTACCGATGCAGAACATTCTGGACGAGTCAGAATAATAACCATTATATATTGTAGATACATCAACATTGATAATATCTCCCTCTTTCAGAATCTGCTCTTCATCCGGGATTCCATGGCATACCACTTCATTTACAGAAGTACACACGCTCTTTGGAAATCCTTCGTAATTTAACGGTGCCGGGATTCCCCCATGCCGTACAGTCTCTTCATGTACCCATCTGTCAATCTCTTCAGTGGATACACCTGGTTTAATATGCTCTTCCACATAATCAAGAACTGCGATATTGATTTTGCAGCTTTCTTTTATTTTCGCGATCTGTTCGGGTGTTTTGATCAGATCATGATCGATCACTGCATATCCTTTCTGCTTCATTATTTCCATTTTTTCATCAAATGCCTCATGGCATTTTTTATATTTTTTTCCGCTTCCACACCAGCATGGATCGTTTCTTCCAATTTTCAAAGACATGATAATTCCTCTTTCTTTTTTCTTATGTAGGGTACAGCGCATCATCACCATTACAGGAAACTGTGTACTGTTTTATCATACCACATTTTCTCTCGGAAATGTGAACTGTTATTGGTAAAATTACTCGTTATCTTTCGTGAATTGTAAGATAAAGCATCTGCATCAAAGCATTTTTCAAACACACTCCGGAATTGAAAAATCCGGCAGTTTAATTGCTACCGGATTTTTCAGAATCAGAAGTCTTATCTGTATTCATAATCTGATTAAGTTCATTTATCATCTCATCATCTTTCAGACGAAACTTTACTTCCACTCGTCTGGATGCATCCTTATCTACATTCCCATCGGAATCCAGAACCGGATTGGCTGAACCATGACCATTTACGGTCAGATAATTCTGAAGTTCTGAAACCTCATCAGAACTCAGGAAGTTCTCCCTGATTTCCGTCAGATACTGTGCAACTGCGAGAGAACGTTTCTGAGAAAGCTCCAGATTATAATCATAGTCTCCGTCTGTGTCTGTATAACCGTCAATGATGATCTCAGCCAGATACTTCTTATAATCTTTCTGAAGAAGCACCTTACAGTAAATCGGAAGGATATCTGCAAGTTCCTGTTTGCCCTCATCTGTCAGTTCTGACTTATCATAGTCAAATAATACATTTGCATTGAGGGTAAGAGCACCTGTCTGAGCATCAATATCAACACTTACATTGTTTTTGGAAAACTCCTTCTGCAATGCTTCAATAACATCTGCCTTGACACCGATGATATTATCAATTTTCTTCTGCTGTGTGGCAAGAAGAGATGTTTTTTCATCAAGGCTGGCCTGCTGTTCCTTTAACTGTGCTGCCAGTTCTGCAAGAAGCTTTTTCTGCTTGTCAAGCTGTTCATCCTGGGAACTCAGCTTGCTGTTTTTCTCGTCCAGCTCACTCTGCTGTGCCAGAATTTCCGCTGTATACTGCTCCTGAAGAGCTATCTTGTCATCTCTCTCCTTAATACTCTCATTATAACTTTTCTGAGCCTGAAAAAGAGTCACACACATAATCAGTATAAAAAGGAGCAGAACACCGGCCATCATATCAGAATAAGACCGCCAGACATTAAATCCGCCCTCTTCTGATTTCTTTCTTTTGCGCATATTTCTCTCCTTTTCTTATTTGAATAAGCTGAATTTACCTTTCTGGTTTTTGGAAATATTCTTCATATTTTTGTTCATCTCCTCCAGAAGTGCTTCCTGACGCTCGCTCTGTTCCTCCAGAAGTTTGCGTACTTCCTCCACAGATTCTTTCTGTGCCGCACTCTGAGCTGATTTTCCGCCTGAGAGATAAATATTGTTGTCTTCTTTCTGAACAGAAATATCTGCAAAGAGTCTGCGTACCTCTTCCATTGTCTCGTAAGTCATCTTCTGATAAGATACAAAGTCTTTCATCTTTACATCCAACTGTTCTACCAGTTTACGGTTAGCCTCAAGCACATCTTTTCCTGCCTGATTTGCAGCCGAAACCTTTTCCATTCCCTGCGCGGCAGCTTCCACATATTTCTGCATTGTCTGATTGCAGGCAACCCAGAATTTGGCAGAAGATTTCTCGGATTCATGCAGATAATCCGCAATGCGCTGATAATCCTGCTGCTGAAGCTTCTGGATTTCCTGATTATCCTGTGTGATTCTTGTTGCCGTAGACATATAACGGCCCTGAACCTGTCCCAGTTCATTTACAAGGTCTTTCATAGCTTCGCTCTGTTTTGCATATGAGGTATTCAGCTGATTACTCATCGTCTGATAGAGCCTTGTAGTATAATCAATATTTTCTTTCTGCGCTTCCTTCAGCTGTACAAGAGCTTCATTGAAATCTGTGAACTGCATTTTAAATGAACCGTTCATCTCCCGCAAAAAAAGTACGCAGGATATCCTGAACCACATCCTCCTGACATTTTGTTACAGATTCTGTCAGAATCTCCAGAGATTCTGTCATCTTCTGGAAAGTAGGATTGATTGCTTTCTCAAAACTCTCTGCCATCTGTGAGGTAAGCTGCTCTGCCATCTGTTTCATGGCTTTTGTCTGAACCTTCTGACTTGCAAGCATCAGGTTTCTTGACTCGCTCTCAGCCGCCGGAAGTACATAAAGATGAAATCTCTCCAGAAATCCCTGAAGCTTCGCATCCATTCCGGAATAAACGCTTTTCATTCCGGAACTGTAGATCAGTGCAAATGCAATTCCATAGATAGAAGTAAGGAATGCTACTTTGATACCATCTACCAGGGCAGATACAGAGGTAGTCATTGTCTCATAGCTGGATGGCTCAAAACTCTTAAGCCCCCATACCAGACCAATAAAAGTACCAAGAATACCAAGGCTGGTAAAAATATCCGGTGCCATTTCCAGAATCTTCTTATGTACATGAAGATCAATCTCGTCCTCATTTATGTAATCTTCAACATCTCCGATTCCTTCCTGGTTTTTCTCCATGGCATCTACAAAGCTGTCCATTCTGTCATCCAGATATTTATGTTCAAACATCCCCTTCAGGCAGGAAGATCTTCGCTTTTGGCTTTTCCGGGTATTTTGAATATACTGGAAAGCTCCTGCGTTCCTCTTGCAAGAGCCTCTCCAATGCTGTCTACCCGAAACATACCGCCAAACAGTCCGGCCAGATAGATCACAGCCATAACAGCGAGGAATGCAAAGTTATAAATCATCGTGCCTGATGAACCATTCCCGGTCAGCAGCGTCATGGCAACACATCCGCCAAGCACCACCAGAAAAAGAACCGTATTCATAATTTTTTTGCCCATAATACACCTCCTGTGATTATTTGCAGATTCTGCACAAAATTACAGACAATTTCCTTTTTCGTATATCATATCACAACGTCATATCTGTCACAAGTAAAAATATAGTTACTGTTCACAGTAACGTAGCCAAAAGTTACTGTTCACTCCGTTCTCAGTAACACGCTTCGCGATGCACAGAATTTATGCTAATCGCATAAATTCGCGCGGTATATCTCGGGTTTCTGTGACCTTCGCTCACAAAAAACACCTCGCGGGATATTACCAGTGAACAGTAACAAATATATCACGTTCTATAAAATTCCATCTTGATTAAATTGCAAAAAAATTGTAGACTATATATGCACACACATTAATAGTTTTTGTTAATTAAGACTGATTTGAGGTTTCCTCATAACGTCTCAATTATACACACACATTTTCTAAAAAGAGCAGCTGCATCATCCGATGCGCTGCTCTTTTAGTTCCACTGTTTATTTTGTAACTGTTCTCTGCCGTCGACGGCATTCTTTAATGATTTTAACTCTTACTTTTTCTTCTTCAGGAAATAAATAAGTAAAATTATGATAACAATAATCCCGATACCACTAATCCAGATTACAGGATTCTTCATTCCTGAATCTGCTTTTACATTCTTTCCTGATGTTTTCTGACTCTGCTTATCATCGGATTCCTTGTCTTCTGTCGAAGCAGGCGTCTCTGTTTCTTCCGGTGTTGGCGTTGCTTCTTCTGTAGGTGTTGCCTCCGGTGTCGGTGTTGCTTCTTCTGTAGGTGTTGCCTCCGGTGTCGGTGTCACTTTTTCTGTAGGTGTTACCTCTGGTGTTGATGTGGCTTTCGGAGTTGGAGTTGCTTCCGGTGTTGGTGTAACAGCAGCCACCGGAACATTTCCTGATGTGCCTGTAGCCTCCGGTGCATCTGCGGATACATTTTCATTTACGTAATCTGTATCACGATCAAGATTCAGCCATCCCTGTGTCACACCATCTGTGTCTGTTTTCCCCCAGTTTGTTCCGTCTTCTCCCTGAACATACTGAAAAATATGTACAGTTGTCCCATCTGCGATTCCCTCTGTTTCTGAAACCTGATCAAATTTCTCTCCAGGTCCGTTATAAACCGATACGTTTCCATCGTTTCCATGAACCTTTACTTCGAAATCCACATCTTTGCCTCCGAAAGTACGATATTCCTCATTGGCAGCTTCTTCTCTGGAAGCCGGATCCAGATCATCCATAGGAACATATCCGTTCATTCCATGGTACTGTGTATATGCCCATTTTTTTTGTCTGCTCCATTCTTCTCACCCAGAACGTGAATGGCAGTTCCATTTGGGATCTTGCTGTCATTCAGTTTAACACTCTGAGTGTCTGCTTCATCATAAATATCTACCCCGCCCTGTGTACTCTGTACGATCATATAATAATCTGTTACATAATCCGGATTCTGACCCTTTCCGTCATCCGCATAAACAGAAACCACTGTCAGAATAAAGCACAGTACCATTGCTATTACTGTTCCAAACCTTCTCTTCATAATCTCTTTCCTTCATTTCCTATTTTCTTTTTACAGCAGATGAACTTTTATATTTGCTGTATGTATTTCCATATGGCTCTTTAACATATGCTTTTACCGCATAATAGTATGATACACCTTTTTGTGCTTTTTTGTCCAGATAAGAAGAACTATTTCCATTGGAAATTTTCTTTATCAATTGATAGGAACCACCTTTTTTCTTTCTGTAAATATAATAGCCGTCACATTTTTTCTGAGGCTTCCACCGGATACGGATTCCATTTTTCTCAGATTTCACAGAAGTAACCTTCTGCACTGCAGGTGCTGCTTTAATCACATCGCCGGTTTTATATTTACCTGAATATCTTTTTCCGGATGCTTCATAATATGCTTTTACTGTATAACGGTATGATGCATTAGCCGTAACCTTACTATCTTTATATTTTAATTCCGATGTCCCGACATCTGCAATTTGGGACCACTTCCCACCTGCTGCAGGTTTTCTGTACACATAATATCCTGTAGCTCCGGAAACTTTTTTCCATGAAATAAGGTTGTATCCGGAATTATATGCCTTCACCTGAAATACCGGTGTATCCGGCACCCATGACTGATTCAGGGTCCTTGTATGTGCCTTGATCCTTGCCGTCCAGTTTTTCGTCTTTCCATCTGTCCACCTGGCCGTTTCCGATGCACTCTTATAGAATGTCTGCCCTGTTTCTATCCCCGCCGTACAGGTAAACCAGTTTCCATAACTGGACTTTGCTTCCACTCCAAAGCTGATTTTGTCAATCCCACTGTTTGTGATCACAACAGAATATCTGCTTCCCTGTTTCAAAACCACCTCTGGTACACTGATAGTCTGTACACCTGCGATTGGCTGTTCAAACTCATATGGAGCAGCATATGCAGCGGTCCCGCTTTCCGGGTCATATGGATCTGTCAGATCGGTGTATATCTGAATTTTGTAACAGGCATTGTCACTGTTTGTAACAAGATTAACCTCCCCCAGGACTTCTGCTTTTCCCTTTCCTGCAGTTGTCTCATAAACTGCTGCTACTGACTGTCCCGCCTGTATCGGAATCACTGAAAGTGCTGAAGAACCATCATAAAAATAATTATTCCTGTACTTTTGATCCGAAGCAGCCACTGCCTCTGCACTTACAAGTTTACTGATATTGGGATCCTGATAAGAAAGATAGTAATATCCTCCGTCTCCTTTCTTCTCCCCCCAACTGTTTTTGATGATCCACGCACCATCAGATGTTACATTGGAAACAGGAAGGAAATTATCCTTTGAATACGTATCATCCCATCCGACCACTGTCACAATATGATTAATTACAGTCGAATTTGATTTTCCAACAGGATAACAATATGCAGCTGTGTCCGGATTTACATAACTTTCCTTCATATAAAGCATAATGGATACTGCATGGTCATTCAGCAGCATTTCTTTCATACGTTCCTCACTGTATTTGGAAACAGATGCATTTTTCAGATATGCCGCTGAATTATAAGCCTTACTTTCCGGAATCTGTACAGTCAGATCATTCTGATGCGAAGAATCCGTAGGAAATGGTACATCGGCCTCTGTGGTCATTCCCGACCATGTACTGAGATAAATCGCCGCCAGGTGATCATTACCTCCTATCACGTGATAATTTCCCAGTACATAATTCTTATCATCAGGGGTATTTCCAAGAGGATCATTCTGTCTGTTGGAGAAAAAATATGATAAATGTTCTTCTGACAGATCGTAGGTTCCTTTGTTCTGTGCCAGAAGCGAAGTCTCCATGATTGCTGCCATACCAAAAGCCCAGCAGGTTCCAAATGGATTCTGATTCTTTACGGGCGTAACTAATCCTTCCTTTCTGGCATCATAGGAAGATGGAAATGCAGCCTCCCTGTTTCCATATGCAGCATAAACTGATGTCAGATCACTCTCCACTTCAATTCCTGGATCCAAAGGTTTTAAATTTTTAAAGGGTTCCAGTTCTTCCTTTCTTTCCTCTTCTGTCAACGGACGACCCTTAATATACCTGATTCCGTCTGTACCCTCTTCTGAGTTTTCTCCATCCTGAAACTCCTGTTTTGCATCATCGCTTCCGAACAATTCTGCATCCGATCCCGTATCTGTTCCAAATTCATCTGCCTGTGAACTTTGAAAGTCTTTCAGATCTGATGTATTTTCTTCTGTCTCCCTGTTGACTCCGGATCCAAACATTTCCTGACCCGCAGCGGGTACCGATGTACAAACCATTGCATAAGCCAGAAAAACTGACAATGCGCGTATCGCTGTATTTCTTTTTTTCATGTAGTAGTTAACTCCTTTACATAAATATAATATCATTATATCAGTGTCTTTTTTGTTTTTCAACTATGATCAATGACAAAAACCGTCAAAACAGTGAATTTTCCCTGTTTTCCGACGGCTCTATGTAGAAATGCAGAGCTCTGCCGACAAGAAAATGTCGCCAGGAAAAGACGTCAAATGCCTGTGATGCATTTTCTTCTGTGCATGTGAAAAGTGTGGAAAATGTGTGTGAAGTGCTTTATATACTAACTCAGAACAGACTTGAAAATCTTACAGACTCTTCTCTTTTGCTATCCTTATTCTAGCAGAACAAGCATTGTATTACAATGAAAATCGTTCTTTCTTATTTGTGCTAATCTGACACATTGTTACTGTTCACTCCGTTCTAAGCAGCGACGCATTCTCCTCTTATTTGCTGATACTTTCCTTTGCTCTTTTCATCATATCAGCAGTTCCTGGTATTTTCCTGTGACATATCCATAGTTTTTTCGCTTATGCGGAAGCATACAGTTTGTGCAGTCTTTAATTCCCTTTTCCGTATACCGGAAATTCCCACCGCATTTCTCACCCAGGGCATATAGCGGGCAATAACAGAACAGACAGTTAAAATCATCCGGATCTGCATTCTTATGACACGGAAAAAATTCACATTTCTTATGGCTGAAATAAGAATATTCTTTCCCTTCCCAATAAGGTTTCTCCATTGCTACCTCTCCTCTCCTGTTGCAAGTTTTTATCTTTCCAGAATAATTCCGTTTTCTCAGTCTCCATCAATCCCACCCATCAGAGGACGAAATAAAAAAATACTCTAATAAATTATCAATTTCTCTTCACATAACAAAGCATTGAAAATTCATTACAGTATTTTTCACAGATCATACATTTAAAATTAATAAGAGGGAGCGATGCTACCCCGGGGTAGAAAAAATCCGTTCATGAGTGCGCGGAGGGAACGAATAAATCCGAAGTAGTATCGCCTGCCATTTAATCATGTATAATTCATAAAGAACAGGCGCATTCCATAAAAAATGTCTGCCTTCAGATAAAAGCAGACAACACTCCGAAGCTGCGGATTCAACGGAGTTGGTTGTTACACTTTACACGGAAGTTTAACCTCGCCATACCAAGCAGGTTTCCTGGCTCCAGGCTCATCGCTCCTCTCTCCTTCTCATGCTATGGCACAATGGACATTCTGAGATTTGCTCCTCTGTTACAGTGACCGGATCGCTCAGGTTTCTCACCTGATTCCCTCTTTCTGTACTGTTCTTTCTCACAGTATCAGCACTTAATATGTTCTGTATGGAATTATACTGTCATTATAATAACACCCTGCAGCAAGCTTGTCAACTATTTATCAATATATTTTTCAATATTCCACACCTTCCGGCAGCGGATCCCATTCATTCAGACCAAGACTCTGTCTGAATTTTGCTTCTTCCAGACTCAGCTTTGGAACATCCTCATTCAAAAACGCTCTCAGCTCATCAATCCCCTCTCCGGTCACATTGTTTACCAGAAAAATTCTTTCACATCCTGCATTCAGCATCCACTGACGCACCATTGGAACATTCGCATAAGGAGAATCTATTTTCGTAATGATTCCTATCAGTGGTCTCAGAATAAATGCATTACTGCCATAGCCAAACAAACTGAAAGGTTCATCTGCTGACTGTACCATTGCCACCACATCTGCTTCAAAAGAAAAACAGGCCAGCCCTACGCTGAAATGCTTGGACTCTGCATACTCTCCCGGAGAATCAATGGTATCATCATCCGTATTCGTATACTGCGTTTTTACATAATGAAGTTTTTCGCCTTTTAATGCCTGCGTTAATGAAGTCTTACCTGCTTCACTTCTGCCCATCAGAAATATTTTCTTCATATTTAATGTCTGTCCCTTTCACTTCTCTCAGCTATTCCGGCAGTTACATAAGCACCATCGGTACAGAATAACTGACTTTTCGTATGTTTTAACTTTTGTGAACTGCACAAGTCTTAAAGCCAAGCACCTCTCTAAAAAATTTCACCACTTCTTCCACTGCAGTCTGAACTTCCGTCAGACCTCCCGTAAGGATCAATGATCCGCTGAAGCGATCCATGAAACCAATCTCCACATTTGCACTTTTCACTGCAATATCAGCAGCTACAACCACTGCTTCCCATGGGGTAAAACGAATCATTCCAATTGCTTCTCCTGTGTGGTCTTCTCCCTCATGGACTCCAATATGCAGACCAAGATTCTGATAAATACAGCTCTGTGAAGGATTGATCACATGCGCCAGGCACACTTCCTTTCCCGGAACCCTTACCCTGGTCATACGCAGCTTTTTTCCCTTTAATTTCTCATAATCCTGGTTATAAAGCTTTTCCAGTAATTCTCTGGTTGTCATCCCTGCCATCCCAACACTTCCTATCTTTTGGTAATCTTGCAGACTACATAACCCAAAGTGTCTCTGAAATAATCCACAACCTCAGTCATCGCTGACATTACATCGGAAATCTCTCCCGTAATGATCAGTGTGCCTGTAAATCGATCTGCAAATCCCAGATAAACATTTCCGCTTTTTACCGCAATATCAGATGCGATTACTGCAGATTCAGGCGGTGTCATATTCATAATTCCGATTGCAGATGAACGGTAATCCACCTGCGGATTCAGTCCAAGCTTCTGGTATATGACCGGAGCCGGCCCTCCCATTACATGTGCAAAAGTAATCTCCTTGCCAGCAACCGTTTCCTGTACAATTCTTATGTGTTCTACATGGTCATTTGCCATTTATCATTCCTCGCTTTCACTATTCAACTATAATCCGGATAATTCATGAGAATATTCTTTCCCACTGATGTCTCCAAAAACAGATTTAAAATTTTATATGTATCTCTTCAGTTACATAAACTGTACTATCCATCCAATTTTATGTCAAGGTAAAATCCACCTGAAAGTCGGTAAAATATTATACATGGTTACGGTTCACTCCGTTCACAGCAACACGCTTCGCAATGCACAGAATTTATGCTAATCGCATAATCGCGCGGTATGTCTCGGAATTTTGGCATATTCATGCCAAAACACCTCGCGGAATAATGGTAACTTATACATAAAGAAAAGGAGCATCAGCCCCCTTAGCGATACTCCTTTTCAACCCCTATAAATTTAATTATTTATACTTATTTAATTATACCAGTCTTCTTACAGAAACAATCGTTCTGTACGCTGCGTTATCACTGATCTTAATTCCATCTACAGAGTTCGATGCATGAACGATACGTCCATTCCCCATATAGATTGCAACGTGTCCACCGTAGCAGATCAAATCGCCCGGCTGTGCATCAGCATAAGATACTTCTGTACCGGCATTCTGCTGTTCATAAGAAGTTCTCGGAAGACTTACTCCGAAGTTTGCATATACACTCTGTGTAAATCCTGAACAGTCAGCTCCACCTGTAAGGCTTGTACCGCCCCATACATATGGATTGCCAACAAACTGTGTTGCAAAGTCTACTACAGAAGATCCTGATCCTGAACCTGAAGATGAAGAACTATCTGAATCAGATGACTGTTCACTCTCATAATCATCTGGTGAAACTGTATTATCAGAATCAATCACATTGCCATACTCATCGTACTCTACATCATCGGAAGCTCCTGCATTGTCAACAGGATCACCATTTTCATCATATTCTACACCATCATCTGATTCAGACTCATCAGATTCATTATCCGCATCATCAGTATTCTCAATCTCATTTCCGTCTTCATCATACTCTATATTTTCTTCGTCTTCTGATTCGGAGTCCTGTTCCTGCTCTGCAGCTTTTGCTGCTGCCTCTTCTTCTGCCGCCTGTCTTGCAGCCTCTTCCTCAGCCTGTCGTCTTGCCTCTTCTTCTGCTGCAATTCTCTCAGCTTCCAGTCTCTGAATTTCAGCTGTCTGTTCCGCTAACAGATTTGCATATTCTGTCGCCTGCTGCTGTGCATATGCAATTTCATTCTCATAATCGGCTGATTCAGATTTCTTCTGATCAATCTGGCACTGAAGATCATAAGACTGCTGTTCATAAGAAGCCTTCATCTCCTCCAGTTCTGCTTTGTCAGATTCATACTGAGTCTTTAAATTATTTACCTCATTAATAGTATTCACATATTTATCAAGGTTCTTTCTGTCCTGCTCATACATCTGCTGTGTATTCTCAGCACGTGTCAGAAGTTCACTCAAATCTTCTGAATTAAGCATCATCTGAAACCACGCTGCATCCCCACCCTGTTCATACAGTGCCTGAATACGAAGCTTCATGCTCTCATACTGCTTATCTCTCGCCTTCTGAGCCTTAGCCAGATCCTGTTTTGTCTTAATAATATCTACTTCTTTATTATCGATATCTCCTTTAAGAGTATCAATAGAAACCATAACACTTACAAGATTGGAATCCAGTTCGGAAATCTCATTCTCAAGCTGTGATTTCGCATATGCAAGCTCATCCATTCTGGAATATGTCGCATCCAGCTGCTGACTTGTGATCGCCTGCTCTTCTCTCAATTCATCCTCTCTTGAAGCGCTTACACTAACAACCTGTGTTGCGCTCATCAGGAGTGCTAATGTAAGACATACAATTCTTTTCTTCATGAATTCTCACCCTCGTAACATTTTCTTTCTATATCTTAATGTTTTTGCAATATCTAAGTTAATTCTTATACATATTAACACACCACACTCAAAAACGCAAGGATTAATTACCATAAATTTTATATTTCTGTAACATTTATTAATCTTTTTGTTATTCTTCGCATTTCTTTCTACAATTCAAACATATTCCATTTCATGTTTGTAATAATTTAACACAGGACAAAGATATCTGATGCAGGGTTACTGTTCACACACCACTATCCCGCGAGGTGTTTGGCATGAATATGCCAAAATCCCGAGACATACAAACCAAAATTCCATTGCCGCAGGCAATCTGGAATGAATTTTGGCTACGTTACTGTGAACGGAGTGGACAGTAACGTAGCAGGACTTCACGCTATAGTGGATTGGATTGTTTGCATTATTTATGGAATTACTACAGAACGCAAAAAAAGAAGCAGCCTCCTCTTTCGAAAGCTGCTTCCATTTTCTTAACTATTCACTTCTCAGCTAAACAGATCTGCAAGAATCTGGTCTGCGGTCATATTCATATACCCATCCGGATCAGAAAGCGTACTTCTGTTCCATCTCAGATAATTACCTCTTCTGATATAGTTACCAGATGAAGTATGATAATCATACTTGGTATATCCCGGATATCTTGACATATACTTCTGTGCCAGTGCAATCGCCTGACTGGAATAACCACCGGACGGAGTAGGTGTACCTGCAATCTGAACACCTGCATTCGGGGTAGAATGCACGATCACTGCACTCTTATCAGCACACTGTCCGAGAATGATCCATGTATGTCCACTGTCATATCCCACATCTCCGGGATATACTGTCCAGTCATCACTTGCCAGATTCGCCTGAGTGAGAATACTTCCCCAGCCCATGGACTTATAATAAGAACCAATCTCACCGGAAACTACTGTATATCCGCTTCCTACACCGGACTTACTCTGCATTACCTGATAAGCTGACCATCCTACGAAACCGGAACAGTCAAAACCTTTTGCTCTGTTGGCTGTGCTGAGATCTCTGTAGTTATTGTAATCATAACTGCTGCTCTGACTGTTATAGAAATCAGTCATTGTCTGACTTGTTCCTTTTCTGGTGGAATCATTCCATCCGCCACCCCATACGTACAAAGCCTGACCAACAGGCTGTAATGCACCTGCCAGATAATTCTTGATTGTTCTGGAACCGGTCGGACTTGTAGTATTGCTCAATATACCATTGGAATTAAAATGGTATTTCTGTCCATCAATTGTTACATCTCCGGTAGCCATCACACCTGTTTCCTTATCAAAATAATACTTATTTCCATCAATTGTCGTCCAGCCTACAGCCATCTTGCCGCTGCCTGTATTAAAATAATATTTTTTTCCGTCGAGTGTCTGGAAACCTTTTGCCATAATTCCGTCTTCAGTTTCAAAATATCTGTATTCATTGCTGGAATTCTTTGTCCAACCGGTAAGCATATAACATGCACTTGTAAAATATCTGGTATTTTTCTTACTGTCTGTAAGGAATGTCTTGCAGGCAGCCACTCCACTGTTACTGTAGAAATAATATCTCTTTCCCTTCAATGTCAGCCATTTCGTCTGCATGAATCCGGTAGATGGATTAAAATATCTTTTCTGATCCTTTGAATCAGTGACCCAGCCTGTCATCATGATACCAGCCTGTTTACTGAAATATCTCTTTCGTCCTTTACTGTCAGTAACCCAGCCCTTTACCTGAACACCGGTCTTTGTGTTAAAGTAATATTTCTTTCCTTCAAGTTCCAGCCAGCCCTTCTGTTTAGAGCCATCTTCATTTATGTAGTATGACTCTCCGTTAATAGTTACAAAACCTGTTTTCGTTGCAGCCTGTACATTTGCCGCAGTAAAATACATGGAAACTCCCACAGCAAAAAACAGCAGAAACAGAAGTGCCCCCCAGATTTTAAACTTCCTGTTTACGTTTTGCATACATACCTTCCTTTTCTTTTTTCATTATCAGAGCGTGTCTGAAAAGTATGAATCGTGGGTATCGCTCTGATATCTCACATACTTCTCAGATACGCTCTAAGGTTTAACAAAGTTTTTTACAATGTTATTACGTTTCTATGACTCTATTATATTACACTTTAAATATCCCGTCAACAGACAAGTAAAATTCTGTTAAACATTCACTAATTTTTCACAGTCTGTTCCATAAAAAAGAGACAAAGTACACAAATACTTTGTCTCTTTTCACAAGATAATACTGTGAAATATAACCTGTATACCTGTTTTCTCTTTATTTTTTCAACAGACAGAATATTATCTTATATCCCTGATCACAACAGATGCTTTCTTAATTCAGCACCATCAGCAGCACATAAATAAGCAGGTGCCACATCAAATACGGTCTTCGCACCACTCTGTCCTTCTTTATTCATACGATATGCAGCTCTTGCATATGCAACAAGTACAGAAGATGTAAACTCCGGATTGGAATCCAGCTTCAGACTATATTCGATCACATGATTGTTCTCATCATTCCAGCCCGTTTTTCCGGATCGGATCACGAAACCGCCATGTGGGATTCCACTGTGATCTCGCTTCAGTTCTTCTTCAGAAATAAAATGTACAGTTGTGTCATAGTCAGAGAAATAGTTAGGCATAGTCTTGATATCATTCTCAATCTGCGCCAGATCCGCACCTTCCTCTGCAACTACAAAGCATTCTCTTGTATGTTTCTGTCTTGTTGTAAGATCCGGATTTTCTCCGTTTCTCACTGCTTCCAGTGCTGCTTCAACAGGAATTGTATACTGTTTTGCATCTTTTACACCTTTGATACGGCGTACTGCATCTGAGTGTCCCTGGCTTACACCCTTGCCCCAGAATGTATAATCCTTTCCGTTTGTAAGGATTGCATTTGCATAGAGACGGTTCAGTGAGAACATTCCCGGATCCCAGCCCACTGAAATAATTCCGATATGACCGCTTTCTTTTGCAGCTGCATCTACTGAATCAAAATGCTCAGGAATTCTTGCATGTGTATCAAAGCTGTCAATTACATTAAACATCTTCGCATATTCCGGTGTCTGTTTCGGCAGATCTGTTGCACTTCCGCCACAGATGATAAGTACATCGATCTTATCTTTCATTTTTTCGGCATCATTGACAGAATATACCGCTGCTGTCTCTGTAAGGATTTTAACAGTTTCCGGAGCACGACGTGTAAATACAGCAACAAGCTCCAGATCCGGATTATGTTTGATTGCGCACTCTACACCGCGGCCAAGATTGCCGTAGCCTAAAATACCAATACGAATACTCATTATGATTTCCTCCTGTAACTTTAATTATATGTTCGCAACTGTTGCATATCATTACAGTTGCACATTATCACTTTACTATAGTAATATTTTCACTTTTAATTGTCAATCCAATTATTACCAAAATTTCCATTGCCGCAGGCAATCTGGAATGAATTTTGAC
>ENA-OUNI01000259-OUNI01000259.1-human-gut-metagenome-genome-assembly--contig:-NODE-259-length-24664-cov-3.253698_pt1 | contig 24664 bp, 29 predicted proteins | sample MGYA00242499_ERZ504580 | MGnify/ENA primary metagenome ERZ504580 (study PRJEB26092, sample SAMD00036315) | human gut metagenome | host: Homo sapiens | study: EMG produced TPA metagenomics assembly of... | reverse complement strand
ATCAATCTTCATCCAGTAAGCGTATTGATCAGCGACAGCACATCCGCCCCGCCGGCTTCCGCAGCCCGCGCCATCTCCGTAATATCCGTCACATTCGGGCTCAATTTCATAATAATCGGCTGCTTCGCATATTTTTAACTTCTCTGGTGATCGCCTCCACCGCCTTCGGATCCTGTCCAAACGCAATACCGCCCTCCTTCACATTCGGGCACGAAATATTAATCTCCAGCAGATCCACCGGCTCCGAAGTCAATCGCTCCACAACCTCACAGTAATCCTCCGTCGTCCGTCCACACACATTCACCACAATCTTCGTGTCAAACTGTTTCAAAAACGGAATATCCCTCTCACAGAACACATCAATACCAGGATTCTGCAGTCCGATCGCATTCAGCATTCCGCCGTAAACCTCCGCAATACGCGGCGTCGGATTCCCCGGCCACGGCACATTCGCAACACCCTTCGTCACAACCGCGCCAAGCTCCTTCAAATCCACAAACTCACTGTACTCCGCGCCGGAGCCAAACGTACCAGATGCCGTCATAACCGGATTCTTCAGTTCCACACCCGCCAGATTCACACTTGTCTTCATCGCTTTTTCTCCTCCTCGCGTCACTTACAGCTCAATTTCCGTACTTAAAAAGACCGGTCCGTCCTTGCAGATCCGCTTGTTGTGCACATGTGAATGACCATCCACCTCAGTCGACTGGCAGACACACGCAAGACATGCGCCAACGCCGCACGCCATCTTCTCTTCCATCGAAATCCAGCATGGAATTCCCTTTTCCAGACCGTACGCCTTAATCGCACGCAGCATCGGAGCCGGACCGCAGGCAAAAATTACATCTGCTTCCAGATGATCCTCGCGCACCGCATCCATCACATTGCCCTTCACACCGGCACTTCCGTCCTCCGTTGCAATATGAAGATCGCCTGCCGCAGCAAACTCCTCATTTAAGAACAACTCATCGCGGTAACCACAGCAGATGATCGTGTCCGTTCCAAGATCCTTCGCCGTCTGCAGCATCGGCGGAACACCGATACCGCCGCCCATCAGCATCACACGTTTTCCCTTACCTTCCTCGATCGGGAATCCATTTCCAAGCGGCCCTAAAATATCAACCTCATCCCCCGCTTTCAGATGCGAAAACTCCTCCGTTCCTGCACCTGCCACACGGTAGACAATCCGAAGTCTTCCTCCCTCTCGGTCGATCTCACAAAGAGAAATCGGACGCGGCAGAAGACGGCTGCCGTCCTTCGAAAACAGAGAAATAAACTGGCCGGCCTTCGCCTCTTTCGCAATCACTTTCGTAGAAATCCACATGCTGTAAATTCCTTTTGCAATGCACTCCTGACTTTCCACAGTACAGCATTCCTTGATTTTCATAAGCTGAACACTCCTTTTATTTTCTTGAATCGGCGAAAAGCCCAAAATATCCTCCGGCGGACATAACATCTACCCGGCAGACCTTCTGAGCTTTTCACCCTGTATTCTTATTTTGCAGCAGCAAGCGCCCCGCTGATATCCTCAACCATATCCTTTACAGCTGCTCTCGAAGCATCCGCAAAGTTCTCAGTGCCAAACTCGGCATATTTTTCCTGTTTGTAAGCAGCGATAATACCTCTCGAAGAGTTTACGATTGCACCCAGTCCGTCCTCATTGAAGAAGTGAACGAGGTCTTTTCCTTTTCCACCCTGTGCACCGTAGCCCGGTACCAGGATGTAGGATTTCGGCATTACCTTACGCAGCACCTTGCCCATCTCCGGGTACGTAGCGCCGACAACAGCTCCCACATAGCTGTAATCATCGCCCATGTGCTCCTCGCCCCACGCGGCAACCTGCTCGCCGACCCACTCATACAGCGGACGTCCGTCGATGATGCGGTCCTGGAACTCGCCGCTGGACGGGTTCGAGGTTTTTACCAGAACAAAGATACCTTTTTTCTCCTCTTTGCAGACCTTGATGAACGGTTTTACGCCGTCAGATCCAAGATACGGATTGACAGTTGCAAAATCCTCATGGAATCCGGCGTAGGATTTGCTTCCCACCTGCACGTGGCCGAGGTGGCCGACTGCATACGCCTCAGAAGTAGAACCGATATCGCCTCGTTTGATATCGCCGATGACAACGAGACCCTTTTCCTGGCAGTAGGAAACGGTCTTCTCATACGCTGCCATTCCCGGAACGCCGAACTGCTCATACATGGCAACCTGCGGTTTTACAGCCGGAATCAGATCGTATGTTGCATCGACAATCGCTTTATTGAACTGCCAAACGGCCTCTGCAGCTCCTTCGAGTGTCTCTCCGTACTCGGCAAATGCCTTTTTCTGTACGTGCTCCGGCACATAGTTCAGCATCGGGTCCAGACCTACGACGATCGGTGCATTTGTTTTTTTAATGTTTGCAATCAGTTTGTTAATCATCTGCTTACTCTCCCTCTTCTGTTTTTTCTTATAGAAATTACTCAGCTTCGTATACAATCTTGCCGCCGCATACGGTAGCCATAACTTTTCCTTTGACTTTCTTGCCGCCGAACGGAGTGTTTTTGCCCTTGGAAACAAACTCCTTCGGATCGATCACATACTCTGCTTCCGGATCGATGACAACCACATCGGCGTCCATGCCAGGAGCAAGAGAACCTTTCTTGTCCAGGTGCAGGATTTTTGCCGGATTGTAGCTCATCTTCTCCGCCATCTGCATCGGGGTGATGACCTCGGTATCCACAAGTTCGGTGATGGTAAGAGCCACGCTCGTCTCCAGTCCGACGATGCCGAACGGAGCTTTCTTGAAGGACTCCTGTTTCTCGGTCAGCGCATGCGGTGCATGATCGGTGCTGATGACATCGAAGACATCGTCTTTCAGACCCTGGCGCAGTGCCTCGAGATCCTCTTTCGTACGGAGCGGCGGATTCATCTTGTAGTTGGTGTCGCCCTTTACGATGTCGTCGCTGCAGAGGGTAAAGTGATGCGGGCAGACCTCGGCGGAAATCGAAACGCCGGCCTTTCTCGCCTCACGCACCATATCCACGCTCTCTTTGGTCGAGCAGTGGCACAGATGCAGGTGTGCACCTGTCTCTGCAGCAAGTACGATATCTCTTGCAACAATCGTGTTCTCTACGGAGTTTGTGATGCCCGGCAGATGCCACTCTCTCGAGTTTGCATCCTCATTCATGCAGCCGCCGTTTACGAGGTTCTTGTCCTCGCAGTGAGCCAGCACCGGAATGTTTTTCTCTGCGGCAATCTCCATGGCCTCTTTGTAGAGCAGCGCGTTCATAACGGATTTTCCGTCCTCGCTGATCGCCGGGATGCCGGCTTTTACCATGCCCTCGATATCGGCGAGCTCTTCACCCTTCTGTCCTACTGTGATGGCGCCTGCCTGCAGTACATTAATCGGAGAAAAACGGTCTGCTTTGATCGTTACATAGTTGACGCGGTCCGGGCTGTCGATGACCGGTTTTGTATTCGGCATCGCTACCAGCGTTGTCACGCCTCCTTTTGCTGCTGCTTTCGAACCGCTTTCAATATCTTCTTTATATGTCTGCCCCGGGTCGCGGAGATGTACATGCATATCGATGATGCCAGGCATTACATAGCAGCCTTTTGCATCTATTACCTGCGCATCTTTTACGCGGATTCCTTTTTCAACCCGTGTAATAACGCCGTTTTCGATCAGAACATCACTGATTTCGTCTTTTTGGGTGGCCGGGTCGATGACCTGTCCATTTTTGATTAAGATACTCATCTTACGTTCTCTGATCCTTTCTTTTCTTCTGGCCGTCGTCCGACCATTTATTCCTTTTTATAATACACGAAATCTTTCCTGAAATAAAGAGTTTTTTCTTGACTTTTTTGATTTGCAAGATTATAATAGTCTCAATCGAGAAGATGTTGAGATGTAATACGTGGTCACTAGCTATTAGAGATTATATTAGCATTCACCTTCAATATAATCTGTAATAGCTAGTGAATTTTTTTACCAAAAGTTCACTCGCTTATGGGGGAACATATGCATTCCCACATCATGCTTATTTTTTAATTTTATGGAGGTAACTCACAATGAACAAGGGAACAGTGAAATGGTTTAATCGCAGAGAAGGGCTATGGCTTCATCACAGGCGAAGACGGAAACGATGTATTCGTACATTTCTCCGCTATCCAGGGTGAAGGATTCAAAACTCTTGACGAAGGTCAGGCGGTTACTTACGATCTTACCGAGGGTGCTCGCGGAATGCAGGCTTCCAACGTTGTTAAATGCTAATTAACCATAAGCGAAAGGCCGGGGGATGTATGTCCTCCGGTTTTTTAATTTACGCGGGCAACGAGCCAAAGTCCGTGCCTGCACGAGACCTTGGCGACTGCGCGATAACTTGAGAAACTCGCGGAGCTGTTTCTCATAGTTTTTTCTAAATCTCTATAACAAAAGCGCTTATCACTCCGGGATTTTCCCGTCTGTGGTAAGCGCTTTTACTTTCTTTAACAATTCTGCTTATTCCGCTGTACTTTCGCTGATGGAATCTGCTGTGCTGTCACTTGCCGTATCTGCTGTGCTGTCCGAAGATGTATCGGAAGCATCAGAGCTGTCGCTGGTGTCATCTGCACTGCTGTCGCTGGATGTGTTGGTCTCGCTCAGATAATTCTGAATATCCGTCACGTTCATCGTTGTGGTTTCTGTCGTGCGGTTCGCCTTTTTCTCTGCTACCGAGTTCTGGTAAACAGCAACGGAGAACCAGCCGATCAGGGTAGCCAGAACAACGACGAAAGCGGTAACTTCCAGTCTCGTGATCCATCTTTCACGTCTCATGATTTTCTCACGGTTCGCTTTTTCCTTTTTATAGCGGTCAACTTTTTCCTGACTCATGGTTCTACTTCTCCTTTGATTTCTAAAAAGTGCTCGGCGGCACTTTCAAACATGTTGAAAATTATACTACATTTTCAACAAAAAGGGAAGAGAAAAGTTATAATGCAATGATAATTCCGCCGTCATTTGCATACATACTGCTGACGCCCTGGGTATCGAGTACGAAGACATCCTGTACCGCAAGGCGCTCCAGAAGGGCTTCTTTTACCATCTCGGCGCGCTCCGGGCAGTTGCAATGAGAGATGGCAAGCGTTTTGTTTTCTACATGCTGTGCGTCATTTACAATGGCATCGACCATTTTCATCAGTGCTTTGTTGATGCCGCGCGCCTGATCGAGCTGTACGATATCGCCCTCCGGTGTGGCTCCCATAACCGGTTTGATCTTAAGCGCGGATGCAACAAGTGCTTTTGTTTTGGAAAGGCGGCCGTTTTTCCGCAGAGTTTCGAGATTTTCCAGCACGAAATAGGTGTGCTGTGTGCTGATATAGAGTTCTACTGTCTCTACGACGCGCTCAAAGCTCATGCCGGCTTCCTCGCACTCCACGATTTTTTTCACAATCAGGGTCTCTCCTATCGATGCGCTTCTGGAATTGAATACGTGAATCTTCAGATCCTCGTTCTCCTCCTGCGCCAGGTTTGCACCGAGCACTGCGCTGTTATAGGAACCGCTGAGCTGTGCGGAAAGTGTGACCGCGTAGCACCGTTCTGCTCCGTTCAGAAAAGATTTCCGGAAATAATCCGGCGACGGGCAGGCGGATTTCGGGCACTCCGGGCATTCCGCTACTCTCTTTAAAAAATATTTCTGGTCAAATGTCTCGTCATCCAGAATGGATTCTCCGCCGACTTCCAGGGTCAGCGGTGCAATTTCAATATTTCCTCTTTTTTCATATCTGCTGTCAGTTCACAGCAGCTGTCTGCAACAATGTGAAAACTCATATATTTTATCCCTCCAAACTTGATTCCGCTTTTTCTCACTGCGGACGTTTCGTATTTCCAATCACCGCTCTTTTTCAAACCTTCCTAAACTAGGGACGAATTCGACACAGTGAATTTTTTGATATTTTGTCATGTAGTTTTGATAACTACATTTTATCATAACACACTTAGTGCTCCATTGCAAAAAGTTTTTTCCCAATAAAAGTTTTTCCGTTAAAAGTTTTTTCCTTTTCTTGTCGCACTCCCCTTTTTGCGGTATACTACGGTCATACGGCTTTTTTGTTTATGGATATTTTTCCATTGCTTATTTTCAGGAGGTGGTACGTATGGAATGGACTTTTTCGGATTCGGTCCGGCTTTCCCTGCTTTCGTTTTCGGAAGCTTCCAAAGCCTGCGCGGCGCTGCCCGGATTTTCTCTTTTCCGGCGCAGTCTGCAGCCGGAGCGCATCGAATACTGCCGCGCAGAGCTGCTGCCTGACTGCCTGGTCGGATCGCTTGCCGTCCCGGACAAGACGCATCCGCTTCACCTTGCATTCTCGCTTGCGTTTTATCTCGACCGGGGGCAGCTTATTCTGGCAGCCGACGAACAGACACTTCCGGCTTTGCAGAGCCTCCTCTTCCCGGAAGAACCGCTCGATACTTCCGATGTCTTCCACCTGTTTTTCTCGTTTCTGGAATCGCTGATCCAGGAGGATATGCTCTATCTGCAGAATTTTGAGAAGCGCCTCGCGACAATCGAGGAGTCTCTTCTCGACACTCTGCCAAAAGAGCTGCAGCGGACCCTGATCACGATCCGTCGGGAGCTGCTCGTGTTCCATGCCTATTACCAGCAGCTTCTCGACATGTGCGAAATACTCTCCGAGGACGAAAATCACTTTCTTCCCCCGGAATGCGCCCGTCAGTTTTCACGCCTTGGAAACCGCGTGGACCGTTTGTACGACCACACCCAGATGCTGCGGGAGTACGCCCTGCAGATCCGCGAGATGCAGCAGGCGCAGATCGACCTGCGTCAGAACGATACGATGCGGATTCTGACGGTCGTCTCGACGATCTTTTTCCCGCTTTCCCTGATCGCCGGCTGGTACGGCATGAATTTTACGCATATGCCTGAGCTTTCTGCCCCGTATGCGTACTTCATCCTGATCGGCGTCTGTATTCTCATTGTTGCTGTTGAAATTTGGTATTTTAAAAAGAAAGGCTGGTTTTAACTACGGATGATTATCCTGCAGATTACACAGTTAAAGAATTTTATGAACACTCTGCTCCGTCTCGAGACATTTGACCGCTTTCCCGTCTCCGAGGCGTCGATCACAACGTTTACGACGTTCTCCATCGACGCAGTCTTCACACGGACTTTTTCGATCCCGACGACGCGCAGCTCTTAAAAGAAAAAGGGCGGACGCGGCTTCTCTGGAAAGATGTGAAATCGTTCTGCTATTCCGTCATCAAAGGAAAACGGACACCCCTGCAGTTCAAATTTGTGTTTCAGCTTCCGCAGGCGGCGTGCGAAAAAATGATCGCGGACCATGCGCTGCCACTGGAAATAGAGAACGTGTTTGGATGCTTTCTGAATTTTCAGTATAAGGACGGAAAACTCTTACTTACCACCGGAACTTCCCTCAAAATCTTTACGATGGACAAGTCGCTCGACCGCGTCTTCGATGAGGAAGTCCGCCAGTTTCTGCTGAAAAATGAAATTGCATTTGAAGAGCAGATATAAAGACAAAATACTTATTTAGAAAGGTTCTCTTTTTATGAATCAGATTATTATGTGGATCATGGCAGTCGGCGCGGTACTCGGCGGTGTCGACCGGATCGCTGGCAATCGCTTCGGACTTGGAAAACGGTTTGAGGAGGGCTTTACGCTGCTTGGACCGACGGCACTTTCCATGTCGGGTATCATCTGCCTCACCCCGCTGCTCTCCCGCTTTCTCCGTTTCGCCCTCGTTCCCATCTGGAACTTTTTGGGCTGGATGCGGGACTTCTCGCCGCATTCTCGCCATTGACATGGGCGGCTACCAGCTCGCCGGAGAGCTTTCGGCATCGCAGGAGATGGTGCGCTACGCAGGACTTGTGATTGCGGCGACGCTTGGCTGTACCATCACCTTTACGATTCCGGTCGGCATGGGAATGCTGAAAAGCGGCGACCGCCTCTTTTTCTCCCGCGGCATGCTGATCGGCACGGGCACGCTTCCCGTCACGATGATCGTCGGCGGACTGCTCTCAGGGCTCTCTTTTCTGCAGATCGTACTTCAGTCGCTCCCGGTGCTTCTCTTCTGCTTTCTGCTGATGTTCGGCATCTGGCGTTTTCCGGAGCAGACCGTGCGCGCGTTCACGGTATTTGCAGATGTGATCCGGCTTCTGACGACGATCGGCCTCATCGCGGGCGCGTTCTGCTATATGACCGGCTTTTCGCTGCTCCCGGACCTTGCGCCGCTGGAGGACGCGATGGCGGTCGTCTCGTCCATCGGCATTGTACTGCTTGGCAGCCTTCCGACGGCGGAGCTTTTACAGCGGGTGCTCAAAAAGCCGCTCTCTTTTATTGGAAGAAAAACCGGCATGAACGACAGCAGTGCCGCCGGCCTTCTGATGGGCATTGTCAGCCCTGTTCCGGCGATCACAATGATGGAAAAATGGACGAGCGCGGAAAGATTGTAAACGCAGCTTTCCTCGTCTCCGCCGCATCGACCATCGCCGCACATATGGGATTTACGTTCGGCACCGATCCTGATTTTGTCGTGCCGCTTCTCGTTGCAAAGCTCGCTGGAGGCATCGCCGCCGTCTGTGCCGCGCTGTTTTTCACGAAGAACTCTGTTTAATTGTTTGAGAGCATACATAGCAACGCAATAAGACCTGCGCCGTTTGAAAGCGCAGGTCTTATTGCATTTCTTACTTATTTTCTATTTCTTATTTCACCATATCCTCTTTGATAATTCCATGCTCTTTTAAGAGATCTCCAACTACATTTCCATCTACCAGTTTCAGCAGAGGTTTTTTCAGCAGGTTGAGCGGTCCAGGAAGCTCGATTTCCAGCGGGGATTTTCCATCCATCAGTTTCACGGAGCTGTCCAGCAGGTCGCGGATATCGTAAACGCTGCCCCATACTTCCGGCACGCCGCGGTCTACGCCGAGGAGTCCGTAAACAGCTTCCATTGCGGTACGAACGGAATACTCTGTCGTGAAGATGGTATCTCTTGGTGTCTCAGCGAACTGTCCGAGGAATGCGAAGTTGACGCAGCCATCCGGGATGACATCCGGGCGGTCGCCCTTTCTTCTTGGCATAAAGAATGCGGTGATGTACGGCATCATGGTCGGTACGCAGACAGCGCTGTTCTCTGCCAGCTCCGGAATCTGGTCAACCGGCACGCCGAGGTGGTACAGCCACTCTTCGGTGATCTCTTTACCAGTGCACTCTTTCATCGGTTTCTTCACATAGTCGCCAGGTACATCGGTGAACAGGCTGTAAACCCATACGCATACCTTATCTTTATCCTGCTCTTTGAACTGTCCCTGACGGTTGATGGTCCAGCTTAAAAGCCACTTGGAATCCTGGCAGCTTACGATACCGCCGGTAACAACCTTTCCGGTTCTCGGATCACGTTTGCAGATATTGGTGATATACGGAATGATCTTATTGTCGAGAGTGGTAATTGTTGCGGATTCCCAGTTTGTCTTTGCAATATCGGAGCAGAATTTCTCCGGATGTCCAAAGGACGGATCCTGTTTTGCAATGTTTTTCCACAGGCTCCAGCAGCCGCTCGTGCGGACCTCTGCATCACCGTTCGGTGCATGGTTCTGATCGCCGTAGATCGTGCCTTCGGTGCAGCTTCCGTTGGTAACGAAGACGAGGTCATTCTCCGTGAGAACGATGCCTTTCTCGACGCCGTTTACTTTGCACTCGATGGCTTTTGCTACTTTCTTTCCATCGTTGATTTCAAAGATAACGTTGGTTACTTCGGTATTGAACTGGAAGTCTACACCGGCATCCTCGAGGTATTTCTTCATCGGAAGAATCAGGGATTCATACTGGTTGTACTTCGTGAATTTCAGTGCGGAGAAGTCCGGCAGTCCGCCGATGTGGTGAATAAACCTCTGGAAGTACAGCTTCATCTCCAGTGCACTGTGCCAGTTTTCGAATGCGAACATCGTTCTCCAGTACAGCCAGAAGGTGGAATTGAAGACTTCATCATCGAAAACATCCTCGATCGTCTTGTCGTACAGATCCTCGTCTCTTGTCATGAAGAGTTTCATGATCTCCATGCAGCCTTTCTGGCTCAGGTTGAACTTGCCGTCGGTATGGGCATCCTCGCCGCGGTTCTTCGTTGCACGGCACAGAGAGTAGTTCGGGTCTTTTTTTGTTCAGCCAGTAATACTCGTCGAGAACGGATACGCCAGGTGTCTCAATCGACGGGATGCTGTGGAACAGATCCCACAGGCACTCGAAGTGGTTTTCCATCTCACGGCCGCCTCTCATGATGTAGCCGCGGGTCGGATCGTAGATACCGTCGCAGGCACCGCCGGCGATGTCCATGGCTTCGAGAATGTGGATGTGATCGCCTTTCATCTGGCCGTCTCTTACAAGGAAACACGCTGCTGCGAGGGCTGCGAGGCCGCTTCCTACGAGGTATGCGCTCTTCTCATCGACGCCTTCCGGTTTTTCCGGTCTTGCGAAGGCTTCGTAGTTTCCGTTGGTGTAATAAATGCCTTTGCTGTTTTTCTTATCTTTTCCGCGCTCGGTGTTGCGGTAATCATTCTTTGGTTCTGATGTTACAGTGGTTTTCTCCGCTGCTTTTTTTGCTTCACTCTTGTTTTTTGCCTGCAGCACTGCTGCTCCAGCTCCGATGACTGCTGCTGATGCGATTCCGAATTTTAATCCTTTTTTTGACATAGACGTTCATCCTTTCTTTTCTAAATACGACTGCCGGAATGTTTTTTCGAATTTCCGGTTCGTATAGGTTATGCTGCTTTCTTTGTTTTACAAGTTTCTATTTGTGTTGCCATTGTCTGTTGACAATTTGAATCTTACTTCATTTTCCCCGCTTTTCCATTTACAAAACTAGGCGATGATTAAATTTTTATCATCGCCCTGTTTTGTAAAGTGTAACTATATTTTATTTCTTTTTTCAAAATTTCGGATGGAATTGACGACATTTCCTTCATCGTGCGGTGCATTTTTTCCGCAATCATATGGTAATCCACTTTCATTCCGTCTTTGATCCAGTCGAGCATGACACCGGTAAAGCTATACTTATAGAAATCTGCGATAAAACTCTGATCCGCCTCAGAGATGCCGGTTCCCTTTGCTTTTTCCTGTACGACACCGTACAGCAGATCGTGCGTCAGATGAAAGAGATATGTTTCGATCTGCTCCCGGCTTACAGAGTGATAGACATTCATAATAAATGGTTTATTCTCGAGCACTGCCTCAAAAATCTGCTGCAGGCCTTCCTGCCATGTCTCATACGTTTTCTTCCCCTGCAGCGCCTGCGTCGCATCCTCCAGGCACGACCATTCGACAAGATCATAGATATCCTTAAATGATAATAAAACGCCATCCGGCTGATGCCGCAGTCTGTCGTCAGATCGTTGATCGTAATTTTGTCCAGCGGCTTTTTCAAAAGCAGCTTTTTTAATGACGCTTCCAGCGCCGCCTTTGTCGCATTTGTCATGTATTTCCTCCATTTTTCTTTTATGTACCCTCGGAATCTTTCTGTTCGAAACGCTTCTATGCTTTTTCATTGTAGCATATCCATTCTCCAGAAACAACTGCGCAGCCCTTCTGATCAGACTTTACAAAAAGTTTAGAAAGTACCGTAATACCAGTAAATTCAATACTTTCCGTCGTTCTGTTAGCACTCTTTTTTCTCGAGTGCTAATTTCCCCTTGACTTTTCCCTGTGCCAGTATTACTATAACTATCAGAGCAGTAAAAAAGCTGCAGACATCTAAAAAAGCATGATATTCCCGCTTTGCTGGATCAAAATATTTTTATAAGAAAAGGAGTGTGTTTCTCATGAGTGCGAAACATGGAAATCTTTCAATCAACAGCGACAATATTTTCCCGATTATCAAAAAATGGATGTATTCCGACCACGATATCTTCGTCCGCGAGCTCGTTTCCAACGGCTGCGATGCCATCACCAAACTGAAAAAACTCGACGGCATGGGCGAATATACTCTGCCGGATGACTACAAAGCAGCCATTCAGGTAATTGTAAACCCGGATGAGAAAACCTTAAAATTCATCGATAACGGTATCGGTATGACCGCAGACGAAGTCGAAGAATATATTACCCAGATCGCCTTCTCCGGCGCTACCGAATTTCTGGAGAAATACAAAGACAAAACGAATTCAGATCAGATGATCGGCCACTTCGGTCTTGGTTTCTACTCTGCTTTCATGGTAGCAGATGAAGTTCACATCGATTCTCTTTCCTATAAAGAAGGATCCACCCCGGTACACTGGACCTGTGACGGAAGCACCGAGTACGATATGTCCGAGGGCAGCAAGACAACTGTTGGTACCGAAATCACTCTGTTCCTGAACGAGGACTGCCTGGAATTCGCAAACGAATACCGTGTCCGCGAAGTTCTGGAAAAATACTGCTCCTTCATGCCGGTTGAAATTTTCCTGTCCAAAGCAAATGCGCCGCAGGAATACGAGACCATCGATGAAAGCGAATTAAAAGATGACGACGTTGTCGTAGAGCACATCCACGAGGACGCAAAATACGAAGAGAAAGAAAAAGAAGACGGAACGAAAGAGCAGGTTGAAGTTTCCCCGGCCAAAGAGAAAGTAAAAATCAACAAACGCCCGGTTTCCATCAGTGATATCCACCCGCTGTGGACCAAACATCCAAACGAGTGCAGCGATGAGGATTATAAAGAATTCTACCGCAAAGTCTTCAACGACTACCGCGAGCCGCTGTTCTGGATCCACCTGAACATGGACTATCCGTTCAACCTCAAAGGTATCCTCTACTTCCCGCGTATCAACACCGAGTACGATTCCATCGAGGGAACCATCAAGCTGTACAACAACCAGGTATTTATTGCCGACAACATCAAAGAAGTCATTCCGGAATACCTGATGCTCTTAAAAGGCGTCATCGACTGCCCGGATCTGCCGCTGAACGTATCCCGAAGCGCACTGCAGAACGACGGATTTGTCAAGAAGATCTCCGAGTACATCTCCAAGAAATTCGCTGACAAGCTCTCCGGCATGTGCAAAACCGACCGTGAGAATTACGAAAAATACTGGGATGATATCAACCCATTCATCAAATACGGATGCATCAAGGACGAGAAATTCTCCAAGAAGATGATGGACTATATTCTGTTCAAGAACATCGACGGAAAATATCTGACTCTTGAGGACTGCATCAACGAGAATAAGAAAGAAGAAGCTCCTGCAGAGAACACCGAGGAGAAGGCTGAAACTACGGAGAATACCGAAAATACGGAAAACGCTGACGAGAAGAAAGAGCCGGAAAAAACGACTGTTTACTACGTCACCGACGAAGTTCAGCAGAGCCAGTACATCAACATGTTCCGCAGTCAGGGCATGGATGCTGTCATCCTGAAACACAACATCGACTCCGCTTTCATCACCCATGCAGAGCGTTACAACGAGCATGTAACTTTCCAGCGCATCGATGCAGATCTGACCAACGATATGAAAGACGAGTCCGGTGAGGATCTGACCGACGCTACAAATACTCTGACCGATCTCTTCCGCAAAGTCCTCGACAAGAAAGACCTGACCGTCAAAGTTGAGAACCTGAAAGACGAAAATGTATCCTCCATGGTAACGCTTTCCGAGGAGAGCCGCCGGATGCAGGATATGATGAAGATGTACGGCATGACCGGCATGGATCCGTCCATGTTCGGCGGACAGGAAACCCTGATCCTGAATGCAAAACATCCGCTCGTTCAGTACATTCTGAAGAATGGCGAGAACGACAACACATCCCTGTTCTGCGAGCAGCTGTATGATCTGGCAATGATCAGCCACAAACCGCTCTCTCCGGACGAGATGACAAAATTCGTAAGCAGAAGCAATCAGATTATGATGCTCCTTGCAAAATGATAAAGCACAGGCACAGCAAAACGCACCTCTTATAAAAAACGCCGGATTTCTGGAATTTACCAGATGTCCGGCGTTTTTTCCTGCTTTTTTACTTTACGATTTCTGATCCAGATGATAGAATAATTCTATTCGCCCTATTGAAAAATAAGGAAAATCACACGAAAGGTCTGGTATTTATTTCTATGAAAAAAGGAAAGCCATCCGCCCTGCTCCCGATCGCCGTTTTTCTGGTGTTTTATCTGGGGCTCGGCATTTATTCCGAGTATATTTTAAAAATTCCGATGGGCTTCTACAACATCCCCATCGTCGTCGCGTTTCTGGCAGCGATCCTCGTCGCCTGTCTGCAGAACCGCAGTGTCCCGTTTGAAGAAAAGCTCGCCCTCATGGGACAGGGCATCGGGGACAAAAACATCATCACAATGCTGCTGATCTTCCTCGCCGCAGGCACGTTTGTCGGCGTTGTCGGAAGGAGCAGTGCAGAAAGCGTTGCCTATTTCATGCTCTCCTGGATTCCGGCAAAGTATGCCGTCGCTGTGCTCTTTGTCGTTGCCTGCTTCGTCTCCACGGCCATGGGAACCTCCGTCGGAACGATCACGCTTCTCGTGCCGATCGCCGCTGCTGTTGCCGAGACCTCCGGCTTTTCGCTGACGCTCTGCGTCGCCTCCGTCATGGGCGGATCCATGTTCGGCGACAACCTCTCCTTCATCTCCGACACGACAATCGCCGCCTGCAACGGACAGGGCTGCGAGATGAAAGACAAGTTCCGCGAAAACTTCTGGATCGCTCTCCCGGCTGCTCTTGCCGCGCTGGCGCTGATCCTTGTAATCTCCTTCCGACAGGCGCCGGGCACACCGATCGTCCACGAATACCATCTGCTGCAGATGGTTCCGTACCTGCTCGTGCTGATCGGCGGCATCGCGGGCATTCAGGTGTTTGTCGTACTCCTTATCGGTATTGCTTCCGGTGCCGTTATCATGCTCGGTACGGGACAGACGACGCTCTGGGATATGCTCTCCAGCATGGGAAGCGGCACTTCGGGTATGTTTGAGACATGTATGGTTGCGATTCTTGTCGCTGCGATGTGCGCGCTGATCCGGGAAAACGGCGGCTTTACTGTCCTGCTTCGTGCCATTCACAAAATCTTCCGCGGAAAAAAGGGCGGCCAGCTCGGTGTCGGCATTCTCGTCGTGCTGCTCGACATTGCGACCGCAAACAACACCGTCGCGATCGTCATGGCAAACCCGATCGCAAAGCAGATGTCCGAGGACTACGGCATCACCCCACGGAAAACGGCATCGCTCCTCGATACCTTCTCCTGCATCTCACAGGGCATCCTGCCGTACGGCGCGCAGATGCTCGTGGCGATTTCCGCGGTGCATGAACTGGGATATGAGCTCTCCGCCTTTGAAATCATGGCAAACCTCTTCTATCCGGGCATGCTGCTTGTCAGTTCGCTGATCTTTATCTTCGTTCTGCCGGATCGGAAAAATGCCGAAAGCAATGCTTAAAAAGTTCCGTATCGGATCAACTCAAAAAATCATGTTAAAATGCCCACCGATTTCACTTTTTCGTTTGATTGGCGGGCATTTTTTTGCTTTTTTTGGCAAAAATCGCCAAAATTGCAGTAACATTTACGGTTGAAATTCTTTTATGCGGGTAGTATAATCGGGGTCGTGACATTGAGAAGGAGTGATGTTATGTGGGTTATGGGGAGAAAGGACAACAGAAAAAGTGAAATTATTAAGACAGTTCCTTGTAATTATGGCGGTTTCGTTCGTCGGAGAAATCCTGCACGCCGTGCTGCCGCTTCCGATTCCGGCAAGTATCTACGGTCTTGTGCTGATGCTGGCGCTTCTGATGACGGGGGCATTAAAACTTGATGCCGTCGAGGACGCAGGCAAGTTTATGATTGAGATCATGCCGTCATGTTCATTCCGGCGGGCGTCGGCCTGATGGAATCCTGGGGTGAATTAAAAGCCGTTCTCGTTCCGGTTCTCGTGATTACGCTCGTCAGCACCATCGTCGTTATGGTTGTGTCCGGACGCGTGACACAGGCGGTCATCCGGCTGGAAAAGAAACACAAAGGAGGGGACGCAAAATGACAAATATGTTCTGTGAATCTGCATTTTTCGGCGTTGTCATCAGCTTCTGGCGTATGAGCTCGGCATGCTGTTAAAGAAAAAATTTGGGCTTCCGATTTTCAATCCGCTGCTGATTTCCATTGCAGTCGTCATTGTATTCCTTGCTGTTTTCGATATCGATTATCAGAATTATAATGACGGTGCAAAATACTTGAGCTATCTGCTGACTCCTGCAACGGTCTGCCTTGCGATTCCGCTGTATGAGCAGATGGAGCATTGAAAAAGAATATCAAAGCCATCCTCGCCGGTATTCTCTCCGGCGTGCTGACGAGCCTTACCGTGGTTCTCGCGCTGGCGCTGATCTTCAATCTGAATCATAAAATGTATGTAACACTGCTGCCGAAATCCATCACAACGGCCATCGGCATGGGTGTTTCGGAAGAGCTCGGCGGTGCGGTGACGATCACGGTTGCCGTTATCATCATCACGGGTGTGCTGGGAAATATGCTGGCGGAGACGCTCTGCAAGCTGTTTCACATTGAGGAGCCGATTGCAAAGGGCATCAGTATCGGATCGGCCTCCCATGCGATCGGTACGGCGAAGGCCATGGAGATGGGCGATGTCGAGGGCGCGATGAGCAGCCTTTCGATTGCAGTTGCAGGTATTCTGACTGTGGTCGGAGCGTCGATTTATGCGATGTTTATCTAAAAACGAACACTGATAAAAAGCAGAAAAAATCCGGGAATGGAAAGCAATGTAAAACTTTCCGTTCCCGGATTTTCTATCCCTGAAATTCTATAACTAAAAATTAAAATTCCGACTGCAGAAACGCTTCAATAAAAAGAAGCGCAGTAGCACTCCGGCCCTTCCGGGTCGATGCAGATATGCTCGAGCGTTCCGCTGTGCATCGAAAGCCCCATCGTCAGATCCTGCACAATCTGCTGCTTCGCCGTCTGGCGGTGCTCATAGATGTACTGATACACACTTTTCTTATTAATCTTTTTTAACGTAATTGTGGTAATACTCTTTTCGTTCACGCAAAAACGTCCTCTCTTTTACCGCTCCATCACATTGATCGACTCGATACCGACGCTTCCGCCGCGCACGACTTCGATCTTGCTGAATTCCTCTTTCATCAGCTTCACAACTGCATCGTTTTTCGTCGCCGTCTGGACAAACTCGAGCAGCAGGCTGTCTTTTCCGTAGTCGATGACCTTCGCCTTGAACGTCTCAGCGATCTGGAACAGCTCGACTTTGTCAGCTGCGCTGCAGTTGAATACCTTGATATACAGAATCTCTTTCATGCGCACAAACACGTCGGTGAAGTCGATGACTTTGATGACCTCGACCATGCGGTTCAGCTGTTTTTTGATCTGCTCAAACGTCTCATCGTCACTGACCGTGGCGATCGTCATACGCGATACGGTCGGGTCCTCGGTCGTTCCGACGGTCAGGCTGTCCAAGTTATAGCTTTTTGCGGAAAAAAGCCCGGAAATCTTGGAAAGGACACCAACCTGGTTTTCTACGTACAGTGAAATCCATCTTTTTTTCATTCCCTTATTCATCGCGCTCTCCTCCTAACAGTCCATAATCATATCTTCGAGCGTTCCGCCCGGCTTGATCATCGGGTAAACCATCTCCTCCGGATCGATGATAAATTCGATGATCGTCGGAGTCTTGGTGTTTTTCTTCGCCTCTTCAAACGCTGCGGCGATATCCTCTTTCTTCATGACGCGGATGCCTTTTGCGCCGTAACTCTCAGCCAATTTGATAAAATTCGGCGTGTATTCCGGGTACTCTTCTCCGTCTGTTCTGCGGGAAAGTGCACCGGCGCGCAGGTTTGTCATGCTGTACCGTTTGCCGTAAAACAGCTTCTGCACTGGCGTACCATGCCGAGGTATTCATTATTGAAGATACACAGGATGACCGGCAGCTCCTCGAGAACGGCAGTTGCCAACTCCTGAATATTCATCTGCATACCTCCGTCACCGGAAATCGCGATGACCGGTTTGTCCGGGTTGCCGATTTTTGCTCCGATCGCGCCCGGAAGGCCGTATCCCATCGTTCCAAGGCCGCCGGACATGATGATCTGGCGGTTTTCGGTAATGTCGACGTACTGACTTGTCAGCATCTGGTGCTGTCCGACGTCGGTGACGATAATCGCATCGTCAAACTGCTCGTTGATCGCGTTGAAAATATCGAGCGGTCCCATCACGCCGTTCAGGCGCATCGTCAGCGGATGCTCGTTCTTCCAGGCATCGATCTGGCAAGCCATTTCGATGTAGAGCATGGCTCTACGTATCTGCCATCTTCGTGATCGCCTCTTTTGCATCGGCTACGATCGGGATATCGACATGGATGTTTCGAGAGATCGAAGCGGTGTCTATGTCGATGTGGACGATCTGCGCGTGCGGGGCAAATTCATGCAGCTTTCCGGTGATACGGTCATTGAAACGTGTTCCGATCGAGAACAGCAGATCGCACTCGCTGACTGCCATATTCGCCGCATACGCGCCGTGCATGCCAAGGTTTCCGATGAACAGCGGGTGTTTCGTGGAGATCGCGCCGCGTCCCATAACGGTTGTGACAACCGGCACCTGTGTTTTCTCGACCACTTCGCGGAACACTTCCTGCGCATGTGCGATGTTGACGCCGCCGCCGGCAAGGAACAGCGGGCGTTTTGCTTTCGAAAGCATCTTTAACGCACGTTTTAACTGACCGATGTGAACGCTGGTGTTCGGTTTGTAGCCGCGGATGTTGACGTTTTTCGGATACTCTGCGCTGCCGAACTCTGCCATGACATCTTTTGGAAGGTCAATGAGAACCGGGCCCGGTTTTCCGGTGCGTGCGATGTAGAATGCCTCTTTGATGATGCGTCCGAGATCTTCACGGTTTCTTACCGTCACGCCGTATTTCGTGATGCTGCGGGTGATGCCGACAATATCAACCTCCTGGAATGCATCGTTTCCGATGAGGTGGCGGGCTACCTGTCCGGTGAAGCAGACAAGCGGAACGCTGTCGTAGTTTGCCGTTGCAAGACCGGTGACCAGGTTGGTTGCACCAGGGCCGCTGGTAACGAGCATACGCCGACTTTTCCTGTCGTTCTCGCATAGGCATCCGCCTCATGCACCAGCGCCTGCTCGTGGCGCGGCAGAACGATTTTGATTTCATCCTGTTTGTAAAGCTCATCGCTGATATCAATGGTGCAGGCTCCCGGATAACCGAAGAGATACTCGACACCCTCCTCCTTCAGAGCCTTTACCAGAAGTTTGTTTCCTGTAATCTGTTTCATATGAAAACCTCCTGTTCTAAATTTGCTGCATAAAAAATCCCCGAACATAAAACACCTTTTCTGTGCCTTACGTTCAGGGAGAATGTTTCCATCCACGGTACCACCTGAATTCCAGAAGAATACGCTTCTGCTCATTCCGTACAGGATTTAACTTTTTTCATCCGATACGGCATCCCGGTAACGTGGGAACTACGTTGGAGCCTACTTGGAAAACATTGCTGTCCGCTTTTTCTGTTCAGTCCACTGCTCGAGGGCTACTTCCGCAGGCACGCTCACGGAGATTCTCACCAGCCATCTCCTCTCTTTGCTTTGCGCCGCCAGGTACTCCTCCCTGTCACTGCATTTTAGGTTTTGTTTTTTCTTAAATTACTGTCTATTATAGTCGGAAATGCCGCTCGTTGTCAATCGTTTCGCGCCCTTTTCTTGACTTTTCGCCCTGCGTGTGCTTTACTTAATCAGGTTTTTCTAATTAAAATAAGGAGTTTATACCCATGATGATTACATACACACAGGAAGAACTCTCTTCCATTGTCCACGCATTTGCTTTCCCGGGAACGATTACAGACTGGACGCCGCACGGGAACGGCCATATCAACGATACGTTTCTGGTGCGCTCTACCGAAAACGGCGTCCTCCGCAAATCGATTCTGCAGCGCATGAACCGCACCGTTTTCCACAATCCAACGGAGCTGATGCAGAATATTGCACAGGTAACATCATTTCTGCGGAAAAAATCACAGCCGCAGGAGGAGATCCATTCCGCGAGACGCTGAACCTGATTCCGACGACAGACGATGCCTGGTTTTTCGTCGATGAGCGCGGAGAATTCTGGCGCGCATTTCTCTTTATTTCCAATGCGTCCTGCTATGATGCCGTGACAGATCCAAAGCTGTTTTACGAGACCGGTAATGCTTTCGGCCGCTTCCAGCAGATGCTCTCCGATTTTCCGTCCGCCTCTCTTTTCGAGACGATCCCGGATTTCCACAACACACCGCTCCGCTACCAGGCGCTTTTACAGGCGGCACAGGCGGATCCGAAAGGACGGCTGAAAAACGTTTCGGATGAGATGGCGTTTTTCCTCGACCACGCAGACGATTACGGCGTAGCCGAGCGCATGAAGGCCTCGGGCGAGCTGCCGCTCCGCGTAACGCACAACGATACGAAGCTGAACAACATTATGATTGATGACAAAACCGGCGAGGGCATCTGCGTCATCGACCTAGACACCATTATGCCGGGACTGTCGATCTTTGACTTCGGCGATTCCATCCGCTTCGGCGCGAATACGGCCGCTGAGGACGAACAGGATGTCTCTAAGGTGTCTCTTTCCCTTCCTCTCTTTGAGAGCTATACAAAAGGCTTTCTCGCAGGCTGCGCAGGCTCTTTGACCCGCGCGGAAGTCGAAATGCTGCCGATGGGTGCAAAATTAATGACCCTCGAATGCGGCATCCGTTTTCTCGCCGATTACCTGATGGGCGATACCTACTTCAAAACCGCTTACCCGGAGCACAACCTCGTACGTGCGCGGACACAGATTGCGCTTGTAGCGGATATGGAGGAGAAATGGGGCGAGATGGAGAACATCGTCGCACGGGCTTCGTTTTCCCACTAAGCACCCGCATAAATTCACAGCATCAAAAAGACACAGCTGGAAGTATCTTTCTGCCTCCTGCTGTGTCTTTTTTGTTATCTTTCTACTATACAATATGTTTTATATTATGCTCTCGGAACGCTGACAATCCGCAGATCGTATTTCTTCAGCATCTCGCCGCCCTGTACTTCTCGCCGGTCAGGATATCTTCTTTTCCGTCGAAGACTACCGGAAGCGGAATCTCCTCATCTTTGAAGTTGATGATAAAGTACAGATCCTCGCCGTCTGCCTGGCGTTTTGTGATCTCGAGTGCTGTTGCTTCTCCAATCACCGGCTGGATGGCTGCGCCGTCTGCTGCCATAGCAAGAACTTTTGCAAGGCCGCTCTCAGAAAGGTCGGTTCCGACATAATATACGGTTCCTTTTCCGAACCGATTTTTGCAACAGCAGTCATACCTGCATAGAAATCGCTCTCATACTGTGCGATTTCTTCAGCTCCTTCGAGGTGCATCAGGTCGCATACGAGACGGCACTCTTCCTCGGTTCCGTCTGCGAAACGGATCTTGTTTCTCTGCTCCGGTGCAAGAGCGTCGATCTCTTCTACCCATACGCCTGCCATTTTTCTGAGCGGTCCCGGGTATCCGCCGAGATGAACGTTGTCCGACTGTCCGACGATACCGCTCATGTAGGTGGTGATGAGAGTTCCGCCTGCCTGTACATAAGCCTCCAGGCTCTCTGCCACACCGTCTTTTACCATGTAGAGAACCGGTGCTGCAACGAGGTCATATTTGGAGAAGTCCGCGTCGATCGGGATCATATCGACAGCGATGTTCTTGTTATAGAAGTAATTGTACATCTGCTCGATCTGGTCTACGTAACGTAAATCGCGGTTCGGTCCGCTGGTGTACTCCAGTGCCCAGTAGTTTTCCCAGTCGAAGATGATGCCGACTTTTGCGTGGTTCTCGGAGCCCATCACACGGCTTCCGATTTTCTCCAGTTCTTTTCCGAGCTGGGTTACCTCACGGAAGACACGGGTATCTGCGGTTCCTGCGTGTGCGATAACAGCACCATGGAATTTCTCGCATCCGCCGACGCTTCTTCTCAGCTGGAAGAACTGAATCGTGTCTGCGCCGTGTGCAACGGTCTGATAGCTCTGTGCGCGCATCTGGCCAGGTTTCTTTAAGGAGTTGTACGGCTGCCAGTTCTGCTGGCTCGGAGTCTGCTCCATCAGCATAAACGGTGCGTCTTTGAGGCCGCGCATCAGGTCGTGGGTCATAGCTACGTGGCTCCATGGTGTATTGTAGCTCGGGTAGTTGTCCCAGGATACGATATCCATTTCTTTTGCCCATTTGAAGTAGTCGAGGCCTTTGTACGTTCCCATCAGGTTTGTGGTGATCGGGGTTTCTTTGTCGTATTTGCGGATCGCGTCACGCTCCATTTTGTAGTTGTTCAGCATGCCGTCGGAGTTGAAACGCATGTAGTCGAGGGACATTCCTGCAAATGCAGTGCCGCTTCCCCATGGCATTCCGTCTCCCAGATCGTTCGGCGGTACAATCTCGTCCCAGTCGTAGATGGTGTGGCCCCAGAACTCCATGTTCCATGCCTTGTTGACTTCATCGAGTGTTTTGTATTTGTCTTTCAGCCATACGCGGAACGCTTTTGCACAGTTCTCGCAGTAGCACTCGCCGCCGTACTCATTGCTGATGTGCCAGCAGACGATGTTTTTGTTGTCGCCGTAACGCTCTGCCAGTTTTTCTGCCAGGCGCTTTGCATATTTCTGGAAAACCGGGCTGTTCGGGCAGGCATTGTGGCGATGACCGAATTTGTGATGGCGTCCTTCGAAATCGGTTCTTGCCACTTCCGGATAACGGTGTACCATCCATGCCGGGAGTGCGCCGGTGGATGTTGCCATGACGATCTGGACGTCCTCTTTTGTCAGGGTGTCTACGATCTCATCGAGCTCTGTAAAGTCGTACTCATTCTCGGACGGCTGGATTTTTGCCCAGGAAAATACGTTGATCGTGGTGCTGTTGATGCCGGCCTGATGGAAAAGTTTCATATCCTCATCCCAGATCTCTTTTGGCCACTGGTTTGGGTTGTAGTCTCCTCCGTATAACATTTTTTTGAATTTTGGCTGCATTTTTTTGATTCCTCCTGTGTTTGGATATCTCGTTTTGATGGCTCTATTATATACTGGTCTTTGTGAGAAAAGTATGATATGCTTGTCTAAAAAGTATGAATTTTCGAAACTCATTCCGGAATCTTATTTTAGACTTTTCTTTCAGAAAGGAACTGACTGTTATGCCTATTTTCTTTAAACCATCCGCCTCCGATTTTTCCCTCTCCGCTGACAGCATCGGCAACCGCTGGCTGCAGGAGCCCGTTGTGCGCCCGAACGGATTCCCCTTATATCACTGGATCCAGACGGAACGCGGCGAAGGGCTGCTGACCCTCGAAGGCCAGAAACTTTTGCTGAAACCAGGTGACGGTGTTCTGATTGCTCCGCATGTGCCGCATGAATACCGCGAAAACGACGGCAGCGGGATGTGGTTTACATCCTTTCTGACCTTTGACGGAAAGCTCTCCGATGATCTCTATAAAATCTGTGCCGTCTCGCCGTATCTTTTCGTTCCGGCCTCAGAGGGCGCGTGGTTTCAGGAATGGATTGACCGCATAATCGACTCACATTTTCTGAAAAATGACATCGACGATGCTGCGCTCTCCGTCGGATGCTTTGAGTTCCTGACACGCCTTTCCCAGCTCCGCACCGGCCTTTCCCGGACGGAGCATCCGCTGTATCTCCAGTATGTCCGCCCGGCAATGCAGGAAATCGAAGTCATCTTTCCGACCCGCTCAATGTGGATGATCTCGCGGAACAGCTCCATATCACGCCGCAGTATCTGACACGCCTGTTCCAGCGTTTTGTCGGCAGCTCTGTCCGCTCGTACATCAGCGTTCTGCGCATCAGCCGCGCCAAGGAGCTTCTCATCAGCCGTCCCTACACTACGCTCGACGGCATCGCCGCCCTCTGCGGCTACCGCGATGTCAGCTACTTTATCTCGGTTTTCCGCCAGCAGACCGGGACAACGCCGAAGCAGTTCCGGAAGCTGTACGGCATATAATCTGAAACACCCCTCTTTTCGGCGCAAAAAAGATCCTCCGTCTCATTTCACAGACGAAGGATCTTTTTTCGTTCTCTCTTATTTCATGCTTTTCAGAATGCTTCTCGCAACCGACAGTCCGTTTGCGCTTGCCTGCTGGAGGCCGCGGGTTACGGATGCGCCGTCGCCGATGGCGCGGAGGCCTTTGACGCTGGTGCAGAAGTCTTTGTCTACGACAACTTTGTTGGAATAGAATTTGACTTCTACGCCGTACAGCAGTGTCTCATCGCTGGCGATACCCGGTGTTACTTTGTCGAGGGCTTCGATCATCTCGGCAATGTCGACCATGATACGGTGCGGGAATACCAGGGAAAGGTCGCCCGGAACGGCATCTTTTAAGGTCGGGATCAGGTTATTGCGGCAGAGACGCTCTTCTGTCGTTCTTCTTCCGCGTTTGAAATCGCCGTACGTCTGAACGAGGATCTTGCCGTCGCAGAGCATGTTGGAAAGCTGTGCGATCTGTTTGCCGTACTCGATGGGTGTCTTGAAGGGCTTCGTAAAGTTTTTAGACACCAGCAGAGCAAAGTTGGTGTTATTAGTCTTATATTCCTGAGATTTGTAGGCATGTCCATTGACCACCGCCAATCCGTTTTCGTAGTATTCCGTGGCAACCTCACCGGAAGGGTTGGTGCAGAAGGTACGCACTTTATCGTCAAAG
>ENA-OUNI01000258-OUNI01000258.1-human-gut-metagenome-genome-assembly--contig:-NODE-258-length-24676-cov-3.066113_pt1 | contig 24676 bp, 23 predicted proteins | sample MGYA00242499_ERZ504580 | MGnify/ENA primary metagenome ERZ504580 (study PRJEB26092, sample SAMD00036315) | human gut metagenome | host: Homo sapiens | study: EMG produced TPA metagenomics assembly of... | reverse complement strand
TGTCCGCCGGCTCCTGCACCACCAACTCCATGGCCGCCATGGTCAAGCTGCTGGACGAGAACTGGGGCATCAAGCTGGCTTCATGACCACCATCCACGCCTACACCGGCACAGATGATCCTTGACGGCCCGCGCTTCCCGAAGCTCGCAACAACCGCGCCGCCGCAATCAACACCATTCCTCACTCCACCGGTGCTGCCAAGGCCATCGGCAAGGTCGTTCCGTCCGTGAACGGCAAGCTGCAGGGCCACGCCCAGCGTATCCAGGTTCCGGATGCTCCGTCACCGAGCTGACCACCGTCCTGAACAAGGAAGTCACCGCTGACGAGATCAACGCCGCATTCAAGGCTGCCTTCTCCTCCACCGACTTCTACGGCTACAACGAGGATGGCATCGTGTCTTCCGACATCATCGGAGACACCCACGGTGGCGTGTTCGATCCGACCCAGACCGACGTCAACACCGTTGACGGCGTGACCATGGCTCGTACCGTTTCTTGGTACGACAACGAGTACGGCTTCACCTGCAACATGGTGCGCACCCTGCTGTACTTCGCTGAGATCTCCGAGTGAACCATGGCGGAGCAATCCGCACAGTTCACTAAGTAGAACTTGGTACAAGGGCTTTCGTCTCACGGCGAAAGCCCTTTTGCTAACCGACACAAATACGTTTTAGAGTGAATCGATATGGGCAAGAAAAAGCATGAGAAGGGCGCCGGCTCCACGCCGGCAACAGTGCAACTCGAACAAGCGGGAATCCCATTCAAAACATACGAATACGCACATTCGAACGACCATATGGATGACGGTTATGGGGTTGAGGCCGCCACCAAACTGGGCTTCGATGAACATCAGGTATTCAAAACGCTTATGGCCGACACCGGCTCCGAACGTGTGGTGGGCGTGGTTCCAGTAAGCGGGCACATGGATCTGAAGGCGCTGGCCGCAGCAGTCGGAGCCAAGAAAGCCGCTATGGCCGATCCAAAAGTCGCCATGCGCGAATCCGGGTATGTGGTGGGAGGCATCTCACCACTCGGTCAACGTACGCATCACAAAACCGTGCTCGACGAAAGCGCGCTGCAATATGGCGAAATACTACTGTCGGGAGGCAAACGCGGCTTTTCGATCGGTATCAATCCCAATGATCTGCTCAAGGTGCTTGACGGCATAGCCGCACCTATCGGCACCTGGTAATCACCGGTAATAGAAGCCGGTCAGCAGGCTGGTTTCTTACGAAGCTCACTGGGGAGCACGAAATGCATGTTCTCCTTAATGGTTTCGATGGTGGTCACATCATCAAACCACGCTGTTCCAGCGCTTCGATAACGCCTGACACCAATTCGTCAGGCACGGATGCTCCCGACGAAATCCCCACGGATTCAACGCCTTCAAACCACGCAGGATCAAGCTCGGACGCATCATCACGCGGTAGGCCTTTCCGTGAGGACCATTCGGCACGCCATCGAAGCGCGTGTTCAGCCCCTCCTGCGCAACCTCCATCAGACGAACGGAATTCGACGAATTCGCCGAACCAACGATCACCACGCAATCAGACTGCTCGGCAACCAACTTGACCGCGGCCTGCCGATTCGATGTGGCATAGCAGATATCGGAATTCGGAGGCATCTCAAGCCAGGGGAAACGCTCTTTCAACGCAGCGATCGTGCCCGCCGTCTCATCCACGCTCAATGTGGTCTGCGAAAGCAGCACCAATTTCGCATCCGAAGAAAACTCGAGCGAATCGACATCCGATTCATGTTCGATGAGGTGCACATGTTCCGGGGATTCACCGACCACGCCAACGGCTTCATCATGGCCGTTGTGTCCGATGTAGATGATCTCGTACCCTTCTTTGACGAAACGCAACACTTCACGGTGCACTTTGCTCACCAAAGGGCATGTAGCATCAACGATATGCATGCCCCGAGCTGAAGCTTCAGCCTTCACCTCAGGAGACACGCCGTGCGCAGAAAAGACAATCGGAATTCCCGCGGAAGCCGCGGCATCGGGAACCTCATCCAATTCCTGTACGAACACCGCACCCTGAGCCGACAATTCCTCAACGACATGCTTGTTGTGCACAATCTGACGGCGTACATACACCGGCGGCAGACCATCATTGCGAGACGTATTGGCAGCTTTGAGAATCGTCTGCACAGTCAGAATCGCCCTGTCAACGCCCGCGCAAAAGCCACGTGGATCCGCCAGTACGATACGCTTGGTCATGATGGCCGCCTTTCGTCACTTCGTGAAAACCTCATCAATACTAAAGCATGGGCGGCACGCCGGAGAAACGGCATCGCCATACGGCATAAAACAGGTAGACTGTGGTGTTAGCGGTAACGCTACCGTTACCGGAACATATCCAACGGCACTATGGAGTGACTATGACCTGCATCAATCTGCCTGCCGCACCGGACAGCAATTCTCCATCTCCCATGGCGACTATGAACCGTCATCACCGAACTCGGCGCAACGATGCGCAAGCTGACCTATAAGGCGAAGATCTGACGGTCGCCCTTGGTCCGGACGATCTGGTGACCTGCTGCCACGGCCAGATCCTCATTCCGTTCCCGAATCGCATCGAGGGTGGCGAGTACACGTTCGAAGGCAAGACCTATTCGCTGCCGATCGATGAGCATGACCGCAACACCGCCATCCACGGCTACGGATACCGCTCGTTCTGGAAGCTGATTTCGCTTGCCGAAGACGCAGTGACCCTCGCCTGGCGTTCCCCCAACATGGTCGGCTACCCGTTTGATCTATATGTCACCGCCACGTACAGCCTCGCCGACGACGGCATGCATCTGACCGTCAGCGCCTACAATAACGGCGACACGAACGCGCCGTGGGCTTTGGCCATTCACCCGTGGCTTGCCAACAGCCTCAACGGCTATGGCGACGAAATCGACGAGCACAACGCCAAGTGCAGCCTTACGCTACCGGCTCGCACGCATGTCACCGTAGATGAAAACCTCATTCCGACCGGCACCGAGCCGGTTGACGGCACCAAATACGACCTGCGCGAAGACACCCTACTTACCGAGCAGCCGTTCGACGATGCATGGACCGATCTGGAGCATGCCGAAGACGGTTCCGTCACGGCAGTGTTCACCCGCGCCGATGGCAAGAAGGTCCGTGTTGGCGGCGATGAAACCATCACTTCGTTCCAGGTGTGCACCGGTACCAAGTTCCCCGCATTCCAGCATCCTGCCGGCGTTGCCGTGGAGCCACAGACCGCCTACGCCAACGCGTTCAACACAGGCAACGAGCTGATCGTGATCAAGCCGGGCGAAACCACCAGCACCTCGCTGTTCCTCGGTATGGCCGAGTAAACATGCGAGTGAGCGTGATCGAGTGATCCAGTCGGTTAAACCGGCTGATTCCGGTCATATAAAAACCCGACGGATAAGTCTAAGTGGCCACCTATCGAACACCGGATTTGGCAAACGTCTCGCTCGTGTGCGATAATCCCGAAGGCTTATTAATCGTAAGTAAAGGAGTCCAATCATGGGCATGCGCGGACGTAAGCGTAAGGATCGTCGTAAGAAGGCCGCCAATCACGGCAAGCGTCCAAACGCCTGATCCCTGCCAGCGTGAATAACGCTACAGAGCATCGAAAACCCCGCTGAATCGTTATGATCGGCGGGGTTTTCTCATACTCTCATCGGCTTGCTCACCGCTCTCCACAACAATGGTCGAGCGTTGCCTCAAGGCGGTCGATAAGACTCTGCGGGGCATGCTGCGGACGCAAATACGCACGCATGGCCGCGATCAATGCCCGTTCACGCTCGTCGCAGCAACGTTCGGGGTCGAAACAATCACCGGAGGTGCTAACGCGCACGCTGGTATGCGTCACCTGTGTCACAGTGCCGTCCTCGCTGGCGGCGACAGTGGTGATATGCCGTTCGATCGATTCACTCATGCTCTGCCCTTCCCTGCCGTGGCATAGCCACGTTCCTTCGCATAGTTGGCAAGTTCTCGTTTCAACTGCGTACGCGCGCGATTGAGACGGCTCATCACCGTACCGATTTTCACACCCTGTTCGTCAGCTACCTGCTGGTATGATTTGCCGTCGATAGCAGCATCGATGAACACCTGACGGCGTTCCGGCGAAAGCTTGGCGAGCGCCGCCATGATTTCTTCAGGCGCGTAAGCGTCCAAATATTCCTGTTCCGCCGATTTAAGCTCTTCCGGTGAATGCTCGGAAGCCGAATAGATGTCCCAATCGTCGTATTCGCCGGTGGAATCGTTGGCTCGCTGCGGTCTGCGCTTGGCTTTGGCGTATTGGTTGAAGTAGGCGTTGCGCTCGATGGTCGTCATCCATGCGGCGAAATTCGTTCCCTCCTGAAAGGAGTCGAACGCCTTGAACCCCCGTTCGAAAGTATCCTGCACCAAATCTTGGGCGTCGTCGGGATCGTTGGTCAGCTTCATCGCCTGCCGGTACAGCGCATCAACCACAGGCATGGCAAGTTTTTCAAAACGCGCCTTCTGCTTGCCATGGTTTCCGTTCGTACTTCAGTCACAGCTTCATTGTAATCACATCGACTTCCACATGCCATGCACATAGCTGAAGGTAGAATGGCTGTTCGGTATCCGAAGAACAGGGAGAACACGAAATATGGCTTTGACTCTGGCATCAGCAGCACGTCTGCTCAGTGAGTATGGATTGCTGCGCGAAATCATCCAAGGAGACGACTGGACGCTTGACGCGCAGGCCGTCAACGGATTCGACAAGCCATTCGGTTCAATCACCTACGACACCAGGCAGGTCGTATCTAACACGCTCCTATGCTGCAAAGGCCGTTTCAAAGCGGAATATCTCGATGGCATCGATGATCGCGGTCTTGCCGCATACGTTGCGGAAAACGATTTCTCCGCGGCGACGAAAGCTCCGGGACTCATCGTGAATGACGCGCGCAAAGCTATGAGTCTGCTGTCCGCGGCATTCTATGGGTACCCGCAGGACCAACTGAAAGTCGTCGGCATTACCGGAACCAAGGGAAAAACCACTACCGCCTACCTCACGCAAGCCATGCTCAACGGCTGCTCCGGCGGCAAATGCGCATTGTTCTCCTCCGTCGACAATTGCCTTGACGGACATACCTATGCCGAGTCCGATTTGACCACCCCGGAGTCCATGGATGCGTTCCGTATGATGCGCGAAGCCGCTGATAACGGCATGGAATACCTAGTTATGGAGGTTTCGTCGCAGGCGTACAAAGTCGATCGTGTTTTCGGACTTACTTTCGACGTCGCCGCATTCCTCAATATCAGCCGGACCATATCAGCCCCATCGAGCATCCGACATTCGAGGATTACTTCCACTGCAAACGTCAGATCGTAAAGAATTGTCGTTCCTTGGTTCTCGGCACGGCATGCGCACACGCCGATCTTATTCGTCAGGATGCTGCAATCGCCGATATTCCCATCACCGCGTTCGCTCTTGGCGAAGCATCGGCCGCGGATGTGACCGCATGGCCGGAATCCGCCGACCATAGCCGATTCGCCATTGCGGTGGAAGGCGAACAGATTGGATCGCTCAGCTTGCAATTGGATGGCGATTTCAATTATGCGAATGCCGCCGCAGCCATTGCCATTGCGCATGCCGTTGGATCGATTTCCATGAAACCACCGCGAAGGAAACGCTGCACAATATGGAACCGGTACGTATCGCCGGTCGTATGGAGCATTTCCACGATACGAAGTCGAATACCATCGCCATCGTCGATTATGCGCACAATTATGCTTCCGTAACGGCGTTGCTCGACTATGTCGACCAACGCTACGGCAAGGACGATCCTGAAGTCACGCTGGTCACTGGATCCGCAGGCAATAAAGCGTACGATCGCAGATCGGAAATCGTCAGGGCCGCGCAGAATCGCATCAACCATCTGATTCTCACCTTCGAAGACACGGATGACGAGCCTGTGGAACACATCTGCCAAGACATGCTCGGCAGTGTCACCAATCCCGATCTGGATGCGAGGATCATTCTCGACCGTACGGAAGCAGTGGAATCGACCGTAGTAATCGATCGCAAGGATCCCGACCGCCTCCATATCATCCTTATCATCGGCAAAGGCAACGAGCGCTGGTTCAAAGACCACGGCAAGCATATTCCCTTCGAAGGCGACGACCATATTGTGAAACGTATTTTTGGACTTGCCTGACCTGCAGCAACAGCCAACCATCATCGAGTAATCACCAACCATAAGGAACAATCCAACAATCATGATCACTCTTGAATTCACCGACGCAGCCACCATGGAACAGCAGGCTGTGCAGGCGGGTCTTACCCTGCCCATCGAACAGACCGCGGTATGGGCCAAATACCAGAACACCATTGACGGACGTACGCCGTGGGGTGCGTATGTGGTGAAGCAGGACGGCGCTCCAATCGCATTCATCGCACTCATCGATTACGAAACCCATGGCTACCACTATTTGAGGTCCGTTCATGGTCCGGCTTGGCTTGACAAGCTTCCGCGCAGCTGGAAGCACAGTTCGTGACCTGCTTGTTGAGGACGTACGCAAACGCGATAAAAACGTTGTGTTCCTGCGTATCGACTTGTGGAATTTCGAGGGCTCGTTCCCGGTGCTTTCCACCGTTCCTTACAACGAGACCGTGTATGTGGACATCACCGGTGGCGATGAGGCGATTCTTACACGCATGAAGAAGCGTGGCCGCCGCGACGTGCGTAAGGCGTTGAGGGAGAGCCCCGCCGTTTGCGCCGATGAGACCGCGCAGGCGATGGCTGATTTTTCCGAATACTACGAGGTCATGGTTGATACCGCCAACCGTGACGGATTCTCCCCCGCTCCGATGAGCGACTATGTCGATATGATCAGCAATCTTGGTCCTGATCATGCGCGCGTATTCGCGGCACGTATCGACGGCAAGGTTGTGGCATGGTCCATCGTTACCATCAACGGCGATCACGCGGTCTATTACTATGCGTGCATGCGTACGGAAATCATGCGCCAGCATGTTCCCGACAAGCTGATTTACGTTATATGCTGCACGCTTGGCGAGCAAGGTTGCACAGTGCTCGATTTGATGGGTATCGGCAACGATTTCGCGCCTTCATTGAAGAGTCTGAACGGATTCAAGACGAAATTCTCCGAAAACATCGCACAGATTTCCGCAGGTCGTGACATTCCGGTCAAGAAGGCATTCTATCGTTCGCTCACGCTGCTGCAGTCGCTGCGTCGCAAACTGCGCAAGTAATAATCGCGCCCCACGACGGATAGCGCGAAATATCGTACGAAGAGGATGCAGCGAATCGATATCGCCGCATCCTCCTTCGTATTGCATCACAGATCGTTGGATCGATGGATCGTCGACAACAACCGACGCTCCATCATCGCCATGCATATATGCGATTACCGCACATCTTCAGAGGATGCAGCATCCGCATGCTCAACTTCGGAAGCATCAGCATCTTCATCTTCAGCAAGATCCGGACCGACACTGCCGAAATCGTTGATATCGAAATCAGGATTGGCATCGGATTCGAAATCGAGATCCGCCTCGTCCTGATCCTTACGCGGTTCCGGCTCAACAGCCTCCTGGAAGACACGTTCCGACTTCGGCTTCTTCAAATCGGGATTGACCTTCTCTTCCAGCATGAGACGCGCATCGCCAGCCGTAGTGAAGCTACCGCAAATCAGCACACCGTGACCATAGCCAACACCAAGCTCATCATCGGCGTCAACCATATTAACAGCCTCCTGAATGGCATCCGGCAGTTCAGGAACACACGTAACCCTTTCCGCACCAAACACGCGTTCAGCAACCGTTTTCAGGTCTTCCGCGGGCATCACACGATCACGCCACGAGTTTTCAGTGACAACCACATGGCTCAGCAATGGTTCGAGCACGCCCAAATACTCTTCGACCTGCTTGTCTCCCATCATGGCGATCACGCCGACGAGTTGCTGGAAATCGTAATTTTCCTCAATCGCGGCACGCAACGATTCTGCCGCATTCACATTATGCCCGCCATCCAGAATGATCGTTGGCGATGTGCGAATCTGCTCGATGCGGCCTGGAATCCTCACCGTGCTCAACGCCTCAGCCACAAGATCACCGTCAAGCGCACCGTTGACGGGAATCACCACTTCCGCCGCGCACAGGGCCGCGAGCGCATTATGGGCCTGATGTTCGCCGAATTTGGCGATCGGCACTTCCGCGTACGTGCCATTCGGCGTACGCAGGGTCGCAACCTGACCGCCGACTGCCGGAATGCGGGTCACAACTTCCGCTTCGATGCCATCCCTCACCAGATTGGCATGGTTCTGCCTCGCCGCTTCCTCGATAATCGGCATGACGGCCTCTTCATGCGGTTGACGCCCGATGACCGCGGTGCAGCCCGGCTTGATAATGCCGACTTTTTCGGATGCGATCTGTTCCACGGTATTGCCAAGCCATGCCATATGATCCATGTCGATCGGTCCGATAATGGCCGCATCGGCATCGAGCACGTTGGTGGCATCCCAGCGGCCGCCCATACCGACCTCCACGATGGCCACATCGACCGGAGCGTCGGCGAACTTCCAGATGGCCATGGCGGTGAGCACTTCGAAGAAGCTCATTTTTGGCTTGTCGAGTTCTTCCATCTTCATGTCGACCATGGCTACAAGGTCTTTGATTTGATCCCAGGTATCAACGAAATCGTCGTCGGAAAGCTGCTGGCCGTCGATGGCGATGCGCTCGTTGACATGTTCAAGATGCGGTGACGTGTATAAACCGGTTCGCATGCCGTAGGCACGGCAGATCGCCTCGGCCATGCGCGCGGTAGATCCTTTGCCGTTGGTTCCGGTGATGTGAATCACACGGAACGACTGCTCGGGATGTCCCATGATGTCGAGGATCATCTTCATACGTTGCAGGTCAAGATTGGTGGTATTGCGCTCTGATGGGCGGCTCATGATGTCGCGTTCGACGTCGATCATGCTTTCATTGTTGCGATTCGGATGTTCGAATGACATATTCTTTCGGATTCCTCCCCTACCTTGGGATTGCTCACTCAATCTCCCTTATTCTATGTGCTTGCATGAACGTTGCGCGGCGCAAAAGTTATAGGATGGTTTGCGGTAATTGCGTAAGCATGGACAACCATATTCAGGAGATGTGATGAACGAAGTCATTACCGATAAAGACAAGGAGTATGAAGCCATGGAGCAGTCCAGCGCTCCCGGCCCTGATCAGGCGATGAGCGACCGTGTGAACAATCGTTCGCTGCGCCCGCGTTCCGAGGCGTTCAAGGAGTTCATGACCACCGGTTGGGATGATAATGAGCCGGCTATTGAACCGTTGGAATCTTCCCATTACATTCAGGCTCGTCTTGACACGCTGGGTAAGGCTTTTCCCGGAGAGCGTATTGTGATTCCAGCCGGTCAGCCGAAGGTGCGCAACAACGACTGCGATTATGCGTTCCGTCCGGATACGACGTTTTCGTATTACACCGGTTTGGGTGAAGACTACGAAGCCGGTGCCGTGCTGGTGTTGAATCCGGTTGATCCCGATTCTCCGGAGGCTGCGGCCGGCAAGACGCATGTGCCGGAATTGTTTGTGGCTCCGCGTGCGAACCATTACACGCAGGACTTTTTCATGAATGCCCATTATGGCGAATATTGGGTTGGACCTCGTGCCGGCTTGCAGGAGATGACTGCAATGACCGGTATTGAGACCAATGACATTGCGCAGTTGGCTGACGCACTGAGCAAGGATGTCGGTTCTGAAGCTGGTGCCGTGCGTGTGCGTGTGATTCGCGAGGCTGATCCGCAGATTACCGAAATGGTGGAGGATATTCGCGAGGCGAACGGTTTCGCAGATCCGGATGGCAATACGCATGCCGATGACAAGCTTCATGAGTTTGCCGCCGAGGCTCGCATGTGCAAGGACGAATATGAGATTCGTGAAATGCGCAAGGCCGTTGCCGCAACCAAGCATGGTTTCGACAATATTCTGCGCAAGCTGCCGTCGTCGCTCGACAAGCCTCGTTCGGAACGTATGCTGGAAGGCGCGTTCAATGTCATTTCCCGTGAGGAAGGCAATGAGGTCGGCTACGATACGATCATCGCTTCCGGCGCTCATGCGCCGATTCTGCATTGGATGCGTAACACCGGTACCGTGGAGTCCGGCGATCTGCTGCTGATTGATGCCGGTGTGGAAGTCAATAGCTTGTATACGGCCGATATCACGCGCACGTTCCGACCAACGGGAAGTTCACTGATTTCCAGAAAAAGCTGTATCAGGCGGTTTTGGACTCCCAGCAGGCTGGTTTTGAAGCTGCCAAGCCGGGTGCCACGTATTCCGACATTCATCATGCGTGCATGCGTGTGATCGCCGAGCGTCTGCATGATTGGGGCATTCTTCCGGTCGATGTCGAGGAGTCGCTTTCTCCGGAAGGACAGCAGCATCGCCGTTGGCTCGCCTGTGGTGTGGCCCATCATCTTGGTTTGGATGTGCATGATTGCGCTCAGGCACGTTATGAGTCGTATCAGGGTGCTGCGATTCGTCCTGGCATGATTTTCACGATTGAGCCGGGTCTGTATTTCCGTGAGGATGATCTGTTGATTCCGCCGGAGTATCGCGGCATCGGCATTCGCGTTGAGGATGATGTACTGATGACTGAGGATGGTCCGGAATGGATTTCCGCCGGCATTCCAAAGCAGATCGATGAGGTCGAAGAGTGGATGGCCAGCATGGCTGCCGAAGGTTCAAAGGCCTGATATGCCAACGCCTGAATTCATTCTCGAGTTACGCAAGAAAGTCGGTCACGATCTCCTGTGGCTGATGGGCGTCTCCGGCTATGTTGAAGACGAGCAAGGTCGTGTGCTGCTTGGCAAACGTTCCGATACCGGCGAGTGGGCCATGGTGTATGGCATTAATGAGCCTGGCGAGGAACCTGCCGACACGGTGGCGCGTGAGGTCAAGGAAGAGACTGGCGTGGATGTTATCGTCACCGATTTGGTGTCGGTGAAGTCTTCCCGCAAGGTGCTTACGTATGCGAACGGCGACAACACCATGTATATGGATCACCTGTTCGTGTGCAAGCCCGATCCGAATGGTAATGCCGAACCGTTCGTAGGTGACGAGGAAAGCCTCAACGTGGTTGGTTCTCCCCTGATGACCTGCCTCAGCCCCTGGCCGACACCACAGTGGAACGCATGGGCTACGTGCGTGAGTACCTCAAGAACAAGGCGAACGGCGACGCACACGCGCAATTCTCCTTCAACGGTGCGATTCGCTGAATACAGTCACAATTGAATATATAAACTAAGAGCTGGTGTGACGCTCATGAACCGTCACACCAGCTCTTGTGCATGTCAGGAAGCCACGAAACTCACTTCGGAATCAAATTCCTTTGGCGAGCAACTCGTGCAGCTGGGCGCGATGTTTTCGCTGTTCACGCGGATCAGGCACCGGCAGCGATGCCAACAACTTCTGCGTGTAGGGATTCTGCGGGTTATTCATAACCTGATCGGCATCACCATGTTCCACAATCTCGCCCTTATGCATCACCATAATGCGATCGGCCAGCATATCGACCACGGCAAGATCATGGGTGATGAACAGGCATGCGAAACCTATTTCCGCCTGCAGTTTCTTGAACAGCTCCAACACCTTCGCCTGTACCGACACATCCAATGCAGAAGTCGGCTCGTCGGCGATCAGCAGGCTCGGCTTAAGCGCCAGCGCTCGTGCCAAGGAGGCACGCTGACGCTGACGCCGGAAAGCTCATGCGGGAAACGGTTCATATATACCATTTCGAGCAGATCTCCCACATAGTCGCTCGCTTCCGACACAGACGAGTACTTTTTATGCACGATCAATCGACATCCTTTATGACACGCCGAAAGACAGAACTTGCGCCAAGTAATTAACTACGTTAATATATCAACAGGTTCAACGAATGGTCCGTGCACTGGCGCAAGGAGGTGTTATGAGTAATTACAGTGCTCAGCAATCATCGATTTCCGAGAATAATCGATCCCGCATCTTGCAATACCTGTATCACAACGGCATCTGCTCACGTGCGCAAATCGCAAAGGCAGTCGGATTGACTCCTGCGGCAATCACCAAAATCACGGCAAAACTGCTCGCACAGAACATCATCGAAGAAACTGGCGACATGGAAGGCGATAAGAATCGTCGTTCCATCGGGTTGAATCTCAACTGCGGAAAATACCATGTGATTGGCTTGAAATTCGCACGCAGTTTGGTGCAAATCGGTCTGTTCGATCTTAAATGCAACCGTATTTCGCTTACCGATCTTCCGACCGTCAGCGAAGAAAACATCAACGAGACAGTCAAACAGATCCACAACACCATTCGTCACCTCATCGCCAAAGACGAGAAAATCGTGGCAGTCGGCATGGCAGTCCCCGGACCATACCTTGTCGAAGAAGGGCATACCGCACTCGTCTCCTCCATGCAGGGCTGGCGCAAAGTCAATTTCATCAAGGAATTCAGCGAAGCCTTCGACGTACCTGTGTTTGTAGAGCAAGATGCACGCGCAGGCGCCTTGGCACAGTTCCTGTTCAATCCGGAACTGTCCGAAGGATCCCTCGCCTACTATCTGCTCGGCGAAGGCATCGGTCTTGGCATCATCGACAATGGCACGATCTATTACGGTGCCCACGGCACCGCCACCGAAATCGGACACATCTCCGTTGACGTCAACGGCAAACCCTGCGACTGCGGCAATTACGGATGTCTCGAACGTTACTGCTCGGCCAATGCAATCCACGAAATGCTCAACAAGCAACCGTATATCGTTCCCGGATGCGAAACCATGACGCACGCACAGGCATGTGCCGCGCTATTCGCCAAAAACGCTGCCGGAGACGAAGCAACCGCGGAACTCACCTCTGAAATCGCACGATATATCGGATACGGCGCAGTCAACATCATCAACGCATTCAACCCGACGCATATCGTACTTGGAGACATCGTTTCCCAAGCCGGGCAGCCGCTACTTGACGAAGTCAAGCAGGTCGTTCGAGAACGCACCATTCCCGAAGTCAGCTGCAATACCGAAATCACCTTATCCACACTACCCACTGATGCCACCGTCACCGGTGCCGCCGCCGTGGCCATCACCAATTTTCTAGAACATCCTTCGATGTTCTTTGACGTCGCATAGCACGCCACAACCAAAGAAAGGAACACCATGTCCAAGCCAATCGTCATCTCTCTCGGCGAAATCCTATGGGATATGCTCCCCACCGGCAAACGTGCCGGCGGCGCACCCGTCAATTTCGCATATCATGCGTCTCAGAACGGCGCGGAAAGCTTCGCCATCAGCGCGGTCGGCAACGACGAACTGGGCAATGAGCTGCTTGCAGACGCCCACAAGGCCGGCATCAACACGCTGGTGCAGACCAACGAATACCCGACAGGCACGGTTGACGTGGCTCTGACCAACGGCATTCCGGAATACACCATCGTCGAAAACGTGGCATGGGATCACATCAAGCTCACCGACGAGCTCATTGAAGCCGTATCCAAGGCCGACGCCGTCTGCTTCGGCACCCTCGGCCTGCGCTCCCCTGAATCCCACGACACCATCGTCGAGCTGCTCAAGCACACCAAGGAAGGCGCACTGAAGTTCTTCGACATCAACCTGCGCGCCAACTTCTACTCCAATGAACTCATCGAAGAGCTGCTCAGCTACGCGAACATCTTCAAGATCAACGACGAAGAGCTGATCATGATGCGCGACATGTTCTCCATTCCTGCGTGCAATGACGAAGAGGCATGCAAGTGGTTCATCGACCGCTTCAACCTCGAGTACATCATTCTGACCGGCGGTGCCACGTTCAGTACTATCACCACCAAGGATGGCGAGATTTCCACCCTGCGGACCCCGCATGTCGAGGTTGCAGATACCGTCGGTGCCGGTGATTCCTTCTCCGGCTCCTTCACCGGCAAGCTGCTGACCGGTGCTCCGCTCAAGGAAGCCCATCGTGCCGCCGTGAACACCGCGGCCTACGTGTGCACCAAGGAAGGCGGCTGGCCGACCTACCCGGCGGAAGGCGTTCCGGATTATCTCTCCGAAGCCGGTAAGTAATCCCAGTTTTTCCTTTCATCATCACCAACGAGGCCATGTCTGCCATCATGGCCTCGTTTTTCATACTCATATTCAATCCGCAACTTGTGCAATCCCGAACTCCTATGCCCGCCCATGGTTTAGCTGGGCCAATATGATGTTATGCGAATTGGACATGGATTATTTCGACATTCGGGTCAGGCAGTAAGCCCATGTTCCGACTTCGCTCACAGCACAAGAAAAGCAGTATATGATTTGCGATTATTGACATTCCATGATATCTTGAAAAATCCGGCCTTGCACCGGATGCTTGATAATTCAAGATTGGGGATGATCGGTTTCGACGGTGACCTGTTCGTCGCAGGGAAGCGTGCCGAGAACGTAGGGTCCGCTCGTGGATGCCCCCTACAAAAGAATAAGTGCTAAATCTAACCGCACTGAGTTCGCTCTCGCTGCCTGAGCTTCGCGCCAGGATTAACCAGTGAGCAGCCGCTCCGTTCACTCCTTCTCGTCTTTGGGAGGATGTTGAGCGTCGTTAAGAAGACTTGCTTTGTCGACTGAGCCACAGGCCGGCAAGGGACTTTTACTGTAGATATGCTCGCCATCAGTTGTCTGCGATATCGATGGGAGCAGAAAAACCGCCGCACGGCCAGCAGACTACGCACGTAGAAGACTGAGGGTTCGGTTATCGGACCGGGGTTCAATTCCCCGCATCTCCACGAGTTGAAAGCCGCCAGAAATGGCGGCTTTTCTTGTATTTCCAACGGTTTTCGAAGATTCCTGGGTTTACTCCAAATTACCCCCGATGTGCCGGATGTTCTAAAAAAATGTGGGCAAAAATCCCTCCTCCGGCTTGCTTAATCTCTTCCAAGTTCCATCTGTCTACCACCCTAAACAGCATGCAAGGTACGTTTTTAGGTACTCCTCTTCACAAGACAACCTCGTCAAATCAACATACGAAAAATCCAGCTCTCCCCCATCACAAATCATCAGAATCCCACCATCAAATTCCGTGTGTCGATTTGCATTAACCGCTTAAGTGGTTAACATAGTTAATACATCAACCTAGTTATCACGTCACAGCAGACGACGTCAAGGAAGGACTTGATCGATGACCTGCACTTACTCTCCCGAAGCCTACGTGTTCGGCTCCGAAGAAAACCACGCCCTGCTCGAGGCGGAAACCAACGAGCTCCTGCATTTCGGACACAATTTCCCCGCCCCGCAGGGTGGCTCCTACTGGCTGGACGATACCGGCAATCCGGATCTGACCCAAAACATCCACACGTGGATCACCTGCCGCATGGCGCACGTGTATTCCTTGGGGTTCCTGCACGGCGAGCCGGGCGCCGCAGAACTGGTTGACAAGGCCATCGCCGGCCTGCGCGGTCCGCTGCATGACGATGAAAACGGCGGATGGTATCCGTCCATTTCCGCAGACGGCTCCACCCATGAAGCAGGCAAGGTCTGCTACGCCCACGCTTTCGTGATTCTTGCCGCCACTTCCGCCAAGCTTATCGGCCGCCCGGACGCGGACGAGCTGCTCGAAGAGGCTCTGGCAACCTACGACAAGCATTTCTGGGATGACGAGATCGGTCTGGCCGTCGATACTTGGAACACGGAATTCACCGAGCTTGACTCCTATCGCGGCATCAATGCCAATATGCACACCACCGAAGCATTCCTTGCCGTTGCCGATGTGGCCGGAAACGAGGAATACCGCGAGCGCGCTGGTCGTATCATCGATCATGTGGTCGGATGGGCAGCCAACAATAACTGGCGTATTCCTGAGCATTTCACCGCCGATTGGCAGCCGGATCTCGAATGCAACCATGACAAGCCGGATGACCAGTTCAAGCCGTACGGCGCCACTCCGGGCCATGGCATCGAGTGGGCACGTCTCATCACCCAGTATGCGTTGAGCTCCAAGCAGCGTTCCGAAGAAGGCAAGCAGCAGCTTATCGAAGCCGCCGAGAACCTGTTCGCTCAGGCACTTGCCGACGCCTGGAACGCCGAAGGCACCATCGGTTTGGCTTACACCACCGATTGGAACGGCAAGCCCGTTGTCACCGACCGCATGCACTGGACGCTTGCCGAATCCGTGAACACCTCGGCCACACTGGCCACCGTCACCGGCAAGCAGGTGTACAAGGATTGGTATGCGACCTTCTGGAAGTACATTGACGAATACCTGATCGACCATAAGAACGGTTCTTGGTTCCACCAGCTGAACAAAGACAACGAGGTCATCGGTACCGTCTGGCCGGGCAAGTCCGACCTGTACCATGCCACGCAGTGCACGCTGATTCCGCGTCTCGATCCCGCGGTCTCCGTCGCTCCTGCGTTGAAGGCCAATCCGAACGCCTGACGGCCTCCAATAATCGAACTTCTCCTTCTCTCCTCCTATTCGCGAAGAACCCAGGTACCGCAAGGCAACCGGGGTTCTTCGTATATCAACGCGACTATTTGATGATTGGACGCAACGGCGCAGACACGTCGACGTTATGCTTGTCTCCGATCACATTCGGATCATTGATGATTTTATCGACGACAGCTTTCTTCAACTTGAGACCGGATGAATCGCCCCATACGATCACACGGTCTCCCCCATTGATTTCCGTGGTGATGGATCCTGGGTTTCGGCAGTCACCTTGGTGATGGAGTTGCGCATCGATTCCGGCAATGAGCTGAGGATCTTCAACGCCTCCTTGATGGAACGATTGCTCAGACTTGTTTCGACATCCTTCACTTCAATGACGGGAATTCCTTCCACGGAAGCTCCGCTGACGGAATTCAATATACGCCCCTTGCTGTCGACCGCGGTCATGCTGTCCTCGCCTGTCTTGAGCATCGCAGCAGGCTTTTGCGCCTTGATGGTCACTTCAAGGGAGTCGGGCAGTTTTTTCTTGGATTGCGCGGAAGTGACTCCCGGAATCTCCTTGATTTTCTTTTCCACGTCATTGTTCGACACGAGAAGAATCGATTTTCCTGCTTGCTGGCCCGCAATATCCAACACCTGAGACTCACTCACCCATTCGTTGGCGCCGACAACGCTAATATTGCCGGACTCGAGACGGAATACCGATGAGAAGAAAAACAGCCATACCAACGCGCCTGCAACAACAATGACAGCAGCGGAAACGCACGCGCGCATGGCGACGACACGCGCGTTCGCCTTGCGTCGTTCTTTCAGACGCGCACTGAAATCAACCACCTTCGGGCGCGTTACCACGCCCAACGTGCCTATGGTTTCCTCCAATGTCTTCGAAACGAAATCCTCGCCGGCAAGATTGCGCGCGTCCACGAAATCGCCTGATCTCGAACGACTCACGCTGCCTTTGTTGCCACTCTCAACCGTATTTTCCTGCGTCTTCTTCCCGGAAGAAGACGCGCGTCCCGCTCCACCAGCGACGGAACGGCCTTTCGGCTGAACCTGCTTTCCGGCATCGCTGTGTTTCCGGCTTTGGATGGTTCTACCATGCGACGTCTGATTTTCAGGCGTCGTTGCGGAACCATCCGAACCCGTACCTGACTGATGACCCTTCGCGTCATCAGCCCTCACAATCCCAACGATGAGCCTGAAGGGAGTGCAGCATCACCTCGTCCATCTGTGTGATGTCGCCTGCGCCAACAGTGAAGATGACATCGCCATGATGAGCACGCATCGTCATCATCTGTGCCGCGGTATGCATATCCTCCACTCCGCGAATCCAATCCTCGGCAGGCGTGTGGTCAAGCTTAAGCGCCTCGTCCACAATGGTGGCGGAGCTAATCGTCGGATAGTCCTCCTGCTTTTCACGTGCGGGGAAATGCCGGTGACGATCACATCATCCGCCTTGGCCAATGCTTCAGCGAATTCACTCGCAAAGAACATGGTCCGGGAGACAGTGCGGCTGGAAGATCACGCGAATCACCGACTGCGGGTACCTGCGGCGCGCCGCATCCAGCAATGCCGAAATCTCCGTAGGATGATGCGCGTAATCATCAACGACAGTCACTTGGCCGACCATACCACGCACTTGGAAACGACGGGCAGCTCCAAGGAACGACGTGGCGGCTTGGGCAGCGTTCTCGACATCGACGCCCAACAACGCGGCCGCAATAATCGCAGCGGAGGCATTGCGCGCGTTGTGAATGCCTGGAACGGTAAGCGTCACCGGAACCATACGCTCATGTTCGCCCAACAATCCCGCGGGCATGTGTAAGGTGAAATGTTCGGCACCGCTTTGCGCGCTTTCGCTTTCCGATTCGATATGCACGAACGCGGCACCGTTCAAATCACCCAACGAAACCGTATCCTGCGTCGCATACACGACCGTACGCTTGGCCGTCTGCGGATCGAGAGCACGCAATACCGCAAGATTGCCTTCATCATCGCCGCACATCACCACCGATTTTTCGGCATGCTGAACATGATTGACAAAAGCCGCACGATAGTTTTCCTGCGTGCCGTAATGGTCGAGATGATCGGCTTCGGAGTTGGTGACAATGGCGATTTCCGGATGATACTTGGCAAAGCTGCCATCGGATTCGTCCGCTTCCGCCACAAGAACGTCGCCCTTACCAGCATGGCCTCCGTCAATCGTCACACCATCCTTGCCTTGGATGGATCCGCCGATGGCATAGCTTGGATCGGCCAGATTTCCCTCACCGGCATGGGTGAGGATATGGGCCAGCATGGAACTGGTCGTGGTTTTGCCATGAGCTCCTGCGACCGTCACCGCACGTTTTGCGTTCATCAGCAATGCGAGAATGTCGCTGCGGTGCACGATGCGTTCGCCTGCTTCGTATGCTGCGACGATTTCCGGATTGTCGGATTTGATGGCGCTGGAGAATACGACGGTATGTTTGCCTTCGACGTTTTCTGCGCGCTGCCCGAATTCGACGGTAATGCCGATTCCCTGCAGACGATCGGTTTTGGCGCTGGGTTCACGATCTGAACCGTCCACTTCAACGCCCTGTTCGTGCAGCATTTCAGCGAGCACGCTCATGCCCGCGCCTCCAATGCCGATGAAATGGGTTGCCCCCAAATCATTCACGCCTTCCTGCGGACTGAACGACGCATGGGTTGGATCAAGAACGATGGTACCGGCTTCACGCTGGTTGTCAGACACGACTGCTCCTCTTGCATGTTTTTTCTAGCTTGTTCCATTATGGTCTCACCCATGGTCTCGCATATGGCCGATCATGGGTGGGATTTTGGAATGCGACGAACGCACCTGCCATCGCCGCAGCCTACTTTTCGTCAATCATGGAAAGCACGCGCTTGGCCATGACTTCGGCGGCATCTCGAATACCGTATTGCCAGGCGTTGTCGCCATACTTGGCAAGCAGATCCGAATCGGCAAGCAGCTTCGGCACATGCTGTTTGACCCATTCGGCGGTGAATTCGCGATCAGCACCATCAGACCGCCTTCCGCATCGACGACAGGCTGGGCGTTGAATCGCTGCTCGCCGTTGCCGATTGGCAGCGGAACATAAATCGCGGGGAGTCCCAAAGCCGTCAATTCCGATACGGTGCCGGCCCCAGAGCGACAGATAATCAGGTCGGCGCAAGCGAATGCGAGATCAATACGTTCCAAATACGGCGCAACACGATAATCGCCATCATTGCCATGGTCCGGGCCAAGCTCGCCAAGCACCTGTTCGCCGGCGCTCACCGACACCAATGAACGCACTTCATCATCTTTGCCTTTCCCAGTCAGATGAATCACCTGGGCGTGTTCCAGCAGCTCCCTAGCGGAAGCCGCCACCGCACGGTTCACGTTCACCGCGCCCAGCGACCCTCCAGTCACCACCACCAGTGGACGGTTCGGATCGACACCGAGTTGCGCTGCGGCCGATTGTCTTGTGGCAATGCGGTCATGTTCCATGCCATGGGCTATCGCTGCGATTTCGGCACGCAATGGCAATCCCACACGCTCGGCTTCAACACCCTTGCGTGGCTTCAAGCCGGTTTGCGCATAGGCGGTGCCAATCATGGACGCCCAGCGAGCTCCCAATTTGTTGGCCATTCCGGCACGGGCATTCTGCTCATGCATCGCGATCGGAATGCCCATCTTGTGCGCTGCCGCATATACGGGAGCGGACGTGTATCCGCCGAAGCCGACAACCACCTGCGCCTCATGACGGGTGAGAATGTCACGGACTTTGGCCGTTTCGGCCTTCCACTGCGCGGGAAACTTCAGCGCCGCCATATTGGGCCTGCGTGGGAAAGGAACCTTCTCAATGGTTTCCAGTTCGAAACCGGCCTGGGGAACCAAATCGTGTTCCAAGCCGACGACAGTGCCCACCACTGCGATATCGCGTCTGGTTCAAGCTCGCGAATCACATGCGCCACGGCGAGCAGAGGATTGACATGACCTGCCGTACCACCGCCGGCAAGAACGATATGCTTCTGATTGCTCATAGTGTACGAGCTTAGCCCACGGCACCCCAGTACGCCGCGCGCCATACCGTCGCACACGCGGATGCTCACATTTCATCTACGTTTGCACACCGCAATACGCGGTAGCGTATGCTGCGGTCGCAGCCGACACTCAGACTCGCTGCATCTCCGCTTGGATCTGCGGCTGCTGCTTCATCATGCTGATGGTTACGCCTGCAGCGCCCAAACACAGAATCAACGACGAACCGCCCGCAGACACAAACGGCAATGGCACACCCATCACCGGAAACAATCCCACCACAACGCCGATGTTCACGAATGCCTGGCCGACGATCCACACGGTAATGCTGGCCAATACCAAAGTGATGTACCTGTCCTGCGATTGCAAAGCCACCACGAGCATGCACCATCCAAGCACCAAGAACAGCAGAATGACGAGAGAGGCGCCTACAAAGCCCGTTTCCTCACCGATGATGGCGAAAATGAAATCGTTGTGCGCTTCCGGCAGATATCCCCATTTTTCTCCGGAATTGCCGATGCCCACTCCAAGCAAACCTCCGGAGGCCATGGCGTATTTGCCATGCACCGCCTGATAGCAGACCCCCTGCATGTCGGATGCGGAGCAAGTTTGGTATGTGGCCATGATACGGCTGAGTCGGTTCGGACTGGTGATAACGAGTCCGCCAACCAAAACCGCACCGCCGCATGCCACGATAGCCAACCATTTGCCAGGAAAATCTCCCAACAGCAACGCGGCACCTGCGATCGCGAACAGAATCATGGCCGTGCAAGATCCTTGCCACTCACAACCAACAGCAATGCAAGACCAAGCCACGCAATCAACTTGAGATATGCCTTATATGGTCCGACTTTGTTTATCTGCTTCTGCGCGTAGATCAGTTCCCGCGGCAGCCATATGCACAACGCAAGCTTAACGACTTCGGCGGGCTGGAAGGTAAATCCAAAAAGGCCGATCCAACCTTTGTTGCCTTGGACATCGATGCCCAAGGGGGTAAACGTCAGCGACTGCAAAAGCAAAGCGATAATCAGGAAGACGAAACTGAATTTCCTGATGAGCTCCGCCGGAATCATCATGCAGGCAACACCCACGATAAGTCCAAGAACGCAGAATCCCCCTGTTTCAGTGCTTGGGACCACGGAGACTGTCCGTTGGCAATCATGTTTACCGAAGAGCTGGAAAACACCATGATCACACCGAAAATGGTGAGAATGATCACCGCGGTTCTGAACCCATGAAAACACCAAATCGGATTAAGCAGCTTCGCAGACCGACATAACCATGAAAATCGTCGACCTGCTTTCCGTACGGCGGCCTTCTTTTTCTGACGACTACTATCAACCTGCCTGGTTTTAGGCTTTTCCATGCTCGTTCACCCAACGCTGAGCCTGCTGTGCGAACTGGTTTCCACGATCGGCATACGACTTGAACTGATCCATCGACGCACATGCAGGCGCCATCAGCACCACATCACCGGATTGGACATACTCGCCCGCGGCATCAACCGCCCGTTCCATAATGACCCCATTATCCGCCGGATCGATGATGGTCAGAGGAATGTTGGGAGCGCTCGTCCTGAACGCATCCAGCATCGGCTGCTGATCCCTGCCGATGATGACCGCGGCTTTGATGGTATGCGCCTGATCAGCCACCAATTGCTCGAAACTGCTGCCTTTGGCCAGTCCTCCGGCAATCCACACCACGGATTTATCGGCAAAACTATTGAGCGAGGCCTTGGCCGCATGCGCGTTGGTCGCCTTGGAGTCGTCAACGAAACGAATGGCTCCCCCATCCGCCGTAGTGGCGGTGGCGACGGTCTGGATACGGTGGCCACCTGGAGTGAACTGCTTCAGGGATGCGATCGCCTTCTCCTTATCCGCGCCAAGTCCCAACACCAACGCCAATGCGGTCAATGCGTCGGCGAGCAAATGCGGATATACCGTGCCATCCGGCTCGGTCAGATGTGTGAACTCGGCAACTTTGGCAACCTGTTCAGGCTTGCCCGCCTCACCGCCCGCGATGCCGGACATGTCGACGATCCAGCCGTCCTTCACGCCAATCTGGCCATCTTGCGGTTCCGACAATGTGAATCCAACCCTACGGCAGCCTTCCGCGGTTTCGGCTGCGAATGCCAGCTTGGTCACGCGCTCATCATCCGCGTTGTACACCAACGCCTTCTTGGCATGGTGGAAGACCTTCGCTTTGTCGGACGCGTAATTGTCGATACCGCCATGCCAATCAAGATGGTCGTCAGCGATATTGGTGATCGCCGCGCAATCCAACTCAAGAGAATCGGTGAAATGCAATTGGAAAGAACTGAGCTCAACACACAGCACATCATTTGCCGGATCGACTGCGGCATGGGACACCGCTTTGCCGATATTGCCGACAGCAGGTGCGGTCAAACCGCAAGCCGTCAACATCTCCGAAGTCATTTCCGTAGTGGAGGTCTTGCCATTGGTACCGGTGATGCCAATCCATTGCGCAGGATGCCCAGTGGCATCGCAATCCACCCGCAGCTGCCAGGCAAGCTCGACCTCGCTCATCACCGGAATGCCACGACGTTGCGCTTCGAGAATGAACGGGGTCCTCGGATTGAATACCGGAGAAGTCATCACCAGGTCGACATGATCCCAATCAATGTGGTCGAAAGAGTGCAGATCGGCATCAGGCTTCTTCTCATCCACGCCCAACACCTTTTCGGCGCGGGAACCCAACACCTCCATCATGCTCTGGCCAGAAACTCCAAGACCCGCCACAATCGCGGTCTTACCGCTCATATCCATATCCATCATCCTTCGATCGTCAGAACCTCATACGCCTTAATATCACAGTCATATTGCGTTCATTCGCAACGGCAACAGACCGAGCATCGACTGTCACAAGCCGGAACGGGCAACCCAATCGCCATAGAAAAGCACCAAGGCGACCAGCACGAACAGCAGTTCAATCATCCAGAAGCGAATCACAACCTTGACTTCGGGCCATCCCTTCAATTCGAAATGATGGTGGATCGGAGCCATCTTGAACACACGCTTATGCGTCATCTTGAAATAGCCGACCTGAATGACATCGCTCAACGTTTCCATGACGAACAGGCCGCCGAGAATAATCGCGAGGAATTCCGTATGCGTGGCGATGGACATGGCAGCGAACAGGCCGCCAAGCGCCAACGAACCGGTATCTCCCATGAAAATTGAAGCCGGATTGGAGTTGTACCACAGGAACCCGAAGCATGCTACCGCCGCGCAAGCCGCGATAATGGTCAGATCAAGTGGATCAGATACCGCGTAGGTAAAGCCCTCATGCCCCGATCCCTTAAGGTGGTAGAACTCCCAAAAAGCGATCACCGCATATCCCATGAACGCAATCATCGAAGAGCCAGCTGCCAAACCGTCAAGACCATCAGTCAGATTGATGGCATTGGTCCACGCGGTCATCAGGAAGTTCACCCAAATCACGAACAGCACGATAGCCACGACCTTACCCGCGAATTCGAAACTGAAGAACGGCTCCTCAATGAAGCTCATGCCGGCCTGGGCACTGGGGAAACCGGAATTCGTAGGCAGAATCAACGCCAGCACCGCATATATGGTAGCCAGAATGAACTGACCGATGAACTTGCCCTTAACCGTCAATCCCTCGCTCTGCTTCTTACGAACCTTCGCGAAATCATCAATAAAACCAAGCAATCCCATCGACAACATGGCAAACAGCACCAGCACCGCAGACCACGACGGAGTCTCACCCCGCGTGACGAAGCGGTACAGCGCCGACGAGCCCAGCCCAACACAACCGCCAAATTGATGACCACGCCACCCAACGTAGGCGTGCCACGCTTGACTAGATGGGATTTCGGACCATCCTGACGTATGTATTGCCCATAATTCAGCTTGTGCACCAAACGAATCAGCAGCGGGGTGCCCACGATCGTCACAACCAGCGACACCACAATTCCGATGATGAGCGAAATCACCTGATGTTCTCCGTTTCAGTCAGACATTCTTCAGATAACGTCGTTTATTCGATTATTCGAATCTTGCCAAATATTCTTGTTCTATTGTGCAGCCAGGGCCTGCAACGTTCGGCCAAAGCGCTCAAGCCGGAAGCGTGGGAGCCCTTAAGCAGCACCACAGCGCCCGGATGTTCCACGGCGAGTTGCGTCACCAGACGATCGGCCTCGTCAATGTCGTGCACCCAATCAATATG
>ENA-OUNI01000257-OUNI01000257.1-human-gut-metagenome-genome-assembly--contig:-NODE-257-length-24693-cov-4.752788_pt1 | contig 24693 bp, 31 predicted proteins | sample MGYA00242499_ERZ504580 | MGnify/ENA primary metagenome ERZ504580 (study PRJEB26092, sample SAMD00036315) | human gut metagenome | host: Homo sapiens | study: EMG produced TPA metagenomics assembly of... | reverse complement strand
TTACATATATTCTACTGTGTGGTATTATTATTCTACTGGCAAAGTTTAGTGGAAGTGAGTGCTGTGCGTGAATATATATGTAAGATGCAATGATATATGAACCTTTCTCACTTCCAAGTGTGAAAGGCTTTTTTTATGGAACATAAATTAAATACAATAAAGCAATGAGTGACAAATTATTTATTTTCGACACAACGCTCCGCGATGGCGAGCAGGTTCCGGGATGCCAATTGAATACAGTGGAAAAGATTCAGGTAGCCAGACAACTGGAAGCCTGGGGGTGGACGTGATTGAAGCCGGATTTCCGATTTCAAGTCCGGGAGATTTCAATTCGGTCATTGAGATATCAAAAGCTGTGACATGGCCCACCATCTGTGCCTTGACACGTGCCGTACAGAAAGATATTGATGTGGCAGCAGAGGCTTTGCAATTTGCCAAGCATAAACGTATCCATACTGGCATCGGTACATCTGACTCGCACATTAAATATAAATTCAATTCCAATCGCGAGGAAATAATAGAGCGTGCAGTGGCTGCCGTAAAGTATGCACGTAAGTATGTGGATGATGTAGAGTTCTATGCCGAAGATGCAGGCCGAACGGATAATGAATATTTGGCACGGGTGGTAGAAGCTGTTATCAAGGCAGGTGCGACTGTGGTGAATATTCCCGATACAACGGGGTATTGCTTGCCTGATGAGTATGGCGCGAAGATAAGATATCTGATGGAACATGTCAACGGTATTCATAATGCCATTATTTCTACTCATTGCCACAATGACTTGGGCATGGCTACTGCCAATACAATGGCTGGCGTACTGAATGGTGCCCGCCAGGTGGAGGTAACCATCAATGGTATTGGTGAACGTGCCGGCAATACTTCTCTTGAGGAAGTGGCGATGATTATCAAATGTCACAAGGACATAGAAATCGAGACCAACATCAATACACAGAAGATTTATCCAACCAGCCGTATGGTGTCCAGTCTGATGAACATGCCGGTGCAGCCCAACAAGGCTATTGTAGGTCGCAATGCTTTTGCCCATTCGTCGGGTATTCACCAGGATGGTGTGTTGAAGAATGTACAGACTTACGAAATCATTGACCCGCATGATGTGGGTATTGATGATAATTCCATCGTATTGACAGCCCGTAGCGGACGTGCAGCTTGAAGAATCGTTTGTCGATATTGGGAGTACAGCTGGATCAGGAGAAGCTGGACAAAGTGTATGAAGAGTTCTTGAAACTTGCCGATAAGAAGAAAGATATCAATGATGACGACATTCTGGTATTGGCAGGGGCAAATCGTACGCAGAACCACCGTATCAAACTGGAATATCTCCAGGTGACCAGTGGGGTGGGGGTTCGTTCGGTTGCCAGTTTGGGATTGAACATCTCCGGTGAGAAGTTTGAAGCCGCTGCCAGTGGAAACGGTCCGGTAGATGCCGCTATCAAGGCTTTGAAGAAGATTATCGACCGCCATATGACATTGAAGGAATTCACCATCCAGGCTATTAGCAAGGGTAGCGACGATATGGGTAAGGTACATATGCAGGTGGAATACGATAATCATATTTATTATGGGTTCGGTGCCAATACGGATATTATCGCGGCATCAGTGGAAGCGTACATCGACTGTATCAATAAGTTCAAGATGTGATTTTAATCGTAAATTGTAAATAGCTAAATTGTACATAAAGAGATGAATACATTATTTGATAAAATCTGGGATGCCCATGTGGTACAGAAAGTGGAAGACGGTCCCACACAGCTTTATATTGACCGGCTTTATTGTCATGAAGTAACCAGCCCGCAAGCCTTTTCGGGATTGCGCGAACGTGGAATCAAGTGTTTCCGTCCGGAAAGATTTTCTGTATGCCCGACCATAACACGCCGACGCATGACCAGGACAAGCCGATTGAAGACCCGGTTTCAAAGACTCAGGTAGATACACTGGCCAAGAATGCGGAAGAGTTTGGATTGGCCCATTTCGGCATGATGGACAAGAAGAACGGAATTATCCATGTAGTAGGCCCGGAACGCGGGCTGACCCTGCCTGGCATGACCATTGTCTGCGGTGACTCGCATACTTCCACCCACGGGGCGATGGGAGCAGTGGCTTTCGGTATCGGTACGAGTGAAGTGGAAATGGTAATGGCCTCGCAATGTATCCTTCAGACCCGTCCTAAGACAATGCGCATCACTGTCGACGGCAAACTTGGCAAGGGAGTGACGGCAAAAGATGTAGCATTGTATATGATGTCGAAGATGACGACCAGCGGCGCTACGGGATATTTCGTGGAATATGCCGGAGAAGCTGTGCGTGGTCTGACTATGGAAGGGCGTCTGACCTTGTGCAATCTGAGTATAGAGATGGGTGCCCGCGGCGGTATGGTTGCTCCGGATGAGACCACTTTCGAGTATATTAAAGGACGCGAATATGCTCCGAAGGGTGAGGCATGGGACAAGGCATTGGCCTATTGGAAAACATTGAAGAGTGATGAGGATGCAGTGTTCGACAAGGAAGTCCGTTTTGCTGCCGAAGATATTGAACCGATGATTACATACGGTACCAACCCGGGCATGGGTATGGGTATCACACAACATATTCCTACTACCGAAGGCATGGGAGAAGCTGCCCGGACCTCTTTCATGAAGTCTATTAGCTATATGGGTTTCCAACCGGGAGAACCTTTGCTGGGTAAGAAGGTTGACTATGTGTTTTTGGGTGCCTGCACCAATGGACGCATTGAGGATTTCCGTGCATTTGCCTCCATTGTGAAAGGCCGTCGGAAAGCCGAGAATGTAGTGGCATGGCTGGTTCCGGGCTCCTGGATGGTAGATGCACAGATTCGCGAAGAGGGACTGGACAAGATTTTGGAAGAGGCCGGTTTTGCCATTCGCCAACCGGGTTGTTCTGCTTGCCTGGCAATGAACGACGATAAGGTGCCTGCCGGAAGTATGCAGTGTCTACCAGTAACCGTAATTTTGAAGGACGCCAAGGACCGTTCCCGAACACTGCTTGCCAGCCCGCTTGTAGCTGCAGCAGCGGCAGTGACTGGAGTAATTACTGACCCGAGAACGCTGATTTGATGTACGATTGGACGATTTACGATTAAAATTACTTCGTAAATCAAACATCGTTCAACAAAGGTAAATCAAGAGTATTTTCAATCGTAAAATCGTAAATAAAAAGATGAAGACAAAATTTGATAGATTAACCAGTACCTGTGTGCCTCTTCCATTAGAGAATGTGGATACAGACCAGATAATCCCTGCACGTTTCCTGAAAGCTACTACCCGTGAGGAAAAGTTCTTCGGAGATAATTTATTCCGCGATTGGCGCTATCATCCGGACGGTTCTCTGAACAAGGACTTTGTTTTGAACGACCCCACTTACGGCGGCAGATTCTGGTGGCGGGAAAGAACTTCGGTTCCGGTTCCAGCGTGAGCATGCTGCATGGGCCATTGCCGGTTACGGTTTCCGCGTGGTGGTATCGAGTTTCTTTGCCGATATACACAAGAACAATGAACTGAACAACTTTGTGCTTCCGGTGGTGGTAAGTGAGCCGTTCCTGAAAGAGTTGTTCGACTCTATCTCTGCCAATCCGAAGATGGAAGTGGAAGTGAATCTGCCCGAACAGACCATCACCAACAAAGCTACGGGCAAGATCGAACATTTTGAAATCAATGCCTACAAGAAACATTGCCTGATGAATGGCTTGGATGACATCGATTTTCTGGTTGAGAATAAAGATAAGATAGAAGCTTGGGAGAATAAAAATGAAGCATAATCATCCGAAGATAGAAATCATGGACACTACGCTCCGCGACGGTGAACAGACCAGCGGAGTCTCCTTTGTGCCCCATGAGAAGCTGATGATTGCCCGTTTGTTACTGGAGGAATTGAAGGTAGACCGGGTGGAGGTGGCTTCTGCGCGGGTATCCGAAGGAGAGTTTGATGCCGTAAAAATGATTTGTGACTGGGCGGCACGCCGTAATCTGTTGCCAAGAGTAGAAGTGCTTGGCTTTGTAGATGGCCACACGTCGGTGGACTGGATACATGCGACCGGTTGCCGTGTCATCAATCTGCTGTGCAAAGGCTCGCTGAAGCATTGCACCTACCAGTTGAAGAAGACTCCCGAAGAGCATATCGAGGATATTCTGTCCGTAGTGGATTACGCCAACGAGCAGGATATGGTAGTGAATGTCTATCTGGAAGACTGGAGCAACGGCATGAAAGATTCTCCGGAATATGTGTTCCGTCTGATGGACGCCTTGAAGCAGACCAATATCCGCCGCTATATGTTGCCTGACACGTTGGGCGTATTGAACCCGCTGCAGGTCATCGAGTTCATGCGCAAGATGGTGAAACGCTATCCGCATGCCCATTTTGACTTCCATGCCCACAATGACTATGACCTTGCCGTGAGCAATGTGCTTGCCGCCGTACTTAGCGGTTGCAAGGGACTGCATACTACCATTAACGGCCTGGGCGAACGCGCCGGCAATGCTCCGCTTGCCAGTGTGCAGGCTATCCTGAAAGACCACTTCAATGCCATTACCAACATTGACGAAAGCCGCCTGAACGACGTAAGCCGTGTGGTGGAGTCCTACTCGGGCATCGTCATTCCCGCCAATAAACCGATTGTTGGCGAGAATGTATTTACCCAAGTGGCAGGCGTCCATGCCGACGGTGACAATAAAAGTAACCTCTACTGCAACGACCTCCTGCCCGAACGCTTTGGTCGCAAGCGAGAGTATGCCCTGGGCAAGAACAGCGGTAAAGCCAATATCCGGAAGAATCTGGAGGACTTGGGGTTACAACTGGATGAAGATGCCATGCGCAAAGTGACCGAACGCATCATTGAGTTGGGCGACAAGAAAGAGCTGGTGACGCAAGAAGACCTGCCCTATATCGTTTCGGACGTACTGAAGCACGGAATGGCAGAAGAACGCGTCAGCCTTAAGAGCTATATTGTGAATCTGGCGTATGGATTGAAGCCGATGGCTACGTTGAAGATAGAAATTAACGGAAAGGAATATGAGGAAAGTTCCAGTGGAGATGGCCAGTATGATGCTTTTGTGCGCGCCTTGCGCAAGATATATAAAGTGACACTGGGTCGTAAGTTCCCGATGCTGACGAACTATGCCGTGACCATTCCTCCCGGTGGGCGTACCGATGCCTTTGTGCAGACGGTATTACCTGGAGTTTTGAAGATACGATATTCCGTACACGCGGATTGGACGCAGACCAGACGGAAGCAGCCATCAAGGCGACGGTGAAGATGCTGAATATCATAGAAGACGAATACGAATCATAAAAAATGGATCTCATGGAGAAAAAGAAATCGTTTTTTGAGAGGCGTCCTTATGTATGCTATGCGTTGTATGCAGGCTTGCTTTTTGCTTTCAACCTCTTTCTGCGTTGGTGGAGCGGCGAGTTGGATGCGGACGAGTATCTTATGTCAGCCATCAATACCCTTATATTGACAGCTGGTTTTGTGTGGGGTGACCGGTATCGCCGCAAGAATCTTGCAAACAAAAAGAAGATAGATGAACTTTTAAATAATAAAGAAAACAATGGATTTTAAAATTGCAGTGTTGGCCGGTGACGGTATCGGCCCCGAAATCTCTACCGTAGGCGTGGATGTGATGACTGCCGTGTGTGAGAAGTTCGGACATAAAGTGAACTATGAATATGCCATCTGCGGTGCAGACGCGATAGACAAGGTGGGTGACCCGTTTCCCGAAGCCACTTATGAGGCTTGTAAAAATGCGGATGCTGTATTGTTCTCTGCCGTAGGTGACCCGAAATTCGACAATGACCCTACTGCCAAAGTGCGTCCCGAGCAGGGCTTGCTGGCTATGCGCAAGAAACTGGGACTGTTTGCCAACATCCGTCCCGTGCAGACCTTCAAATGTCTGCTCCATAAGTCTCCCCTTCGTGCGGAACTGGTGGATGGCGCCGATTTCCTTTGCATCCGCGAATTGACCGGTGGCATGTACTTCGGTGAGAAATACCAGGACAATGACAAGGCGTATGATACGAACATGTATACCCGTCCTGAGATTGAGCGTATCCTGAAAGTCGGATTTGAATATGCCATGAAACGCAGTAAACATCTTACGGTGGTGGATAAAGCCAATGTGCTTGCCTCTTCCCGTCTTTGGAGACAGATTGCCCAGGAGATGGCACCGCAGTACCCCGAGGTGACAACCGACTATATGTTTGTGGACAACGCCGCCATGAAGATGATTCAAGAGCCGAAATTCTTTGACGTAATGGTTACGGAAAATACGTTTGGTGATATTTTGACGGACGAGGGTTCCTGCATCAGTGGCTCTATGGGATTGCTGCCTTCTGCTTCTACGGGAGAGAGCACGCCGGTATTCGAACTATCCATGGTTCCTGGCCGCAGGCGAAAGGCTTGAATATAGCCAATCCGCTGGCGCAAATTTTGTCTGTAGCCATGCTTTTCGAATACTTCGACCTGAAAGAGGAGGGGGCGTTGATTCGTAAGGCAGTTGATGCTTCACTCGATGCGAATGTACGTACACCGGAGATTCAAGTAGAAGGTGGCGACAAATACGGTACCAAGGAAGTGGGCGCGTGGATTGTAGACTATCTTAAGAAGTCTTGATAACAGTGTCTCATTACCGTTCTGTTCATCAGTAACTTCTCACTGCAAAGTTCTGCAAACCTTTTGCAGTGTCACTGCAAAGCTGTTACAGTTGCGCTGCAAAGCAGTTGCAGTACCACTGCAAACCTATTTGCAGTAACGCTGCAGCTCGTTTGCAGTACTACTGCAAAAAGCATGCACCATCTTTGCAGTGGGAAGTCGCTGATTGTCAGATATGGTTCTTCCTCCTCATCCTGCCTTCTTCAATCGTTTCATATCCTTTCATCCTCTTTATTCGTGTTAAGCTTTGATAGATGGCAGTATAATCTTTCCTTTCCCGCACGGTTTATTTCTTGGAATTTCCATATCTTTGTCAGCATATCCATGTTACATAAGTGTGTACGGGAAGAATGTATTAGACAGTGAGATTATGGCGAAAATTGCAAAGAACCTGACGGAGTTGATTGGGCATACTCCTTTGATGGAATTGGCTGAATACAGTCGTAAATACGGATTGAAAAGAAATATTGTGGCTAAGCTGGAATCTTTTAATCCGGCGGGAAGCGTGAAGGACCGTGTGGCATTTGCATGATTGAGGATGCCGAGCACGTGGGGCTTTGAAACCCGGAGCCACGATTATTGAACCTACCAGTGGCAATACCGGCGTGGGACTGGCGATGGTAGCAACCATCAAGGGATATCATTTGATATTGACCATGCCGGAGACCATGAGTGTGGAACGCCGTAATCTGTTGAAAGCCTTGGGTGCGGAGATTGTACTGACCGACGGACTGGCAGGTATGGCCGGCTCCATTGCCAAAGCGAAAGAATTGCGGGATGCGATACCTGGTGCGGTTATTCTGCAGCAGTTTGAGAATCCCTCCAATGCCAAGGCTCATGAACATACTACGGGGGAAGAAATCTGGACGGACACGGATGGTAAAGTGACTGTTTTTGTTGCCGGTGTGGGTACGGGCGGTACGGTCTGTGGAGTGGCGCGTGCCTTGAAGAAACATAATCCGGATGTCTATGTTGTGGCTGTAGAACCGGCCTCCTCTCCGGTTCTGGAAGGAGGGGAAGACGCACCGCACCGCATCCAGGGGATTGGGGCCAATTTTATTCCTTCCATTTATGATGCTTCTGTAGTAGACGAGATTATTCCGGTGCCCGATGACGAGGCCATTCGTGGAGGACGAGAGCTGGCTTCTACGGAAGGCTTGCTGGCGGGCATCTCATCCGGTGCGGCGGTATATGCGGCACGGTTGCTGGCCGAACGCCCTGAATTTGCGGATAAAATGATTGTTGCCCTACTGCCGATACGGGGGAACGCTATTTGTCAACAGAACTGTTCGCTTTCGATACCTATCCTTTGGAATAAATACTGAACTATTATATGAAGAAACTTATTTTTTCTTTCTTCTTGTGTGGAGCCACGATGTTCCCTGCCTTTTCACAAACCTATCAGGAACTGAGCGAACGTGCGGTTGCAGCCACGGAGCAAGACAGCTTGTCATTGGCCGAAAAATACATTGAACAAGCTTTGAAAATGGAGCCCGCCAATCCTCATAACGCTTTGCTGTTCTCCAACTTGGGTACGATACAACGTCGGCAGCACCGGTATGAGCAGGCTCTTGACTCGTATACTCTGGCATTGAACATTGCTCCGCGTGCCATACCCGCCCTGATGAATCGTGCCGCTCTTTATCTAGAGTTGGGAAAGGATGACTTGGCCCGGATAGACTATTCTTTGGTGCTGGATATAGAGAGCGATAATCAGGAAGCCTTGCTGATGCGTGCCTATATCTATATGCGGCAGCGCAACTATAATTTTGCAAAGTCTGATTATGAACGTCTGCTGAAACTTGCCCCCCAGAGTTACAATGGCCGTCTGGGGTTGGCTACACTGGAGCAGAAGGAGGGCAAATATGAAGCGGCGCTTTCGATATTGAATGCCATGATTGCAGAAAAAGGAGGAGAAGCTACCCGGCTGACTACCCAGCAATATGCCGTACTTTACGTACACGTGCGGGTGTAGAGCAGGATATGAAACATGTGGACCTGGCCATGATGGACTTGGAAGAAGCCATCAAGCTGGATGCTTCGCAGACAGAAGCCTACTTGATACGGGGGCAAATTTACCTTTCTCAAAAGAAAAAGGAGTTGGCAAAACGTGACTTCGAAAAAGCCATTTCGCTTGGCGTGCCGCAAGGTGACCTTAGGGATTTACTGTTACAGTGTAAATAATATTCAACTGTATTTCCGTATCAGTTCCACAAACTCTTTTCCGTATTTCTTCTTTTTATATTCACCGATACCGCTGATATTACCAAATTCTTCTATGGTAGTGGGGCGGGAGGCGCTGATAGGTGGAGCACTTTGTCGGACAGTACGATATAGGCAGGAAGTGCTTCCTGGTCGGCAAGGCGTTTGCGGAGAGTGCGGAGAGCCTCGAAAAGTTCCCCACTTTCTGTATTGGGCAATCCCAATGGCAATTCTTTGGTTGGAACTGTAGCCTTGCGTTTACGGCCTCTTGTAGCTTGTACAGCTTCCTCGCGGCGGATGGTGACAAGCAGGGCGCGTGCTCTGCCAAACAAGACATCTGTTCCGCTTTGAGTAATTTTCAGATGGTCGTTTTCATTGTAGCTATTTCGAAATAGCCGAGTTGCAACATTTGCAGCAGGTAGTCATGCCAATCTCTGGCAGGTACTTCACGCCCGGCTCCAAAGGTCTTAAGGCGATGGTATCCCCTTTCTGTAACTTCAGAACTCATGTTTCCTCGGAGGATGTCCACTAAAATACCGGTTCCTATCTGTTGCTCGGAACGCGCGATTGCACTAAGTGCCTTTTGTACGATTATTGTACCATCGAAACGTTCGGGGGGATTTTTGCATACATCACAGTTTCCACAGTCGCAGGTCGTATTTTCACCGAAATAGCTTAACAGAATGCGGCGGCGGCAGATATCTGCTTCCGCATATTGCTGCATGCGTTGCAGTTTTTCCAGGTTGATGCTTTGTTGTCCGCTGTCCGTTGCGAATTTAGTGAGCAGAATGAGGTCGGCCAGTGAATAGAACAAAAGGGTGTCACTGGGCATTCCGTCTCGTCCGGCACGTCCTATTTCTTGATAGAAACTTTCAATGCTTTTGGGCAAATTGTAATGAATTACCCAGCGCACATTGCTTTTGTCAATTCCCATTCCAAAGGCAATGGTGGCGCATACCGCTTGCACGCGGTCGTTGATGAAGTCGTCTTGTGCTTCATCTCTTCGTGCCGACGACAGTCCGGCATGATAGACTGCTGACTTTATCCCTTGTTTTTGAAGCATTTGTGCCACTGTTTCAGTCTTGCTGCGGCTCATGCAATAAATGATGCCGCTCTCTCCCGGATGGCGGGCGATGAAGTCGAGGATGGCTTTGCTTTTTTCCTTCTGCTGGTAACCTCTTTTTACGGTGAGACTCAGGTTGGGACGGTCGAAAGATGAAATGAAAATTCTCGGTTGGTTGAGGTGTAGCTGTTTAATAATATCTTCACGGGTTATTTTATCGGCTGTGGCAGTAAGTGCAATGATGGGAACCTGGGGAAACAGTTGGTGAAGGATGTCCATCTGTGTATATTCCGGACGGAAATCGTGTCCCCATTGTGAGATGCAGTGAGCTTCATCAATGGCGAAAAGGGAAATATGCATATCCCTTAACAGATAGTTGGCTTCCGCCAATAATTTTTCAGGAGAAATATATAGCAGTTTCAGCTTGCCTTCCATGCATGCACGTCGTAGGGAAGCATTCTCTGTTTCATCATTATTGCTGTTCAGTGCACCGGCCGCGATACCGTTTGCACAGAGCGTTTCCACTTGGTCCTTCATCAAGGAAATGAGCGGAGAAACCACTACCGCCGTGCCTTCACTCAATAGGGCGGGAAGTTGGTAGCAGATGGATTTTCCACCTCCCGTAGGCATCAGTACCAATGCGTCTTTACGGTCCATCAGATGGCGTATGATGTCTTCTTGTAAGGGGCGGAAACTGTCGTAACCGAAATATGTCTTGAGCGTTTGTAGCATAATCTGGCAGTATGGATTTCTTCCGGCAAAGGTACACTAATTATTGCATATACTACAAATGGAAAGTCATCAAGATTTTGTATCATATGAGTTTCTGCAAAAGGTTAAAGTTTCTTATTAATGGCTGAATTGACCTACTTTTCAACCTTTTTCGTTGTTTATTTATCAAAAATATATACGGGAAAAGTTGTGTATTAAAAAAAAATGTCTGACTTTTGTAAAGTCTAAGGGGCTAACCCTTTGGCTTTTCCGATTTTAAACAACCCTAACCAGTTAATTCAATGAGTGATTTAGAAAACAATGCCCAGGAAAAAGGAACGAAGAAACGTCCTTATAACCTGCGCGAAAAGAAAGAAAAGGATGCTGCCTACCGTTCTTTGATAAGGCCGGAATTGGCAGATGAGTTGTATGACAAGATATTGAATATCGTTGTTGTACAAAAGAAGTACAGAGATGCTGATTATTCCGCTAAGGATTTGGCGAAAGAATTGCAGACCAATACTCGCTATTTGTCTGCAGTGGTGAATTCACGCTTCGGCATGAACTATTCTTGCCTGCTGAATGAATATAGAGTAAAAGAAGCGCAGCATTTGTTGACAGACAAAGATATGCTGACAAGAATGTAGAGGAGATCAGTACGATGGTCGGCTTTGCAAACCGTCAGTCTTTTTATGCTGCTTTCTATAAAAATGTAGGTGAGACTCCTAATGGATATCGTAAAAGACACGCAGAAAAAGAAGCTAAGAAGAAATAATTCTGTATGACTGAATGAATAAAAAGGAAATATTCCGGAACAGTTGTTTCGGGATACTTCCTTTTCTTCTTTTTTAATACCAATCTATATACTCCCGACACATGAAGAAACAACTAATTTCTATGGTGACTGCCCTTTCTCTATTGACGGCTTGTGGCGGAAATCCGAAAACAACTGCTGAGGCAGAAAAAATTGACTATACAGTGGAACAATTTGCAGATTTACAGATTTTACGTTACCGCGTACCAGGTTTTGAGGATTTGTCCCTCAAACAAAAAGAATTGGTTTATTATTTGACGGAAGCGGCTTTGCAGGGCAGAGACATTCTTTTCGACCAGAATGGCAAGTATAACCTGACGATTCGCCGGATGCTGGAAGCTGTCTATACCGGCTATAAGGGAGATAAGAATACTCCTGATTTCAAGGCTATGGAAGTGTACCTCAAGCGGGTATGGTTCTCTAACGGCATTCATCATCACTATGGTAGCGAAAAGTTCGTTCCGGGATTTACTCCCGAATTCTTCAGGCAGGCTGTACAGAGTGTGGATGCAGCTACATTGCCGCTTGCCGAAGGACAGACTGTGGAACAACTGTGCGAGGAAGTGTTCCCCGTTATTTTCGACCCCACGGTGATGCCCAAACGGGTGAACCAAGCTGCCGGTGAAGATTTGGTTTTGACTTCCGCATGCAATTATTACGATGGCGTGACGCAGCAGGAGGCCGAAGATTTCTATAATGCCTTGAAGAATCCGCAGGATGAAACTCCCGTTTCCTATGGTTTGAATAGCCGTTTGGTGAAAGAGGATGGCAAGATTCAGGAGAAAGTATGGAAAGTGGGGGGCTTGTATGGACAGGCACTTGAAAAGATTGTCTACTGGCTGAAGAAGGCAGAAGGAGTTGCCGAGACTCCCGAGCAGAAGGCGGTGATAGCCAAACTGATGGAATTCTATGAAACCGGCGATTTGAAGACATTCGATGAATATGCCATTTTGTGGGTGAAGGATTTGAACTCACGCATTGACTTTGTGAACGGTTTTACCGAAAGTTATGGTGACCCGCTCGGCATGAAGGCAAGCTGGGAATCTCTGGTGAATTTTAAAGATTTGGAAGCTACCCAGCGTACAGAGTTGATAAGCGGCAATGCACAGTGGTTTGAGGACCATTCGCCGGTAGACGGACAATTCAAGAAGGAGAAAGTGAAAGGGGTGTCTGCCAAGGTAATCACGGCGGCTATTCTGGCCGGTGACTTGTATCCTGCAACTGCTATCGGCATCAACCTGCCCAATGCCAACTGGATACGTAGCATCATGGTTCGAAATCCGTTACAATCGGTAACATTACAGATGCTTATAACAAGGCAGCTCATGGCAACGGTTCAATGAGAAGTTTGTGTACAGTGATGCAGAGCTTCAACTGATTGATAAGTACGCAGATGTGACAGATGAACTGCATACTGACCTGCATGAATGTTTGGGACATGGTTCCGGTAAATTGCTCCCGGGTGTGGACCCGGATGCGTTGAAGGCATATGGTTCTACTATCGAAGAAGCGCGCGCCGACTTGTTCGGACTCTACTACGTGGCCGACCCGAAGCTGGTGGAACTGGGGCTTACTCCAAGTGCGGATGCTTATAAGGCTCAATACTACACCTATCTGATGAATGGTTTGATGACACAGCTTGTACGTATCGAGCCTGGTAACAATGTAGAAGAAGCCCATATGCGCAACCGTCAGCTCATAGCCCGCTGGGTGTACGAGAAAGGTGCGGCGGAGAAGGTTGTGGAATTGGTAAAGAAGGATGGGAAGACGTACGTCGTGATAAACGATTATGAGAAAGTGCGTGACTTGTTTGGCCGGTTGCTTGCCGAGATACAGCGTATCAATCCACCGGTGACTATGCCGGTGCCCATGATTTGGTGGAAGCCTATGCCGTGAAAGTCGATCCCGCTTTGCATGCCGAAGTGCTGGAACGCTACAAGAAGCTGAATCTTGCGCCGTATAAGGGTTTCGTCAATCCCAAGTATGAAGCGGTGACGGATGCCGACGGTACTATAACAGATGTGACAGTGACTTATGATGAAGGTTATGCGGAACAGATGTTGCGTTATAGCAAAGACTATTCTACATTGCCTTCTGTCAATAAATGATGAACTATGATAGATACTAAAGAGCAGCTGCATCAGCGGCTGAAAGATATAAAGACACAGCTCCGTCTCTCAATGAACGGGGCTGTGTCCCAAAGTATGCGTGAGAAAGGGCTGGTATATAAGCTGAACTTTGGCGTGGAGCTGCCCCGTATCAAGGGTATTGCTACCGGTTACGAGAAGGACCACTCTCTGGCTCAGGCTTTGTGGAAAGAAGATATCAGAGAGTGCAAAATATTGGCGGGACTTTTACAGCCGGTAGAGAGTTTCCTGCCCGAGATAGCCGATATCTGGGTGGAAGATATCCGTAATATCGAGATTGCAGAACTTACCAGCATGAATTTATTCCAACATCTTCCTTATGCGCCTGCCAAGTCCTTCCATTGGATTGCAAGCGAGGACGAATACACGCAGGTTTGCGGCTTCCTCACCATAGCCCGTCTATTGATGAAGAAAGGGATATGAACGAACGGGTTGAAAATGAGTTCCTCGACCAGGCAATAACGGCTTTTTTGTCGGGCTCCTACCATGTACGCAATGCAGCCATGACTGCCATCCGCCGCTTTATGCAGCAAAATGAGGAAAATTCTTTTCAAGTTTGCCGCAGGGTGGAGGGTATGGACAATTCTTCTTCTGATGTAGAACAATTACTATACAATCTTGTAAAAGAGGAGGTTTGTTAGATTAGTTCTATGGTTATAGAGACTGATGCGGTAAGGGAATATTTCCCTTATCGCAATTTTTATCTCTTTCTCGTTTGCTTTCCACAAAAAAGGATTAACTTTGTTGGCTGTAAAACTGCGCCGTCAAATGGAAAGTCAGAATGTGAAAGATACAGTTAGGCAGATATTCACTGAATATCTGAATGCGAACGGGCATCGGAAGACTCCCGAACGTTATGCTATACTTGACACCATTTACTCCATAGACGGTCATTTTGATATCGACACGCTCTATTCACTGATGGCCGACCAGGAGAACTTCCGCGTCAGCCGTGCAACGCTTTACAATACCATCATTTTGCTTATAAATGCTCGTCTGGTCATCAAGCATCAGTTCGGCAACTCTTCCCAATACGAAAAATCTTATAATCGCGATACGCACCATCACCAGATATGCACCCAGTGCGGAAAGGTGACCGAGTTTCAGAACGAGGAGTTGCAGCATGCCATTGAGAATACCAAACTGAGCCGTTTTAATCTTACGCACTATTCCTTATATATGTATGGGTTGTGCAGCAAGTGTGACCGGGCCAATAAACGGAAGAAAAAGAATAATAACCATAAAAAAGAAAAATGAAAGTAGACGTATTATTAGGATTACAATGGGGCGACGAAGGCAAAGGCAAAGTCGTTGATGTGTTAACTCCGAGATACGATGTCGTAGCTCGTTTCCAGGGCGGACCGAATGCCGGACATACACTCGAGTTTGAAGGGCAGAAGTATGTGCTCCGTTCCATTCCGTCTGGAATATTCCAGGGGGACAAGGTGAATATCATCGGTAACGGTGTAGTGCTTGACCCGGCTCTCTTCAAAGCGGAAGCCGAATCTTTGGAAGCGTCTGGCCATAACTTGAAGGAACGCTTGCACATTTCCAAGAAAGCGCACCTCATTCTGCCGACTCACCGCATACTGGATGCTGCATACGAAGCTGCCAAAGGCGATGCAAAGGTAGGAACGACCGGAAAAGGCATCGGACCGACTTACACGGATAAAATCAGCCGTAACGGTGTGCGTGTAGGCGACATTCTGCATGACTTTGACAAGAAGTATGCAGCGGCCAAGGCCCGTCATGAGCAAATCTTGAAAGGCTTGAACTATGAGTATGACATTACCGAAATGGAGAAGGCATGGTTCGAAGGTATCGAATACTTGAAACAGTTCCAGTTGGTGGATAGCGAACACGAGATGAACAATCTGCTGGCTGCCGGCAAGTCTGTATTGTGCGAAGGTGCACAGGGGACAATGCTGGACATTGATTTCGGTTCTTATCCGTTTGTAACGTCTTCTAATACGGTCTGTGCAGGTGCTTGTACCGGTCTGGGTATTGCTCCCAACAAGATTGGTGAGGTATATGGGATTTTCAAAGCCTATTGTACGCGTGTAGGTGCCGGTCCGTTCCCGACGGAACTCTTCGACAAGACCGGTGACCAGATTTGCACGCTGGGTCATGAGTTCGGTTCTGTGACAGGACGTAAGCGCCGTTGTGGCTGGATTGACCTGGTAGCATTGAAATATGCCATTATGGTAGACGGGGTTACCAAACTGATTATGATGAAGAGCGATGTGCTCGATTCTTTTGAAACCATTAAGGCTTGTGTAGCTTACAAGATGGATGGGGAAGAGATTGATTACTTCCCGTTCGATATCAACGAGACTATTGAACCGGTTTATGTAGAGCTACCCGGTTGGCAGACGGATATGACCAAGATGCAGAGTGAAGATGAGTTCCCGGAAGAATTCAATGCATACTTGTCATTCCTGGAAGAACAGCTTGGTGTGCCCATCAAGATTGTTTCCCTGGGACCGGACCGTGAGCAGACCATCGAACGCTATACAGAGGAATAATAAAACAAACAGATAACCTTAGGCACGGATTACACGGATTTCGCGGCTTCATCTGAAGAACCGTGGGTGTCCGGATAATCCGTGCCTTTTTATTTATTGCCATGAAAACACGTCTTTTGTCTTTTTTACTGCTGTTGCTCCTTGTGCCCTCCGCACAGTCGCAGACTTATCAGCCGACGGAGGAAAATCTGAAATCCCGTCAGGAGTTTCGGGATGGCCGTTTCGGTATTTTCCTGCATTGGGGGATATACAGCATGCTGGCTACCGGAGAATGGACCATGACGAACAAGAATCTGAATTATAAGGAGTATGCCAAGTTGGCGGGCGGCTTTTATCCTTCCAAGTTCGATGCGGCCAAATGGGTAGCGTCCATCAAGGCATCCGGGGCAAAGTACATCTGCTTCACATCCCGGCATCACGATGGCTTTTCCATGTTCCACACACGCTTTTCCGATTACAATATTGTGGATGCCACCCTTTCAAGCGGGATATTCTGAAAGAATTGGCGGACGAGTGCCACAAGCAAGGTATTCGTCTGCATCTCTACTATTCGCACATCGACTGGTATCGCGAAGATGCTCCGTGGGGACGCACCGGACGTGGAACGGGACGGCCGAATCCGAAGGGCGACTGGAACAGCTACTATAAATTCATGAACAACCAGCTGACCGAGTTGCTCACCAATTATGGAAAATAGGTGCCATCTGGTTTGATGGCTGGTGGGACCAGGACCAGAATCCGGATTTTGATTGGCAACTGCCCGGGCAATATGCCATGATACACCGCCTGCAACCGGCTTGCCTGGTTGGGAACAACCATCATCAAGTACCGTTTGTCGGCGAGGACATCCAGATATTCGAGCGCGACCTGCCGGGAGAGAACCGTGCCGGTCTTTCCGGACAGGATATCAGCGCCTTGCCCCTTGAAACCTGCGAGACGATGAATGGAATGTGGGGATATAAGATTACGGACCAGGATTATAAATCCACCAAAACGCTGATACATTACCTGGTGAAGGCTGCGGGTAAAGATGCCAATCTGCTGATGAATATCGGTCCTCAGCCGGACGGTGAGCTGCCTGCTGTTGCATTGGAGCGTCTGGCAGAAGTAGGGGAATGGATGAAGGTATACGGTAAAACCATCTACGGAACCGTGGCGGCTGCATTGTTCCGCATCCTTGGGGAGTCACTACACAAAGAGAAAATAAATTATACGTGCATATTCTCGAATTGCAGGATAAGGCTCTCTTCCTGCCGTTGGAAGGCAAGAAAGTGAGGAAGGCAGTGGGGTATGCCGACCGTCTTCCTGTGAAGTTCCGTAAGTGTGAAGGAGGGGTGATGCTTTACTTGCCGGAGGTTCCGACGGATATCGATAAAGTGATAGAGGTGGAGATTGAAAATAAATTATAAATCAGAAATCTTTAATTCTTCCTAAAAGATAAAGGAAACGCTGGCATTGCTCACCGTTTCCTTTTATTTTTGGCAGACTATTTGTTATACAATAAGAAACGACTGATTTATTCACAATTTAAAGAAAGAAAATTATGGGAACAGGAATGATAGGAATGCAATGGATTATTTTTATCGGTATTGCCGTCGTCAGCTGGCTGGTACAGATGAATCTTCAGAACAAATTCAAGAAGTACTCTAAAATCCCTACCGGCAACGGAATGACGGGAGCAGACGTGGCCTTGAAGATGCTGCACGACAATGGCATCTACGATGTGACTGTGACGCATACTCCCGGACATCTGACCGACCATTATAATCCTGCCAATAAGACAGTAAACCTGAGTGAGAGTGTTTATAGCAGTAACAGCATCATGCTGCTGCCGTTGCAGCCCACGAATGTGGTCACGCCGTGCAGCATGCACGCGCATATGCTCCGTTGACAATGCGCAGCAAGCTGGTGCCGGTGGTGTCTTTTGCTTCACAATGGATGACGTGGTTGCTGCTGGCAGGTATCTTGATGCTGAACTCCTTCCCACAACTGTTGCTGGCGGGCATTATATTGTTTGCATTGACAACTTTGTTCAGCTTCATCACCTTACCGGTGGAAATCAATGCAAGTAAGCGTGCGCTGGTATGGCTCAGCAACTCCGGCATTACGAATTCATATAATCATGCGCAAGCGGAAGATGCACTCCGTTCGGCTGCCTATACGTATGTAGTGGCTGCTCTCGGTTCGCTTGCTACCTTGATTTATTATATCATGATATTCCTGGGACGCAGAGATTAAACACATGATGCAGACATAAAAACAGATGATGTGTCTCTGCCGGATGTATCATCTGTTTTTTTATTCCTGATAGGGCGACTGCCAGAACCAGGTATCGTCATTGACCACGTACTTGGCTTGGAAGAAGTTTTCTGCATTAGGGTCTGAGGGGCAAAGCAGTACATCGTCTGCTTTTATGCTATAGAGATTCTTGGCCATATAGCTGTCTAAATAATATTCTTTGGTAATCTTCTGCTGGTTGTTCCAGTTGGCTTCTTCATTTAGGATTACCGGACGACCGTCTCGCAGGCGTTCGCGCACTTCTTGCACACTTAGCATGATGCCGTTTTCATCCATCACCCAGGCATTGTTGGTGGGGTCTATCCATATCCATTTATCCAAGGTATTGGAATAACTACGTTAATGGAATGCATTCGCCGATGTATTTTTGAGGTAATCCGCTGATGTGGCGTGCCTTAAATCCCATGGACAGATAACAATCCTTCAGTACATGGGCAAGACCTCCGCAATGCAGACCTCGCGCACCGCCTTTGCAAGCTTCTGCCCATTTGATGATGTTGCTGCCTGCCGGACTTTCATGGTTTCCGTCATGTTTTATGGTATTGTGTATATAAGTCAGTATGTTCTTTATTTTTGATAATTCGTCGCCTGCGCCTGCCACACTGTCCAACTTGAAGTATTGGCGTACCTCTACTAAATACTTGTTGTTGGGATTGATGTATTCGAAGCGGGGGAGTGTATCAGGGCGCTCATTGTGGTGTATCCCGGTGCTTTTTGAAGTATGTCGAGGTAGTCACCCACTTCCTTCACTTTGGCAAGCACTGCTTGAAGCGTTTATCGCTGCGCAGGTTGTCTAAGTCGGTATCATTCATCATGTGGTTGTAATCTTGAAATCCATTGTCGTAGGCCAGTTCTAAATTTTTGATGGCTTCACCTTTTTTCTTTAACAAGGATTGGAAGCAGGCTAAATTGTAGTAATAGGACTGTATGAGCCAGCTGTACTTTTTCTGAGTGTTCTCGTCTTGTTCTTTGAACAGAGTTATCAAAGCCTTACCGTTCTTTTCGGCTTCTTTATAGTTTTTCTCATTGACGGCTTGTTGCAGCTTTTGTACGATGGCTTCTTCTTTTTGGTCGAAGTCTTTGGCGTTGCCGGATTGTGCCCGGCTAACACCGATGCCGCATAGCAACAACATGCAGAATAAAATCAGTCTCTCTTTCATAAATGTGTAAGTTTGAAGTTTGTTTTGGTCGTTTTTATGCGACGGTAATGATACAAAGGTAAACATTCTCTTTTCTTAATCAATAAAATACTGTAACTTTGTCGTCCGATTTTTAAAATAATTGAACTGATTATGGCAGCAAAACCAAGTATTCCGAAAGGAACCCGTGACTTCTCGCCCGTAGAAATGGCGAAGCGTAACTATATATTCAATACGATTCGTGAGGTATATCATCTCTATGGTTTTCAGCAGATAGAAACGCCCTCGATGGAAATGCTTTCTACCTTGATGGGGAAGTATGGTGAGGAAGGCGACAAGCTTTTGTTCAAGATACAGAATTCCGGTGATTACTTCTCCGGACTGACAGATGAAGAACTGTTGAGCCGTAATGCTCCGAGACTTGCCTGCAAGTTTTGCGAGAAAGGTTTGCGCTATGACCTCACAGTACCTTTTGCTCGCTACGTGGTGATGCACCGCGATGAAATAACTTTTCCTTTCAAACGTTATCAGATACAGCCTGTGTGGCGCGCCGACCGTCCGCAGAAAGGACGCTATCGTGAGTTCTATCAGTGCGATGCCGATGTGGTAGGCAGTGATTCCTTGCTGAATGAGGTGGAGCTGATGCAGATTGTCGATACGGTATTTACCCGCTTCGGCATCCGTGTTTGTATCAAGATTAACAACCGTAAGATATTGAGTGGCATTGCCGAAATCATCGGTGAGTCTGACAAGATTGTTGATATTACTGTGGCCATTGATAAGTTGGATAAGATAGGTCTGGACAATGTCAATGCCGAGTTGAAAGAGAAAGGCATCAGTGACGAGGCTATCGCCAAACTGCAACCTATCATTTTGTTGAGCGGAAGTAATGAAGAGAAACTTGCAACTCTGAAGGAAGTTCTTGCTGCCAGCGAGACCGGACTGAAGGGCGTGGAGGAAAGTGAATTTATCCTTTCCACCTTAAAGAACCTTGGCTTGAAGAACGAAATCGAGCTGGATTTGACATTGGCCCGTGGCTTGAATTACTATACCGGTGCCATCTTCGAAGTAAAGGCGCTGGATGTGCAAATCGGCAGTATTACTGGTGGAGGACGCTATGACAACTTGACGGGTGTATTCGGTATGTCCGGTGTCAGTGGTGTCGGTATCTCGTTCGGTGCAGACCGTATCTTTGATGTGCTGAACCAGCTTGACCTTTATCCGAAAGAAGCGGTGAACGGTACTCAGTTGCTGTTTATCAACTTTGGTGAGAAAGAGGCCGCATTCTCAATGAATGTATTGACTGAAGTGCGTGCGGCAGGCATCCGTGCCGAGATTTTCCCCGATGCAAGCAAGATGAAGAAACAGATGGGGTATGCGAACTCCAAAGCCATCCCGTTTGTGGCCCTGGTGGGTGAGGATGAAATGAATGAAGGTAAGGTGACATTGAAAAACATGGAGACCGGAGAGCAGAAAATGGTCACTCCCCAAGAGCTGGTTAGCGAACTGAAATAATAAAAACTGAAATACATTTAAAAAGGAGCACAAAATTGCTCCTTTTTGTATATTTATGGCACGAATATAGGTATTTGTAATAGTGGCGTAGGAGAAATGAAACATCCTGCATTTATCTTTGTACTGACAAAAAAAGGAGGTTCTTATGGTTTCTGTTGAGCTTAAGCAAGAAAAACACAATGCCCTCGTCAGTTTCCTGATGATTGTCATAGCGGCATTGTTCCTGCTCTATATGGGCAGTTCATTGGTACATTCTACAAAAGCGTTCTGGGAAAATTATTCCATAGAAGAGTTGCTGGAATAGAAGGAATTCAAGTCAAATCACTACCTTTGTCGGCAAAACATACTGCCGATGATACTTTATTTTACCGCAACCGGAAACTCACGCTGGATTGCAGAATTGCTTGCAGAGGCTATGCATGATACTGCCGTCAGCATTGTTGATTGCCTTAAGCAAGGCTCGATACCCGCAGGCTGTCGACAGCTGACAGACTGGGCATTGTTTTTCCGGTACACTCATGGTATGCACCCCGTGTCTTGATTGATTTTTTGTCGCAGCTCCGGTTGCCGGACTGCTGTTACCGTTATGCCGTGTGTACATGCGGGGACGATATGGGAAAGGGAATGAACCGCCTGGCGGAACATTTTCCGTTGGATGCAGCCTGGTCTGTTGCAATGCCCAATACCTATGTACCGATGTTCAATTTGGACGATGGGGCGCTTTGCCTCAAGAAGATAGAGAACGCACGGCATGCTGTCGCTTCGATTGCCGAAGATGTCATTGCACGGAAGAGGGTCTGGAATGTGCATGAGGGCAGTGCTGCCTGGCTGAAAACGTATGTTGTGAATCCTTTGTTTGTCCGTTTTGTCATTGGTACAAGGAGTTTCCATGTAGATGAAGGCTGTATCTCTTGCGGAATATGCGGCAAATCTTGTCCGGTAGGTAATATCCGGTTGGTGGATGGGCATCCGGTGTGGGGAAAGCAGTGCATTCATTGTATGGCTTGTTTGCATTTTTGCCCCCGGAAAGTGATACAGTATGGAAAAGCGACACAGAAGAAGGGGAGATACCGGTTGGAAGATTATCTTTGCCGCTTCACCACTCCCACATAAATCAGCAGAATAACATTCATTACCAGTGCGTAGATAATGGCAGGTATTGCAATAATGTCATTGTTGAATACAAACGGACTACTGGCAACAGCAATTGCTTGTGCGGCATTCTGCATACCGATTTCTATAATGAGTGTACGTTGTTCTTTCCGGTTGAGGTGCATGGACTTCGATAGCACTACGCCGCCTCCCATAGCCAGCAGGATAAGAATGGAGATGCAGAGGCCCAGTTTGCCGAATTGCCCGGTGATGGTAGCATGGTGCTGTATGAAGAAGATGGTTGCCAGCAGGATAAGTGCAGGAAAGGCTGTCTTGGACAATATCTTATGAAGCCTTTCTGCCATTTGCGGACGGTAGCGCCTCGTGAGTATGCCGGCTACAATGGGAAGAAGCATTAGGACCAAGTTCTGCATGATGAGGCTGCCTACGGGGAGATGGATATCTATGTCCAGATTGCTGTCTACAAAGTGTGTGGCGAATTCCATAATCACGGGGATAGTGAACAGCGTAATAATGCTGCTGCATGCCGTCAGTGATACGGACAATGCTACGTCTCCTTTGGCTATCATGGAGAAGATGTTGGATGAGCTGCCGCCTGGCGAGCAGGCTATGAGTATGATGCCGATAAAGAACAGAGGTTCGAGATGGAAGACATGTCCTAAAGCAAATGCCAGTATCGGCAGTAGGATGATTTGGCCTGCCAGCCCGGCAATAATGGGGCGGGGGCGTTTGCGGAACAGTTGAAAGTCTTCGGTTTGTAATGTCAGTCCCAGTTCAAACATCAATAAGGTAAGAATGGGGAGGACTATCCATATTGCATTCATAAGTCAAATCATTTTGGAGGCTGCAAAGATAGCAAATCTTGTTTATACTTTGTCATTTTGTCAGTCTTTGTCTGCCAAACAAACAGCTTGTCGGTTTGGCACGGTTTTCGTAAGTTGTTTATTGCTTGTTTAAAGCAAAATTACTATTATAATAAATGTATAACATATAAAACAAAAAGACTATGAACATTAAACCATTAGCAGACAGAGTGCTGATACTCCCTGCACCTGCAGAAGAAAAGACAATTGGCGGTATCATTATTCCTGATACAGCGAAAGAGAAACCTTTGAAAGGTGAAGTTATTGCAGTAGGCAACGGAACAAAAGACGAAGAAATGGTGTTGAAGGTTGGTGACACAGTGTTGTATGGCAAGTATGCTGGTACTGAACTGGAAGTTGAAGGAACCAAGTATCTCATCATGCGTCAAAGCGATGTGCTCGCTGTTTTGGGATAATTTTTAATTAGTAAACCGTTAAATAGTAAATAAAATTATGGCAAAAGAAATATTATTCAATATCGATGCCCGCGACCAATTGAAGAAAGGTATCGACACACTGGCAAATGCAGTGAAAGTAACCCTCGGCCCTAAAGGTCGTAACGTTATCATCGAAAAGAAATTCGGTGCTCCCCACATCACGAAAGATGGTGTAACGGTAGCGAAAGAAGTTGAGTTGGCAGACGCATATCAGAATACCGGCGCACAGTTGGTAAAGGAAGTTGCTTCCAAGACCGGTGATGATGCAGGTGATGGTACTACAACCGCTACTGTTTTGGCTCAGGCCATCGTAGCCGAAGGCTTGAAGAACGTGACTGCTGGTGCCAGCCCGATGGATATCAAACGCGGTATCGACAAGGCTGTTGCCAAAGTGGTTGATTCTATCAAAGGACAGGCAGAGAAAGTGGGTGACAACTATGACAAGATTGAACAAGTTGCTTCTGTTTCTGCCAACAATGACCCCGTTATCGGTAAGCTGATTGCAGACGCTATGCGCAAAGTTTCCAAAGACGGTGTCATCACTATCGAAGAGGCCAAGGTACTGATACTACTATCGGTGTGGTTGAAGGTATGCAGTTCGATCGTGGCTACCTCTCTGCTTACTTCGTTACCAACACGGAGAAGATGGAGTGCGAAATGGAGAAACCGTACATCCTGATTTATGATAAGAAGATTTCCAACTTGAAAGATTTCCTGCCCATTCTTGAACCGGCAGTACAGACTGGTCGTCCTTTGCTGGTTATTGCAGAAGATGTGGATAGCGAAGCGCTGACAACTTTGGTTGTAAACCGTCTGCGTTCTCAGTTGAAGATTTGTGCAGTGAAGGCTCCGGGCTTCGGTGACCGTCGCAAGGAAATGTTGGAAGATATTGCAGTGCTGACCGGTGGTGTTGTCATCAGCGAGGAAAAAGGTCTGAAGTTGGAACAAGCTACTATCGAAATGCTGGGTACTGCGACAAGGTAACTGTCTCCAAGGATAATACAACCATTGTAAACGGTGCCGGTGACAAAGAAAACATCAAGGAACGTTGCGAGCAAATCAAGGCTCAGATTGTATCTACGAAATCTGATTATGACAAAGGAAAACTGCAGGAACGTCTGGCCAAGTTGTCTGGCGGTGTAGCTGTTCTTTATGTAGGTGCTGCTTCTGAGGTTGAAATGAAG
>ENA-OUNI01000256-OUNI01000256.1-human-gut-metagenome-genome-assembly--contig:-NODE-256-length-24708-cov-2.638420_pt1 | contig 24708 bp, 37 predicted proteins | sample MGYA00242499_ERZ504580 | MGnify/ENA primary metagenome ERZ504580 (study PRJEB26092, sample SAMD00036315) | human gut metagenome | host: Homo sapiens | study: EMG produced TPA metagenomics assembly of... | reverse complement strand
TTTATTTTTTGCTGTCCGGCAGGTATTCCCCGGCCAGTTCCGCCATCAGCTCCGGCACGGTGGTCATGTGATCGAGACGCCATGCATTTTCTCCGCAGAAAAGGAGAGCGTTGTCGGTATCGCCATCGGCAGCGCGGGTCAGGGCAGTGGTAATACAGTAGGGAATGGAGGCTTTGTCGCATTTTTTGAGGCACTGGTAGCAGTGTGAGATTTTTTCCCGTTCCTGTTCGCGTTCCGTCAGAAACGGATTGCGGATTGCGCGGCCCGGCATGCGACCGGACTGTGCATGATCGTGATATCTTCTTTTTTGCATTCAGGTATGCCTGTTTGTAGCGGGGATCGGCATCGCATTCTTCCGTGACAACGAAACGGGTAGCCATCTGGACGCCTGCGCAGCCAAGCGACAGATAGTGAAGGATATCCTCATGGGTGTAGACGCTCCGGCAAAAGACGACGGGATGGTACAGGCATATTTTTCTTCGTAGCCATGTACAATCTGCAGAATTTCCCGGATTTCGTCATCGTAGCCGCGCCGTGCTGTTTCTTCCACGGTTTCGGCGGAGTAGCGAGATGGCCTCCGGCTGCAGGACCTTCGATGACAACGAGATCAGGAACGCGGTGATAGTGATTGTCCCAAAGCTTCAGAAGAACCTTGGCGGTCCGGGGCGGGGAAACGATAGGGGCGAGCTTGATGGAGCTTCCCGCTGTGTATTTTGGCAGATCAGTCGGGAGACCGGCCCCGGAAATGATGAGATCGGCTCCGTTTTCGATACAGCAGCGGACGTATTCCTCGTAGTGGGTCAGGGCGCACATGATATTGACGCCGATGATGCCGCCGTTTGAAATTTCTTTGGCGCGGCGGATGTGGAAGCGAGGGCGCGAAGATTGGCGCTTAAGGGATCACGCGCGAATTCCGGATCGCGCCAGCCGGGCTGGGCAGCGGAGATGACGCCGATTCCGCCGGATTTGGCGACGGCGCCGGCGAGGATGAGAGGCTGATGCCGACGCCCATTCCGCCTTGGATGATGGGGTATTTGGCGGTGAGATTTCCTATTTTTAAATTTGGTAACATATGAATTCTCCTTTTTGATAAATGGACGATCCCGTGCCCGCCGCCGCGCCGGGGATGTTCCTCCAGGATGGCGCGGTTTCGGAGGCCAGGAAACTCTAAGGCTTTGGGATTTTGCTAAGGGCGCTTGAAAAAACGGCGAACTCGCTGCACTCAGACAGTGCCGTTTTTTCAAGCAACGCAAAATTCCATAGCCTAAGAGTTTGCAGGCCTCCTGCAAATGCGCCATCCTGGAGGAACATCCCCGACACGGCGGCGGGCACGGATCTGGTATTGGTAAAAATGTAATGTAAAAACCTTACTATGTGGTTTTGAAAACTAGATATATAATACTTTGAATATCAAAGTATGTCAAGAGGGAAAATGAGAAAAAGGTGATTGATAGGGGGTGGGAGGTGTGGTAGAGTGGGAGATAGAAAGAAAAGTTAAGACAGGAGGATGAAGAATGATGTTAAAGGATCTGGTATTAAAAAACAGGAGTTATCGTGGTTTTGATGAGTCGGTGAGGATTTCGCGGGAGACGTTGGAAGGGTTTGTGGATTGCGCGCGGCTTTGTCCTTCAAGTGTGAATAAGCAGCCGTTGAAGTATTTTCTGGCGTGGGAGCCGGAAGAAGTGGAGAAGGTGCAGGGGCTGACGAAGTGGGCGCGGGCGCTGCCGGAGATGGTTTTGCCGCATCCGGGGAAACGGCCGACGGGTTTTGTTGTGATCTGCCAGGATAAGGGGATTGATGAGAATCTGAACCGGTATCAGAAGGATGTCGGAATTGTGGCGCAGACGATGCTGCTTGCGGCTGTGGAGCAGGGTCTTGGCGGCTGTATGATCGGGAATTTTCAGGCGGGCGAGGTAATGGAGGTACTTGGACTGCCTGAGGAGATCCGGCCGCTTTTGATTGTGGCGTTTGGAAAACCGGCGGAGGAGATTCATCTGGTGGATGTGCCGGAGGATGGAAATACGAATTATTACCGGGATGAGAACGATGTGCACTATGTGCCGAAGAGAACGCTGGCAGATGAATTGCTGAACTGAAGATAAGATAGGGATGGAAATCAAAAATGTCGGATTTGTGGTAGAGAATCCGGCATTTTGATATTCAGGGACGGGAGAAAGGAGTATGATACGGAGAAAAAAGCACAGGCTTTGTCCGGAATGGGTGCAAATAAAGATGCTTTTTCCTGCAAAACAGAACCTTTTTTGAAAACATGCATTATGATAAAATGAAAAAAATGGGGATATTTGAAATAAAAAAATGGAGGAGGAATTTAAATATGAAGATTTATCACGCACAAGTGAACCATCTGGAAAATCCGGTGGGATTTCGGATGGAACGGACGGTCTTTTCGTGGAAAATAAAAGAAGCGAAAGGAAAGCAGCAGAGTTATGCAAGGATCCGTGTATCATCGGATGAGGCGATGGAACATCTGCTGTTTGACTCGGGGGAGGATACGAAAGCGAGTAGCCTTTGTTATCCGGTGAAACTGGAGTTGGAGCCGAGAACACGGTATTACTGGACGGTGGAAGCAGGCAGCGATGCCGGAGAAAAAGCAGTAAGCGAAGTGCAGTTTTTGAAACTGGAAAGCGGGAGGAAGCATGGTCTGCCAAATGGGTCTCCTGCAGCAGTGAAGAACGCCATCCTTATTTTGAAAAGAAAATTATTCCGGTAAAAGAAGTGGCAAAAGCACGGCTGTATATATGCGGACTTGGACTGTATGAAGTGTTTGTTGATGAGAAGCGTGTCGGAAATGAATATCTGACACCGTACAGCAATGATTACAATGAGTGGGTACAGTATCAGACATACGATGTGACAGAGGAGTTTTCGAGCGAGGGAACACTCCGTGTACTGCTTGGCAACGGCTGGTATAAGGCGCGGTTTGGTTTCAGTGCGTTTGAGGATAAAGGCTTTTACGGAAATGACTGGAAGCTGATTGCGGAGCTGCATCTTATGTATACAGACGGCTCGGAAGAAGTCATCGGTACAGATGAGACATGGCAGATACGACGCAGCAAAATTTCGTTCTCCAATCTCTACGACGGCGAGCATCGGGATGATACGCTGCCGGATCTTCCTGCAGAGCAGGCAGTCCTCTGTGATGCACCGAAAGGGGAACTGACCGATCGCATGAGTCTTCCGGTGACGGTTCATGAAACTTTCCGGCCAAAAGAATTGATTCATACTCCGGCAGGTGAGCTGGTTTTCGATATGGGACAGGAATTCACGGGAATCTTTAAACTCCATGTAGACGTGCCAAAAGGAACAAAAGTACATGTTCAGACAGGAGAAATTCTGCAGCGCGGCAATTTCTACAATGACAATCTGCGGAGTGCAAAATCCGAATACATCTATATTTCCGATGGAACCGAAATGGATCTTGTGCCGCATTTTACGTTCTACGGCTACCGTTACGTGAAGATCGAAGGCATTCCGGATCTGAAAAAAGAGGATTTCACGGGTCTTTCTTATTACAGCAACATCACAGCGACAGGCTGGATGAAAACAGGAAGTGATTTGGTCAATCAGCTCATCAGCAATGTGCGCTGGGGCTTAAAGTGCAATTTTGTGGATGTTCCGACCGACTGCCCGCAGCGTGATGAGCGCATGGATGGACGGGTGATGCACAGGTGTTCTCGCCGACGGCAATGTATCTCGAAGATACGTATGCATTCTATGCAAAATACCTGTACGACATGGCAAAAGAGCAGAGCGTGCTTGGTGGAAAGGTTCCGCATGTGGTGCCGTCGTGCGGCGTGGAAGACGCGGCATGTGTCTGGGGCGATGCGGCGTGCATCATTCCGTGGAATCTGTATCTGTTTTATGGGGATAAGAGTATTCTGGAAGATCAGTTTGTGAGCATGAAATCGTGGGTGGATTACATCACGAAAGTGGATGGGGATAACCACGGCTGGCGGTATATTTTCCACTTCGGCGACTGGCTTGCGTTGGACAATCCGGTACAGGGAGCGGAGCAGGTCATGGGTGCAACGGACGAGGAGTTTATTGCAAACCTGTATTATGCGATCAGCGCAGGAATCGTGGCAAAAGCGGCCGGTGTGCTGGGATACCGCGAGGAGCAGGAGAAGTATCAGAAGCTGTCCGAGGAGCAGTTTGCTGTGGTACAGGAAGAATATTACAGCGCAACAGGCCGCTGCTGCATCAAAACACAGACGGCGCTGCTGCTGACGCTGAAATACCATCTGTCAAAGAACGAAGAGCTGACAAAACGGCAGCTTCTGAAGCTGTTTGAGCAGAGTAACCACAAACTGAAGACGGGATTTGTCGGAACACCATTGCTGAACAATGTGCTCACCGACAACGGCATGAATGATCTTGCCTACGAACTGTTGCTGAACGAGGAATTTCCGGGTTGGCTTTATGAGGTTAAGCTTGGTGCAACTACCGTCTGGGAACGATGGAATTCCCTTCTTGCAGACGGCACGATTTCCGGCATCAGCATGAACAGTATGAACCATTATGCTTACGGCTCCATTCAGGAATGGATGTTCCGCCACGTCGCCGGCATTAACACGATGGATTCCCATCCGGGTGTCAAAACCGTACAGTTTGCACCGACGCTGAACTGGGATCTTCGGTATGCAGAGGCAAAATATGATTCTGCATCGGGAATGTACGGCATTCGCTGGGAGCTTTCCGATAAAGAGCACGTGAACATCACCATGGATGTTCCGTTCGACTGCACCGCAGAGGCCGTACTTCCGCTGGCGGCAGAGAGTGAAAAAGAGGCGATTGCAAAGGTACTCGGAGCAGAAGAAAACGGCAGATATCTGCTGATGCCGGGACACTATGAGGTAAGCTATCAGCTTTCCAGGCGTATGGGAAAGAATTACAGTCTGGACACACCGCTCCGCGTACTGCTGCAGGATAAAGAAGCCAAGGCCATTCTGGAACAGAACTTGCCGGGAATGGATATCCCGGAGCAGTATAAAGATGCATCGTTGAAGAAAATGGCAGCGAATTTTGGAGACAGAATTCCAGAAGAAAAAGTTGAGGCAGTGAGAACTGCGCTGGAGGAACTTTCAAAATAAAAAAGCAGGAAAAAGGAGCCTTGGAAATCACTGTTTTGGTAAAAAATCAGTAGTATGTGTAGAATAAAACCACAGTTTTTTTCAAAAAATAAGAAGCGTGGTGCGCGCTGCGATTCTATAATGGGACAAAATGAGAAAATTGTTCCAATTATTATGAAAAAAATGTAAATAAAAACAAATAATTTGGAAAATATACAAATTCATTTGTCTTATGAAAACGTTTATGGTACAATCTGACTAAGCGGTTACAAAAAGGGAAGACAGAACACAGACCCGAAAGTCTGACAAAAAAGAGGCGGCAGAAAGGGACAGGATATGAAGAAGTGGGTACGGGGATGATTACCAATCTCACAATGTTGACACAATTCGGACTGTCTCTTGTGACGCCTCTTTTTCTTTGTCTGGCACTCTGCTGGTGGCTTTGCGACCGCTTTTCGGTTGGAACCTGGATTTATCTGATCGGATTTTTCTTCGGCATCGGAGGTGGTGCGATGACGGCCTGGAAATTCGGGCAGAGCGTTCTGCAGCATCAGAAACGCATCGAGACGGAGCCGGACGGGAAAAAGAAGAAAAAGCGGGTGTCTTTCAACCGTCATATTTAGAGGATGTCTGAAAAAATTTTCACAGTTGACGGAGATTAAGTGGCAGAGAAAAGATTTCAGACTGATTTTAAGGGGAAAATCCCTTAGAAAGGAAACAAGGCGATATGAGCAATTTCGGAGACAAGGTCCAGCCGGCCGTAAAAAAGGAGACGAAAAATGTTGCCATCTATACTGTTGTCGGCGTGGTTGTGATGTGGGTCGGGTTTCTGATCCTGCACCTGATCTGGCCGGAAAAAATCCCATTTGACTATCGGGTGATCCTCGGGGGAATCGGAGGCGGTGCCGTTGCGGTGCTGAACTTTTTCCTGATGGGCATGGCAGTACAAAAAGCAGTGTCCGAGACAGACGAGGCGGGAGCAAAACGGCGGATGCAGGCAAGCTATTCGCAGAGAAACCTGATGCAGATGCTCTGGGCAGTTCTGGCGATTGTGCTTCCATGCTTCCAGTTTGCCGCAGGAATCCTGCCGCTTTTAATTCCGGGAACGGCCATCAAGCTGAAGGGCATAAAAAACAGCATAAAGCGCTGAACCTGATCTTTGGCGAAAGCCGCAAAGACGGGACGGCGTTTTTAAACCGAAACAGCGAAGCAGCGATTCGGTTATGAGCAAGCAGCGAAGCGGATTGTGAAGATCCGCTTTGACAAAAGGTTCAAATTTTTTATTTTATCTCATACAGAGGAGGTGAGAAAAGAGAATGGAGGTTGATATCTCCGGTGCAAAAGTCTTTTTTACGATCCCGATCGATTTTCCGCTGTTCGGGAAAATTCAGATCAGCGAAACGCTGGTGGTAAGCTGGATTGTAATGGCACTCATTACCGGACTTTGCATCTGGCTCACAAGAGATTTGAAGATACGGAACATCTCCAAACGCCAGGCGGTGGCAGAAATGATTGTGGAGACCGCAAATAAATTCGTCATCGGCAACATGGGAGAAAAATTCCGGTATCTGATTCCTTTTGTGTCGGCGCTTTTCGCGACCAGCGTTGTCTCGAACCTGATCAGCCTGATCGGACTTCGAAGTCCGACAGCAGATCTTTCTACCGAGGCGGCCTGGGCTGTTGTGGTTTTCATCATGATCACCACACAGAAGATCAAAACCAACGGTTTTGGCGGATATCTGAAGGGCTTCACGACTCCGATTGCGGTTATGACACCGTTTAACGTTTTGTCGGAGCTCGCAACGCCGATCAGTATGGCGTGCCGTCACTTTGGAAACATCCTTTCCGGCGTTGTTATCAATGCCCTGATTTACGGATCTCTGGCACTGGCAAGCGGAAAGCTGCTGGGACTGCTTCCCGGCGTGCTCGGAAGAACCTTTCACAGATCCCGATTCTGGACGTCGGTGTTCCGGCTGTTCTGTCGGTCTATTTTGACTGGTTCTCCGGCGTGATGCAGGCCTTTATTTTCTGTATGCTGACTGTCATGTACATTGCGAATGCAGCAGAAGAAGGCTAAAGAGATTAAAAAATGAGGTTTACAAAAAGAAAATACAGGAGGAAAACAAGATGGATTTTCAGATTTTAGCAAAAGGTATCGCTCTCGCAGGATGCGCAATCGGCGCAGGATGCTCCCTGATCGCAGGTATCGGACCTGGTATCGGTGAAGGTAACGCCGTAGCAAAGGCACTTGAGGCAATCGGACGTCAGCCGGAATGCAAAGGCGATGTAACAAGCACCATGCTTCTTGGCTGTGCGATCGCAGAGACCACAGGTATTTACGGTTTCGTAACCGGCCTGCTTCTGATCTTCGTAGCACCGGGAATGTTCATGAACTTTCTGAAATAGTTGCAAGGAGTAAATGATTGCTAGGAGGAAGGAAACTATGCAGGTTCAGGAACTGGTAGGAATTGTCCCCTGGACTTTTATCGCACAGATCTGCAACCTCTTCATCCAGATGTATCTGATCAAACGGTTCCTTTTCAAACCGATCAATGAAATGCTGGAAAAACGGCGTGCGGCAGCCGATGCGGAGATTACAGACGCAGAGGCGGCAAAAAAAGAAGCAACGCATCAAAGAGGAATATGAGCAGAATATGCAGGAGGCCAAGGCAAAGGCCAACGAGATTCTCGAAAGCGCCAGAAAGACAGCGACGCTGCAGAGCGAGAAAATCGTAAAAGAGGCTTCCGAACAGGCGGCTGCCCTGAAAACAAGGCAGAAAAAGAGATTGCCCAGGAGAAAAAGAAAGCGGTCAATGAAGTCAAAGGCGAGATCGGCGGCATTGCCATGGATATTGCCGGAAAAGTCATTGAACGTGAGATTAATGAAAAAGACCATGAGAAGCTGATAGATGAATTTATATCGAATGTAGGTGAAGCATCATGACAGAAACTGCCAGAGTATACGGTGGGAGCCTGTATGAGCTGGCCCAGGAGGAGCATCTCGAAGAGGAAATCCTTTCCGAGATGAAGGAGATCCGAGCTCTGTTCCGGGAAAATCCGGAGTATCCGCGCCTTTTATCGGAGCCTTCGATTCCGCGAAAAGAGCGGATCGGGCTGATCGACGCGGCATTTGGCAGCCAGGCGGAACCGTATTTGGTCAATTTTATCAAACTGCTGTGTGAAAAAAATCTTCTCCGGGAATTCGGCGGATGCAGGAAGCGTTTCAGCGCAGATACTTTGCGGCGCACAACATTGCCGAGGCAGTTGTGACGAGCGCAGCATCCCTGTCGAAGGAACAGGAAGAGCTTCTGAAGAAAAAACTGGAAACAATGAGCGGAAAAACAGTCGTGATGGAACTGAAAACCGATCCGTCCGTTCTGGCGGGTGTCCGCGTGGAGCTCGACGGAAAGCTGTTTGACGGAACCGTAAAGGGACGTTTGGCCGAGCTTTCCAGAAGAATCAGCGATACAGTGGTGTAGGAGGAAAACATGCAACTGAAACCAGAAGAAATATCCAAGGTCATCCGCAGCCAGATCAAATATTATGAAAATGCGATCCGGCAGGATGAGACAGGCACCGTTCTGATGGTCGGAGACGGAATCGCAAGAGCCAGCGGTCTTTCGAACTGTATGGCAGGCGAGCTGCTGGAATTTGAGGATGGAAGCTATGGAATGGCACAGAACCTCGAGGAAAACAGCGTATCTGTCGTTTTATTCGGTTCCGGCGAGAACATCAGCGAGGGACAGCTTGTAAAAAGAACGGGAAAGGTTGTTTCGGTTCCGGTCGGAGAAGGCATGATCGGACGCGTTGTTAACGCGCTCGGCCAGCCAATCGACGGCGCAGGCCCGATTACGGCAGCAGAGTACCGTCCGATTGAAAGCCCGGCACCGGGCATCTGTGAGAGAAAAGGTGTTAATCAGCCGCTGCAGACCGGTATTAAAGCGATCGATTCCATGGTTCCGATCGGAAGAGGTCAGCGAGAGCTGATCATCGGAGACCGTCAGACCGGAAAGACAACGATCGCAACCGATACCATTCTGAACCAGAAAGGCAAGGATGTGATCTGTATCTACGTTGCCATCGGACAGAAACGTTCGACAGTAGCGTCCTTAGTAGAAAATCTTGAGAAGAACGGCGCAATGGCGTACACCATCGTCGTGGCAGCGACGGCATCCGAAGCGAGCCCGCTGCAGTATATCGTACCGTATTCCGGCTGTGCCATGGGCGAGTACTTTATGTATCAGGGAAAAGATGTGCTGATCATTTATGATGACTTAAGTAAGCACGCGGTTGCATACCGTGCACTCTCATTGCTGATCCGCCGTCCACCGGGACGTGAGGCTTATCCGGGAGATGTTTTCTATCTCCATTCCAGACTTCTGGAGCGTGCCGCAAAGCTGGACGATGAACACGGCGGCGGATCCATGACGGCCCTGCCGATCATTGAGACCCAGGCAGGCGATATTTCCGCCTATATTCCGACGAACGTCATCTCCATCACAGACGGACAGATTTTCCTTGAGACAGAGCTGTTCCACTCGGGCGTTATGCCGGCGGTAAACCCTGGCGTATCCGTATCCCGTGTCGGTGGAAATGCGCAGATTAAGGCGATGAAGAAGGTAGCCGGAACTCTGAAACTGATCTATTCCCAGTACCGCGAGCTGGCAAGTTTTGCACAGTTCGGATCCGATCTGGATGCCGATACAAAGGCGCGTCTGGAGCAGGGTGTGCGTATCGTGGAAGTATTAAAACAGAACCAGAATGCACCGGTTCCGGTAGAAAAACAGGTGGCCATTCTTTATGCGGTAACGAAAGGAATTCTGTCAAAGGTTGCAGCTGAGGATGTCCGCGCCTATGAGGACGGACTGTATACCTGGCTTGATACCGATGCCGAGGGTGCTGCCGTGATACAGGAGATTTCCGCAACCGGAAAACTCGAGGCAGATACCGAAGAGAAGCTGAAAAGTGCGCTCGAATCGTACACCGAAAACTTTATCAATACAAGACCTGCAAAATAAGGAAAGAAGGAGGAGCCTATGGCTGCAAACATGAAAGCCGTAAAGCTGCGGATCAAAAGTGTCGAAAGCACGATGCAGATTACCAAGGCGATGGAACTTGTAGCGTCCTCCAAGCTGCGAAAAGCGAAGGAGCGGGCTGATACCTGCCGTCCGTATTTTCAGGAGCTGTACCGCACTTTGCAGGATATTGCAAAAGGAAACACGGAATTTTATTCCATTTATGCAAAAGAGGCAAAAAACGAGAAATGCTGCTACGTGCTGGTTGCCGGAGACCGCGGCCTTGCGGGCGGATACAACGCGAATCTGTTCCGATGCTTTGAGGCAGATGCCAAAGGAAAAGAGATCTGTGTGGTTCCAGTCGGCAAAAAGGCAGTGGAGTATGCAAAATCCCGGAAGCTGGAAATCCTGACGGACAGCTTTGCCGAGATCGCAAATCTTTCTGTGGCAGACAGCTTTGAGATCGCGCGCGCACTGTGCCGTGAGTTCCGGAAAGGGACCTTCGGACATGTGGAGCTTTGTTACACAAAATTTGTGTCGATGCTGTCGCAGATGCCGGTTTCCGTGCCGATCCTGCCTCTGATTGACATTGCAAAAGAGGACGGAGAGGATCCGGAAGCGAAAAAAATCCGGAATCTGATCCTGTATGAGCCAAACGGTGTCGAGGTATTTGAAGCGATTGTGCCGGAATACTTAGGCGGCCTGATCTACGGCGGTATCTGTGAGAGTGTGGCAAGTGAGCTTGCGGCACGCCGTACCGCAATGGAGGCGGCAACGGGAAATGCAGAGGAGATGATTGAACAGCTCAATCTGTATTACAACCGTGCCCGTCAGGCAAGCATTACGCAGGAGATCACGGAGATCGTCGGCGGTGCGGAAGGCGTGTAAGAGTGGAAACAAGAAAAGTGAGGAGAAGTCGTTAAATGAGTGAAAAACACATTGGCGAGGTTGTGCAGGTAACGGGTCCTGTTCTGGACATCCGTTTTCCGGAAGGAGAGCTGCCGGCACTTCTGAATGCCATCGAGATAGACAACCACGGCGAGAAGCTGGTTGTGGAAGTGGCGCAGCAGACAGGCGACAACATGGTTCGCTGCATTGCCATGAAGTCCACAGACGGACTTGTCCGCGGAACGAAAGCAGTCGACACGGGCGGCCCGATCGCCGTTCCGGTCGGAGAGGAGTGCTTAGGCCGCGTGTTCAACCTGCTCGGTGAGACCGTAGACAATAAGCCGGCACCGGAAACAGCAGAAAAATGGCCGATCCACCGCGATCCGCCGTCCTATGAGGAACAGGTTCCGGCAACGGAGATCCTCGAAACCGGAATCAAGGTCGTTGACCTGATCTGCCGTATGCCAAGGGCGGAAAAATCGGTCTGTTCGGTGGTGCCGGCGTTGGAAAAACAGTCCTTATCATGGAGCTGATCCACAACGTGGCAACGGCACACGGCGGACTTTCCGTTTTCACCGGTGTCGGAGAGCGTACCCGTGAAGGAAATGACCTTTACAACGAGATGAAAGAGAGCGGTGTTATCGACAAGACAGCACTGGTCTATGGACAGATGAACGAGCCGCCGGGAGCGCGTATGCGTGTCGGACTTTCCGGCCTTACCATGGCAGAATACTTCCGTGATGTGAAAAATCAGGATGTGCTGCTGTTCATCGATAATATTTTCCGATTTACGCAGGCAGGTTCCGAGGTTTCGGCTCTGCTTGGCCGTATGCCGTCCGCAGTAGGATACCAGCCGACGCTGGCAACCGAGATGGGCGCACTGCAGGAGCGTATTACGTCCACGAGAAAGGGTTCCATCACATCGGTACAGGCTGTTTATGTGCCGGCCGATGACCTGACCGACCCGGCTCCGGCAACGACATTTACCCATCTGGATGCCACGACGGTACTTTCCCGTGAAATTTCCAGCCAGGGTATTTATCCGGCCGTTGATCCGCTTGATTCTACCAGCGTATCCTGACACCGGAAATCGTAGGCCATGAGCACTATGAGGTAGCGCGTGCCGTACAGCAGGTGCTGCAGAGATACAAAGAGCTGCAGGATATCATCGCCATCATGGGTATGGACGAGCTGTCCGAAGAGGATAAGCTGACGGTCAGCCGTGCCCGTAAGGTACAGCGTTTCCTGTCCCAGAGCTTCTCGGTAGCGGAACAGTTTACCGGTATGGAAGGAAAATACGTGCCGTTAAAAGAAACTCTGCGCGGATTCCGCATGATCCTTGACGGCGAGTGCGATGATCTTCCGGAGAGCTGCTTCCTGTTTGCAGGAACCATCGACGAGGTATTTGAAAAAGCAAAAGCACTGAATCAGTAAAGGAGGAATGACGTATGAGTACATTTCCTTTACGTGTCGGCACGCCGGACGGACTTCTCTATGAGGGTGACGTAGCGCGCGTTGTCTGCAGAACCATCAGCGGCGACCTGGCAATTCTGCCGGGGCACTGCAATTACTGCACTGCACTTGGTATGGGCGAGGCGCATATTGTGCTGGAGGACGGAACGAGAAGAAATGCCGCCTGCATCGGCGGAATGCTTTCCATGATGAATGGGGTCTGCCGTGTTCTGGCAACGACCTGGGAGTGGGAAGAGGATATTGATGCAGAGCGCGCCGAGGCTGCCAAACACAGGGCCGAGCAGGCGCTGGCAAACGGCGTCTGACAGACAAAGAATACCGTATTGCCGAAGCCAAGCTGCAGCGTGCGCTGGTGCGGCTGAGTGTAAAAGAATAAAAAACAAAAAGCCTTCGACGAATTCAGAAAAATCCTATCGTCGGAGGCTTTTTTAATTTACAGGAACTTCGTTGAAATTTCCTGTGTGTCTTTAAAGAGCAAAAATTCCGCAGATTAAGAATCCCGATACGGCGAGAGCAGCACTGATCAGGACGTAAGGAAACTGCGACACGGCATGTGACATATTGTCAATCTCGCAGGTCGCGGAGGAAAGAACCGTTGCGTCGGAATAGAAGCATGCATGGCTTCCGAAAACACCGCCGGATACGACAGCGCCAAGTGCCAGAAGTACATTAGCATCAAGGGCGATGGCAAGCGGAACAACGATGGAAACGGCTACGGCCTCAATTCCCCAGAAAGAGCTGGTGACAAAGGTCAGAACTGCAATGACAACAAAAATAATAGCTGCCAGTGTTTTGGCATTCATATACGGAACACACAGTTGATGACGTATTCCGAGAGTCCCATTTCGCCGCAGGCAGTCTTGATCATAAAGGATGCAAGAAGAATGGCGAGAACCGGAAGAATATCTGCAAAGCCGGCAAAGAACAGTTCCACGTACCGCGTAAAGGTCATTTTTTTCCGCGGAAGATAAAGAATCATACAGGAAGCAAGAGCAAGAATAATCGCCTGCATCATATCCTGTGTGGCTACTGTCACACCGATCAGAATTCCGATGGGGATCAGAAAATCCAGTATATTTCCGGCATTGGTATTTTCGGGCGGGTAATCAACGCTCATTCCGGCCATGGCAATGTCAACGGAAGGGGCATTGTGCATTTTTGGATGCTCCGGTGTCTGCTCTTTCTTTTCCAGATCGGTATAGGCATCTTTCATTTTTCCGAGCTTTGGCATCAGTTTGCAGGCAAACAGAATGACAACCAGAAGTGCAGCCATGGGATAAAACATATAAGGAAGCACTTTTAAGTAAACACTCATACCGGTGGAAAAGCCCATATTGAGAATGTCCGGTTCCTGAATAAAAACACCGGAATAAAAAACTACCCAGGTGGAAAAGGGAATCAGTGCACAGACAGGTGCACCGGTTGAGTCAATGATATAGGCAAGGGCCTGGCGTGGGACTTTTCGTTTATCACAGACATCCTTCATACAGGTTCCAACGGTCATGATGTTGAGATAATCATCGACAAAAATAATGATTCCGAGAAATACCGACATCATCATGGTGATCCGTTCATTTTTACAGAAGCGGCTTAACAGGTTGGAAAAACCAAGTGTTCCTTTTGCCTCGCGGAGCAGGAAGATGAAGCCTCCGAACAGTCCGCAGAGAAGAAGAATATACTGGTTATCTGCGTTGCTGATCTCCGAAAGCAGCAGATCACACCAGGGTCCGATAAAAGCCGTTTTATACATGATGAGATAGGCAACCAGGGTTCCGAAAATCAGAGCTTCGAAAGATTTTTTCGTTTTTAATGCAAAAATCAGCATCGCCGCAGGCGGCAGCAGACATAAAATTCCATATTGCATAGCGGTTCTCCTTTGTAGTTAGAATATGTGATGCAGCGCACCGCTGTAAGAAGAGTTACAACAGGAAGAGACAGAGCTTTACTGTTTCGTCATGATACGATAAGTTTCCGGCCGCCGGTCACGGAAAAGCCCCCAGGAAAAACGTTCTTCGCGCAGGGCATCCAGATCGAAGGAGGCGTACAGGATTTCCTCGGTATCTCTTCCGGCAGATGCTACGAGTTCACCGGTTGCATCGGCAATAAAGGAAGAACCGTAGAAAGTAAGAGAAGAGGACTGGCCGCCATTTTCTTCACAGGGAGTTACGGTTTCGGTACCAATCCGGTTTGCAGCAGCAACCGGAACAAGATTTGCGGCAGCATGTCCCTGCATGACGCGTCGCCAGTGCCCGCTGCTGTCTACATTCAGGATCGGCTCACTTCCGATCGCGGTAGGATAGAGCAGGATTTCAGCCCCCTGCACAGCCATACATCGTGCTGTTTCCGGAAACCACTGATCCCAGCAGATGCCGACGCCGACGGTTCCAAAACGTGTTTCAAAGACTTTGAATCCCGTATCTCCCGGAGTGAAATAGAATTTTTCCTGATAAAAATGATCGTCCGGGATATGGGTCTTGCGGTAAACGCCAAGAATGGATCCGTCTGCATCAATCATGGCAATGGAATTAAACAGGCGCTGAACATCCCTTTCATAAAAGCTGACCGGAATCACGACCCCAAGTTCTCCGGCAACGGCCTGAAAACGCCGGACAGCGGGATTTTCTGTCAAAGGCAGGGCATAATCATAATAATCGTATCGCTTTTCCTGACAAAAATACGGTCTTTCAAATAATTCAGGAAGAAGGATGAGATTGGCGCCGTTGGAAGCGGCTTCACGGACCATGGTCTCTGCTTTGTCTATATTTTCCTGTACCTGGCTGCAGCATGAAAACTGCAGTGCGGCAATTTTTATATTTTTCATAATCTGTTTCCTCTTTTCTTTGCCGGAATCTGCTGGGTAATACAGTGAATGTTGCCTCCGCCGGTCAGAATGACGCGTGCATCGACAGAGGATCCGTCGATCCGGAAAGCATTTTCCGAGAATTTCTGCAGCCACGGTATCGTTTTCATCGCCGAAACGGGGAAGAAGGACACAGTGATTGGCAAGATAAAAATTGATATAGCTGGCGGCAAGGCGTTCCCCGGCTTCCCGCTGGTCTTCGCCAGCTTCAAAATCATAGCCGAGAAGATCTTCTTCTGTAATACAGATGGGATGCTTTGGAATGGGCAGCTTGTGAATTACAAAGCTTCGTCCCTTCGCGTCAACGGTATGGGAGAGAAGATCAAAAGCGGCCCTGCTTCTGGCATACTGAGGATCGTTTTCGTCATCTGTCCAGGCAAGAAGTACTTCTCCTGGCTTTACAAAGCAGCACATATTATCGATATGGCCGTTGGTTTCATCGTTGTAAATACCAAAAGGCAGCCAGATGATTTTCTCGACCGAAAGATACTGACGCAGCTTTTCTTCAATTTCCGCTTTTGTAAGAGAAGGATTGCGCCCAGGACTCAGCAGACATTCTTCGGTCGTAAGCAGGGTTCCTTCCCCGTCAACATGGATGGAGCCGCCTTCCAGAACAAAGGGGCGGGCATTATAGAAGGAATCTCCGAGAAAACTGCAGATTCGTTCCGGAACCTCACGGTCATGCTCAAAGTGGGAGTACAGACCGTCATACTGGCCGCCCCAGGCGTTGAATTCCCATTGAATGCCTCTTCGCCCACCCTGATCGTTGACCACAAACGTAGCGCCGGTATCTCTTGCCCAGGCATCCTCTGTCGAGGCTTCAATCAGATGAATCCGGTCGGAGGAAAGCAGTTCCTGTGCCGATGCTTTATCCTGTGGCCGGACGAAAAGATAAACCTGCTCATAGGCGGCAATTGCTTCTGCAATTTCTGCAAATGCAGCTCTTGCCGCTTTTGCCCCGTAATTCCAGGAACCGGGGCGCCACGGCCAGATCATCAGCGTGCCTTCGTGGGGCTCAAATTCGCCCGGCATGTAAAAGCCATCGGTTTTTGGGGTTCTAAGACAATCGGTTTTTGAAATCTTCATATCCAAACTCCTTTATCATTCGGCAGTTTCCAGCTTTGTCCATCACCGCGATGGAAGGGAGTGGGATTCCGTTAAAGGTATTGGTTTTTACCATCGAATAAATCGCCATATCTTCAAAATACAGTCTGTCACCGATCCGGATTTGGGAATCGAAGGAATATTCGCCGATTACGTCGCCCGCCAGGCAGGTATTGCAGGAAAGGCGGTAGGTATAAGGCTTTTCCCCGGGCAGTCCGCTGCCTTTGAGCGGAGGGCGGTACGGCATCTCAAGCACATCCGGCATATGGCAGGCAGCGGAAGTGTCAAGAATTAAAATTTTTCCGTTATTTTCAACAATATCGAGAACTTCCGTGACATTGTAGCCTGCGTTTAAGGCAACTGCTTCCCCGGGCTCCAGGTAAATCTGAAGACCATACGTTTCTTTCATATGGTTGATACAGGAAATCAGGCGTTCGATATCGTAATCCTCACGGGTGATATGATGTCCGCCTCCCATGTTAAGCCAGTTCATTTTAAAAAGCCACTTGCCGAATTTTTCTTCCACGGCGCGCAGTGTGGTTTCCAGATCATCCGAATTCTGTTCACAGAGGGTATGAAAATGAAGACCGTCCACAAGATCGGCCAGTTCGTCTGTAAAATCGCAGGCGCGGATGCCATGCGGGAGCCGGGCGCACAGGGATCATAAATCGCATGGTCTTCCTGCGTGGAGCATTCCGGGTTGATGCGAAGTCCGGCTTTTGCGGTTCCGGAAGCCTTAAGTACGGGGAGGTACGTTCGGAGCTGCTTTTCTGAATTGAAAATAATATGATCGCAGATCTGTGCGAGCTCTTCCATATCCTGCGGGCGGTAGGCCGGAGAATACACATGATTCTCCAGCCCCATTTCTTCCTTGCCAAGCTGCGCCTCATAGAGTCCGCTGGCAGTCGTTCCGCTGATATATTTTCCAATCAGCGGATATTCCGAAAAACAGGAAAAGCATTTCTGAGCCAGCAGAATTTTTGCACCGGTGCGTTCTTCTACCTGGTGCAGGATCTTTAAGTTTTCTTCCAGTTTGCCTTCATCAATGACAAAACAGGGAGTTGGCAGTTCGTTTATCTTATACATAGGCTTAATCTACTAAAACAGGATTTTCTACGACCTTCCACGAAGACCCCACTTGTTGAGTGCTTCCATATACGGATCCGGATCGAATTCATCTGTGGTGTAGACACCCGGCTTGTTCCAGAGACCGCTCACGACCATCATGGTTCCGATCATGGCCGGAACGCCGGTGGTGTAGGAGATCGCCTGAGACTCTACTTCCCGGTAGCATTCCTGGTGGTCACAGACATTGTAAATGTAAATGCTTCTTTCTTTTCCGTCCTTGATACCGGTAAAAATACAGCCGATGTTGGTTTTACCCACGGTGCGCGGGCCAAGGGTGGAAGGATCCGGGAGAAGCTCTTTTAAAAACTGGATCGGTACGATCTGCTGTCCGTTGAAGGTAATCGGAGTGGTGGAGAGAAGTCCTACATTTTCCAGACATTTCATATGGGTCAGATAGCTCTGGCCGAAGGTCATGAAAAAGCGGATTCTTTTTACGCCCGGGATATTTTTTGCAAGAGCCTCAATTTCTTCATGGTGAAGAAGGTACATATCCTTCTCGCTACCTCATCGAAGTTATATTCCCGTTTGATCGACATTGGCGGAATTTCTACCCAGTGGCCGTTTTCCCAGTAAGAGCCGGGAGCGGATACCTCGCGGAGGTTGATTTCCGGATTGAAGTTGGTTGCAAACGGATATCCGTGGTCGCCGCCGTTGCAGTCCAGAATATCAATCGTGTGAATTTCATCGAAATAGTGTTTCTGTGCATAGGCTGCAAAGACACTGGTGACGCCCGGGTCAAAGCCGGTTCCGAGAAGACCGGTGATGCCGGCTTCCTTGAAACGGTCCATATAGCCACTGCCAGGAGTAATCAAAGTAAGCAGAAAAGCCAAGCTCTTCGCATCTCTTTTCGTAGATTGCACGCCATGCCGGATCATCCGTATTTTCTGCTTCGTAATTTGCAGTATCGATGTAAGGAACCTTACATGCGAGGCAGGCATCCATAATGGTAAGATCCTGATAAGGAAGAGCCAGATTTAATACGGCATCCGGCTGATACTGTTTGATTAAGGCGATTAATTCTTCTGTGCAGTCGGCATCCACCTTTGCTGTTGTGATAATGGTTTTTGTGGTCGGAGCCAGCTTTTCTTTTAAAGCATCGCACTTGGAAAGGGTGCGGCTTGCAATCATAATTTCAGAAAATACTTCACTGTTCTGGCAGCATTTGTGAATGGCTACGGATGCAACACCGCCGCATCCGATGATCATAACTTTGGACATTGTTTGGTTCTCCTTTTTCAGAAAATGGTGTTGGGTTCATCTTTGGCTATAAGCACGAAAAAAAGACAGATGACGTGCATCATCTGTCTAAAAATCGAAATTTATACATGATCGTATTGTGCAAACTTCAGGGGATGGACAAAAATCCAGGCTTCCCCCTGTTTTCCTATGCAGAAATATATAGTCACGTACTCTTATTGACCGTTTCATAAGATGATGTGCTCGTCGTAGAGCATCGATTATAAAGTAATCAACTCATAAAATTTGCGCTTTTAACGCAATCAATAATGTGGCTCTTAACCACGCTCGGCAACTACCCCTGCCTGTCCGTCGGTTTTTTACCAGAGGCATATATTTTGCATAAGAACAGAATTGTTCGCTTGCAGTTCCAAATTATAAAGTGAAATGACATGGATGTCAAGAAAAATTTGTGAAACTATTCAGAGCCATGCGAAATGGAAGAAAAATCACAGGGTGATCCAGTAACGCTCCAGTGTTTTGTTTTCATCGGCACGATAAGCGGTGCCGTCGAACCGGCCGCCATTTTTCAGGATCGTTCTGCGGCTTCCTTCGTTGGTATCCAGGCAGCAGACCAGAATTTCGGAAAGGCCGAGGCTTTTGCAGTACGGCTGCACATTTTTCAGCATCCAGGAGGCATAGCCTTTTCTGCGTTCCGACGGGCGGACGGAGTAGCCGATGTGGCCGCCCAAGTGCGCAGAAATCGTTCAGGTAGTGGCGCACCTGAATCATGCCGACAAGGCGGTTGTCTGATTTGCGGATGCACAGAAACTGTGTTGCGAGAACCATGCCCTCCGGCAGAGTCTCCTCTCTGGTATACCGCATGGTATCTTCAAGATACGCCTTCATATCATCAAACCGGCGAAGCGGTCCGCAGCGTCCATGGAATCGCTGTTTTCCAGAAAATCGTTCCGGTAGGCGGCGAGTTCGGCGAAGTATTCCTCCGACGGTTCAACTAACATCAGTTCATCGTTCATCCTTAGCATTTCTCCGGTTCCGGATACTCGACGCCGAAGGTCTCAACGGTAACGGTAGCCATTCTCTGCGGCTGCAGCGGTTTGTCGCTGTAGTCGGTGTTGACAGATGCGATTTTATCTACGACTTCCAGGCCTTCTGTTACTTTTCCGAAAGCAGCGTATGCGCGTCCAGATGCGGAGCAGCTTTGTGCATGATGAAGAACTGGCTTCCTGCGCTGTCCGGGAACATGGTACGTGCCATGGAGAGAACGCCTGGGGTGTGTGCGAGGTTGTTCTCAAATCCGTTCTGGGAGAACTCACCCTTGATGCAGTAATCCGGGCCGCCGCGCCTGTGCCAGCAGGATCTCCGCCCTGGATCATGAATCCCGGGATGACGCGGTGGAAGATCAGGCCGTCATAGAAGCCTTTTTTTACCAGACTGATGAAATTGTTTACGGTGTTCGGCGCGATTTCCGGGTAAAGCTCTGCTTTCATCACATCGCCGTTTTCCATAGTAATTGTAACGATTGGGTTAGACATCATTGTTTTCCTCCTGATTTTTTTACGATTTTTTGATAAGACGTAAGTAGCCATTTTTCGAAGAAAATGAGCGGATTACGAATGTTTTTGATGATTACTGGAGTGCAAAGCACGTAGCGATCTGGTATCAAAGGGGGCAAACCCCTTTTTTCAGATCATTACTCCAGGAATGTCTCATGGATCGCACGCATTGCCTGATCTGCGTATGCTTCGTCGATCAGGGCAGTGATGCGGATTTCTGAGGTGGTAATCATCTCGGTATTGATTCCTGCATTGGCGAGCGCGCCGAACATTTTGGCAGCCACGCCCGAATGGGAGCGGACACCGGCTCCGATGACGGAAATCTTTGCCACGTTCTCATCATAATCCAGCTTTTTGATGCCGAGCGAATCCTTATTGTCGTTCAGCACATCGATCGTGCGCAGCATATCCGGCTTTGCAACGGTAAAGGAAACGGACTTTGTGCCGTCCTTTCCGAGTGACTGGATCATGACATCGATGTTCAGATTGTTCCGATCCAGTAAATTTAAGAGGCGGAACGTACTCTCCGGATCGTTGCCAAGGCCTGCAACACGGATTTTTGCCACATTTTTGTCGGCAGCCACGCCGCTGATTAACATTTTTTCCATTTTGGTTTTCTCCCTTACCATCGTTCCGGAATTCGGTTCAGACTGGAGCAGACCAGAAGTTCCACGCCGTATTTTTTTGCGATTTCCACGCATCTGCTGTGAAGGACTTTTGCGCCGAGCGAAGCCATCTCCAGCATTTCATCGTAAGTTACCTCTTCCATCTTGCGCGCATTCGGTACAATCCGCGGATCTGCGGTGTAGACGCCGTCTACATCCGTGTAGATTTCACAGACATCCGCGTGCAGCTCTGCAGCGAGGGCAACCGCAGTCGTATCGGAGCCGCCGCGTCCGAGCGTTGTGATATCATCGTATTTGTTGATCCCCTGGAAGCCGGTGACAATGACAATTTTGTTGTCATCCAGCTCTTTACGGATGCGCTCGGTGTCGATCCGTTTGAAGCGCGCGTTCTGATAATCGGAGGTCGTGTGCATCGGTACCTGCCAGGCATTTAAAGAAACAGCACTGACGCCCATCTGAATCATGGTTATGGCCATCAGGGAAACGGAAACCTGTTCACCGGTGGCAAGAAGCATATCCATCTCGCGGCGGGACGGTTTTTCCGTAATCTGTTTTGCGGTTGCAATCAGTCCGTCCGTCGTTTTTCCCATCGCGGAGAGAACGACAACGACCTGGCTTCCGGCCTGCTGTTTTTCGATGCAGCGCTGTGCTACATTGCGGATGTGCGCAAGATCTGCGACGGAGCTTCCGCCAAATTTCATTACAGTCAGCATAACAGTTTTGATCTCTTTCCTTTTTGATTTACGCGGACAAAAGCGCAGAGCGTGTTTTACCGCGTTTTCCGGGCCGAAAAAACAGGAGTGGGACGTTTTGGGGCCGCGAAACTCTGATACATAGTATAGCGAAAACAGATAGAAAAAGCAAGGAAAAGCACAAGGAAAAGCACAAGGAAAAGCGGTTTCGTTCTGCGGTTGTATTACCTTTTTGTTTGTGTTAAAATGATAGGCAGAAAAAGAGGAGAAGAAAGCATATGATCATAGAAACAAATTCTGCGTCGGAGACGCTTGCCCTTGGCGAAAAGCTGGGAAAAGCGGCGAAGCCTGGCCAGATTTATACATTAAACGGAGACCTTGGTGTTGGAAAAACCGTTCTGACGCAGGGCTTTGCAAAAGGACTTGGCATCACAGAGGCAGTCAACAGTCCCACATTTACCATTATTCAGGAATATACGGAAGGACGTCTGCCATTTTATCATTTCGATGTTTACCGGATCGGTGATATAGAAGAAATGGAAGAAATCGGATACGATGATTATTTTTTCGGTGAGGGTGTCTGCCTGATCGAATGGGCAGAACTGATTGAAGAGCTGATCCCGGAGGGTGCGATTTCGATTACGATAGAAAAAGACCTCGAAAAAGGGTTTGATTACCGGAAAATTACGGTAGAATAAAAGAAAAAAATCCTGAATGTGGTGGAAAAACAAAAGGAAATCGTAAAGATTCCTGTTTCCGGCAGACTGCCAAAATGAGTTGCACAGGAAGGAAATATCGGAAAGGAAACAAAAAATTATGAAAATACTTGCACTGGACAGCTCCGGCCTGGTGGCTTCGGTGGCTGTTGTTGAAAATGACACACTGCTTGCGGAATACACCGTAAATTATAAAAAAACACATTCCCAGACTCTGCTTCCGATGCTGGATGAAATCTCGAACATGACAGAGCTGGATCTTTCGACGATCGATGCGATTGCAGTTGCCGGAGGTCCGGGCTCGTTTACCGGTCTTCGCATCGGTTCTGCAACAGCCAAGGGACTTGGTCTGGCACTTGAAAAACCACTGATTTCCATTCCAACGACGGCGGCAATCGCGTACAATATCTGGGATACTGACAAATTTGTCTGCCCGATCATGGATGCGAGAAGAAACCAGGTCTATACCGGAGTTTACTGCTACACGGATCATCGTCTCGATACGGTCTGGGAACAGGATACGATGAGCATTGAGGCACTGGCGGAGGGCCTGAACTGCCTCGACCACGAAGTGATTTTCCTCGGGGACGGCGTTGCGGTTTACCGGGAAAATTAGAGGCACTGCTGACGATTCCGTTTTCCTTTGCACCGGCACACGTCAACCGCCAGAGAGCGGCAGCCGTCGGAGCACTGGCTGAGGTTTATTACAAAGAAGGTAAGATTCAGACGGCAGAAGAGCACGAGCCGGAATACCTGAGAAAATCGCAGGCGGAGCGTGAAAGAGCGGAGCGGGAATCTGTGAAGCATGCCGATGTGGTGAAAAAACAGGAGAACGGAGAAAAAAGCGAATGATCACAATCCGTGAAATGCAGATCGATGATCTGGAGCAGGTGATGCCGATTGAGGAGGCCAACTTTTCGATTCCGTGGACAGAAACCGGATTTTTACATTTCTGATCCGTGACGACGCACTGTTTCTTGTAGCAGAGGAGGACGGTGAAATTTTAGGATATCTCGGAATCCTGATTTCCTTTGATGAAAGTGAGATCACAAATGTCTGCGTGGCAGAAAAAGCGAGAAGACGCGGCATCGGCCGTGCACTGATGGAAGAGCTGTTCCGTCGGATGCAGGAGAGAAAGGTGCGCGTCATTCATCTGGATGTGCGCATCGGCAATACGCCGGCACGGAATCTGTACGAGAGCCTCGGCTTTGTACAGGACGGCATGCGGAAGGGGTACTACGATCTCCCGAAGGAGGACGCAGTGCTGATGAGCCGGACGGATGAATCGGTTCCGAAGAGGTAGAGAGAAATCGTTATTGTATACGCATTTAACGCACAGGACTTTCCTTTCATTCCCAGTAGGAATGGCGGGAAAGATGTGTTACAATCGACAGGACACAGGAGAATCTGATTTCTGTTTTGTGTCAGGAACGAAGAAAGAAACGTTTTTGATACACGGGAGGAAGAAAAATGCGGAAATACAACAAAAACACAAATGAGCTGGAAGCGGCGGTGTGTAACTGCTGCGGAAAAAGCATGAAAATACAGAATGGAATGCTGCTGGAGGGGATCTGCTCGGTCGACACGACGTGGGGGGTACTTTTTCCGGGAAGGACCTGGAAAAGCATGAGTTTGATCTGTGCGAGGAGTGCTACGATCGGATTACATTGTCGTTTGCGGTTCCACCGGAAATTTCGGAGGACACGGAGGTTTAGAATTTCGGGCAGTTCGGCATCGTTCTGGAAGAAAGGGGAAGGTGCAATGCAAAGAGGTTTTACGATTCAGTCGAAGGTGGATGGACTGATGCTTGACGGGCTTGTGGTGGAGCCGGAGGAGGGCGTACAGCGGACGGCGCTTCTGCAGCTCAGCCATGGAATGAGCGAATACAAGGAGCGGTATCTGCCGTTTATGGAGTTTATGGCGGAACACGGTGTAGTGTGTGTGATTCATGATCACCGCGGGCACGGAAAGAGTGTGAAGTCGGAGCAGGATCTCGGATTTATGTACGGCGCAGGCGGCGCAGGGCTTGTGGAGGATCTGTTTCAGGTTACGGTATGGGCAAAAAAAGAGTACCCGGATCTGCCGTTTATTCTGATGGGACACAGTATGGGATCCCTGGTTGTGCGCACGTATGCGAAGGAGCATGATAGGGAGCTGGATGCGTTGATTGTGTGTGGTTCACCGAGCAAGAATTATCTGCGGCCGCTGGGTGCGGCTGTAGGACACGCAGAAGCGGCGGTGCTCGGGATGAGCATCGGAGCAATCTTCTGGAGGCGATGTCGTTTGGATCGTTTGCGGCGCGGTTTGCGGATGAGAAGAGCCGGTTCGCCTGGTGCTGTTCGGACCCGGAGGTGGTGCGGGAG
>ENA-OUNI01000255-OUNI01000255.1-human-gut-metagenome-genome-assembly--contig:-NODE-255-length-24710-cov-1.994102_pt1 | contig 24710 bp, 36 predicted proteins | sample MGYA00242499_ERZ504580 | MGnify/ENA primary metagenome ERZ504580 (study PRJEB26092, sample SAMD00036315) | human gut metagenome | host: Homo sapiens | study: EMG produced TPA metagenomics assembly of... | reverse complement strand
GACGAACTGCTGCAGTGCTTCCTCCGACACCGGACAATATCAGGTTGAATGGGCTGATTTGTCTTGGGGAGCGGTTTCAAATGTTGCTTATTACGCTATATATAAAGATAATGGGAAAGAGCGGAAAGCCGATTTGGTAGGTATTACCCAAGGAACGTCATTTAAATTATCGGAAAAGGGAGTTTATTTTGTGACTTCGTTATTCAAAATAATGCAGAAAGTGAGATTTCAGAAACTGTGTCTTATTGATATACTTAAAACGACTTGAAATCGGAAGTCTCAAGCAACATAGTCAAGGGTGTGTTAAAAATGAATGCTGTAATAGTAATGACATTCTATTTTTGACACACCCTTATCGGTTTATGGATTAGGAGAAATTTTAAAGCGCTTTCTCTCTAATCAGATACTCTGCAATCTGTACCGCATTCAATGCAGCGCCTTTTTTGATCTGGTCGCCCACAATCCAGAAGTCAATCCGTTCTCGTTGGTGAGGTCCTTGCGGATACGTCCTACATATACAGGGTCTTTTCCTGCGAGGAACAGCGGCATCGGATATTCTTTCTCTGCCGGATTGTCCATTAATACCAGTCCGTCACCTTTGGCAAATGCTTCACGTGCCTCCTCGATAGAGATGGGCCGTTCTGTCTCTACCCAGATACTTTCCGAATGCGAGCGGAGGCAGGTACACGGACACATGTTGCGCTGACTTTGATGTCGGAGTGCATAATCTTACGTGTTTCGTTGTACATCTTCATCTCTTCCTTGGTATACCCGTTTTCAGTGAATACATCAATCTGGGGAATCAGATTGAATGCCAGTTGATAGGCAAATTTCTCCACGGTCACGGGTTCACCCGCCAATACTTGGCGATATTGTTCGTACAACTCATCCATAGCAGCGGCGCCTGCACCGCTTGCAGCCTGATACGTGGATACGTGTACGGTTTTTATATGAGAAAGCTGTTCGATGGCTTTCAGTGCCACTACCATTTGGATAGTAGTACAGTTAGGATTGGCGATAACGCCGCGCGGACGGTCTTTGGCATCGGCGGCATTGACTTCGGGTACAACCAAAGGAACATCGGCATCCATACGGAAAGCGCTTGAATTGTCAATCATCACAGCGCCGTGCTTGGTGATTGTTTCAAGATACTCTTTAGAGGTGCCTGCGCCTGCGGAAGTGAAAGCAATGTCAACCCCTTTAAAGTCATCATTGTGTTGCAAGAGTTTCACCTCGATCTGTTTACCGCGGAAGGTATATTTAGTGCCGGCACTGCGTTTAGAACCGAACAATACTAACTCGTCCAACGGGAAATTCCTTTCATCGAGCACTCGCAGGAACTCTTGTCCTACGGCTCCGCTTGCTCCAACAATAGCTACTTTCATTTTTCTTTTGTTTTAATTTAGTTTATAAAATAGTTCTAATCTATCTATAAATGATAGAGTTGGCTGCAAATTTATAACAAATTGCTGTATGACACCGCATAAAGTGAAAACTTTTTCGTTATTTTGCAGTTAAAACCTAAAACTCACTGCGTATGGACTGGCTCAATTTCAGTTTGACACTTCCTGTAACAGACCCTACATGGATATTCCTCCTTGTACTCCTTATTATATTGTTTGCGCCCATATTGCTGAATAAATTGCGTATACCGCACATCATCGGTATGATTCTGGCGGGATTGGTGATTGGCGAGCATGGCTTCAATATCTTGGTGCGCGACAGCAGTTTCGAGTTGTTCGGCAAGGTCGGACTTTATTATATCATGTTCCTGGCAGGGTTGGAAATGAATATGGGCGATTTCAAGAAGAATCGCGGAAAGGCTGTGATGCTGGGATTGCTGGCTTTCGTCATTCCGATAGGCATAGGCTTGGTTACCAATATGATGTTGCTGAAGTATAGTCTCGTGACGTCCATATTGCTGGCAAGTATGTATGCCTCGCACACGCTGGTGGCTTACCCGATTGTAATTCGTTACGGTGTGTCCCGTCATCGCAGTGTAAGTATTGCTGTGGGCGGTACGGCTGTGACGGATACGCTTACGTTGCTGGTGCTGGCAGTGGTGGGCGGTCTGTTTAAAGGGGAGTCCGGTGGACTGTTCTGGCTGTGGCTGGTGGTTAAGGTCATATTCCTCGGAGCGCTGATTATGTATTCGTTCCCACGCATCGGACGCTGGTTCTTCCGCCGCTATGATGATAACGTGATGCAATTTATTTTCGTGCTTGCCATGGTTTTTCTGGGAGCGGGTTTAATGGAGTTCGTGGGAATGGAAGGCATCTTGGGAGCATTCTTGGCAGGGCTGGTCTTGAACCGCCTCATACCGCATGTATCACCGTTGATGAATCATCTGGAGTTTGTCGGTAACGCTCTGTTCATACCTTATTTCCTGATAGGGGTGGGCATGCTGATTGATATTCATGTCATCTTCGGGCAGGGAGACGCTTTGAAGGTGGCTGCCGTTATGATTGTTGTGGCGCTGGTGGGCAAGTGGATCGCTTCCTGGCTGACGCAGAAAATTTATAAAATGGCTCCCATAGAGCGTGAGCTGATGTTTGGCTTGAGCAATGCACAAGCAGCAGCTACGCTGCGGCGGTATTGGTGGGTTATAATATCATCTTGCCGAACGGTGAGCGTTTGTTGAATGAGGATGTGCTGAACGGTACGGTATTGCTGATTCTTGTGACATGTGTGGTGAGCTCCTTTATTACGGAAAGGGCCGCACGCAAGATTGCCATGTGCGAGGCGCATCTGGAAGAGGAGCGTACGGTTGAGGCGGAAAGGATTCTTATTCCGGTGGCGAATCCGGATACGATTGAATATCTGATGAACCTGTCCTTGTTGATACGTGATACCAAACAGAAAGATAATCTGTTGGCTTTGAACGTAATCAATGACAACAATACTTCCGAGGGTTTGGAGCTTCGCGGTAAAAGGTATTTGGAGAAGGCAGCCATGATTACGGCTTCTGCCGATGTGCCGTTGCGCCAGATTACACGGTATGACTTGAATATTGCTTCGGGTATTATCCATACGGCGAAAGAATATGAGGTGACCGATGTGATTATCGGTTTGCACCGTAAGGTCAATATTGTAGACTCTTTCTTCGGTATGCTTGCCGAGAACCTGCTGAAAGGACTGCATCGCGAAGTTATGATTGCCAAATTCCTGATTCCGATTAATACGATACGGCGAATCATCATAGCCGTTCCTCCCAAGGCGGAATACGAAGCAGGCTTTCAGAAGTGGGTGGAGCATTTTTGCCGGATGGGCGGTACGTTGGGCTGCCGGGTACATTTCTTTGCAAACGAGGAAACAACTGTACAGTTGCAGGCATTGGTGAAGAAAAAGTATGGACAGACCTTGACGGACTTCTCTCGTCTGGATGATTGGGGGGATTTGCTGATATTGACCGGGCAAGTGAATTACGACCATTTGCTTGTAGTGATAAGCGCACGTAGGGGATCCATTTCTTACGACAGCTCCTTCGAGAAGCTCCCGGCGCAGTTGAGCAAATATTTTTCCAATAATAGTTTGATTGTACTTTATCCCGACCAGTTGGGCGAACCCCAGGATGCCGTCTCTTTCTCTAATCCGCGAAATGAGGCGCAGCATTACGAGAAGGTAGGAAAGTGGGTTTTATAAATGGTTTAAGGAAGATTAGTAAGTGATTAGTGATTAATGATTAGTGGTTGGCGATGATGGAGGATTGGAAACAGAGAACCCGGCTTTTGCTGGGAGAGGAGAAAATGGAAAGGCTGCAACAGGCGCATGTGCTGGTTGTAGGTCTTGGCGGAGTAGGCGCTTATGCAGCGAAATGATATGCCGTGCAGGTGTGGGGCGGATGACGATTGTGGATGCGGATACGGTGCAGCTACTAATATAAATCGTCAACTGCCTGCTTTGCATTCCACTATGGGGAGGGAGAAAGCGGAGGTTTTGGCGGCACGTTTCAAAGATATCAATCCGGACATACAGCTGACGGTGCTGCCGGTATTTCTGAAAGACGATAATATACCCGAACTGCTTGATGCCGCCCGATATGATTTTATAGTGGATGCCATTGATACGCTTGCTCCCAAATGCTATTTGATAGCGGAAGCACTGAAACGGCATATTAAGATTGTATCGAGTATGGGGGCGGGTGCAAAGAGTGATATTACGCAGATACGTTTTGCCGATATATGGGATACCTATCATTGCGGATTGAGTAAGGCGGTGAGGAAACGTTTGCAGAAGTTAGGGATTAAACGTAAACTTCCGGTTGTATTCAGTACCGAGCAAGCCGACCCTAAGGCAGTGCTGTTGACGGAAGATGAACAGAATAAAAAGTCTACTTGCGGAACTGTAAGCTATATGCCGGCTGTATTCGGCTGTTACCTTGCGGAATACGTCATTAAAAGGTTGTAATAGGGCTATCAAACAGTTAGAACGTACCTATGTGTTAAAGATAAAATGTGTCATGACCGTAAGGAATAAACAGTAACTAAAACAATGATACGATTAGAAGGAATAACGAAGAGTTTCGGCAGTTTACAGGTGTTGCGGGGCATCGACCTGGAGATAAAAAAGGGGAGGTGGTCAGCATTGTCGGTCCCAGCGGTGCGGGCAAGACCACTTTGTTGCAGATTATGGGAACTTTGGACATGCCCGATAGTGGTTCGTAACGATTGACGGTACATTGGTGAATTGCCTGAAGGAGAAAGAACTCTCTGCCTTCCGTAATAAGCATATAGGCTTTGTTTTTCAGTTCCATCAGTTGTTACCGGAATTTACGGCTTTGGAGAATGTAATGATACCGGCTTTCATTGCCGGAATGGGACAGCAGGAAGCCAGAGCGGCGGCTGCCGAAATATTGGACTTCATGGGATTGGCGGAACGCGCTTCGCACAAGCCCAATGAGTTGTCCGGTGGCGAGAAGCAAAGGGTTGCCGTTGCCCGTGCGCTCATCAATCATCCTGCGGTGGTGTTGGCGGATGAGCCGTCCGGAAGTTTGGATACGCATAATAAGGAAGAGCTGCACCAACTGTTCTTTGATTTGCGTAACCGTTTGGGCCAGACATTTGTAATTGTGACGCATGATGAGGGATTGGCACAAATCACCGACCGTACCATTCATCTGAAAGACGGTGAAGTTTGTAAGGAATAGCTGTCTGTCTCTTCATTATTCAAAACAAACATAGCGGCTAAGCCGCTCCAAATCGCTTTCGGTAAATTCTTCGTGGAGGGCAAAGGGTTTGAGGTTGTGGAGCATTCCTTTCTTTTTACGGTATTCCACAAGGGCTTTTGCCTGGTAAAAGTTTATATAAGGATGGTTGCGAAGGCGCTCTATGCCGACCCGGTTCAGATTGATGCGCCGGATTTCAGAAGGCGTAACGGTGAACCATGCTTGCAGTTGGCGATAATCCAAATGAATTTCCTGCAATTGCTCTATTCGGTAGAAGCCGCCTAAACGTTGCCGATAGTTCACTATCGACCGGGCTATGCCGCTGCCTACGCCGGGAACTTTCTTCAATTCAGTGGTATCTGCATGATTTAAGTTAAGCACGGTGCCTGCCGGATATTTATAAATACTGTCTTTGGGTGCCTGCTGAAGAGTGAGTAGAGAGGTCGCCTTTCTTATAGTGTCTTCTGCCGTAAAATAGATGTAGGGAGAGAGCGTTTGGTACTGTTCTTCTGTCAATCCATATACTTTTTTGAAATCTTCGGCCTTACGGAACTTTCCCCCTTTGCTTCGATAACGTAAGATGTTCTTTGCCATCCATGCAGGAAGACCTAAGCGGCAGAAGGTGACGGAGTCCGTACGGTTAGGGTCGAAAGGAGCTAATACAACTGTTCTCTTTTTATATCTCTCCGATTTTTTGAAACGGCTGTTCTCGTTTTTTTCTTGTTCCCGCACAGAACCGATAAAGTTGTCGTATTCTTTCAAGGCGGCAGCCTGTATCCTGGATTCTTCTTCAGAAAGTTGCCTGCTGTTTTGCCGGAAAGAATAGATATACCGGAGAGAAAGATGAGGACTATCCCAATGATGAGAACAAGGATACCTCGCCTTTCTCCCCGGGAGAAGTATAAGAAGTCTTTAAACGGATTCTTCATTATGGTTTATTTGAAGAAGCCCAACTCGTTGATGAAAATAAGTCCGATTCCTATTGGGGCGATATATTTCAGAATGAAGATTAGTAATCTGTATATATGTATATTTAAAGTTCCGTTATTGCTGACTTCTTCCCATACAATCTTTTTATCCAGGTACCATCCGGTGAAGATAGAGATAAAGAACCCGCCTAAGGGCAACATGATTTTAGCGGTGACGAAGTCGAATAAATCGAACAGGTTAAGGCCGAAAATCGTATAACTCTTTCCTACGCCCAATGACAACGAACACAACACTCCCAGCACGATACAGCCGGCGGTAACCAGTTTGGCTGCTTTTCCTCGTGTAAACTTGAACTCCTCATGCAGATATGCTGTTACCACTTCGTGTAAGGAAATGGTTGAAGTCAATGCCGCCAGCGCCAGCAAAACGTAGAACATGATGGATAAGGCGATTGCCAGCCAGGGTATGTTGCCGAATGCCTGTTGAAATACGTTGGGTAAGGTGATGAACAATAAACTCGGTCCTGCATCCGGCTGGATGCCAACGGAAAACGCCGCAGGGAAGATAATGAATCCGGCAAGAATGGCGACTAACGTGTCGATACCTGCCACATTGAGTGCTGTTTTAGGCAGGTTGGTGTCATTTCTGAAATAAGAAGCGTATGTGCAAAGACATCCCATACCGAGGCTGAGTGAAAAGAATGCCTGTCCCATTGCACCTAAGAAAACATTACCGTCCACTTTGCTGAAGTCGGGTTTCAGCAGGAATTCGATACCCGCACTTGCACCGGGTAGTGATACGGAACAAATGGCAAGCACTACCAGCAGGATAAACAGCATGGGCATCATTATCTTGGCTGATTTTTCAATACCCTTTTCCACTCCTTTTATGATGATGAAGTGTGTGGCTAACAAGAATACCACCAACCAGATAACAGGACGCCACGGATTGCTGACAAAGCCGTTGAAGGAAGCGATGAACTCTGCGGCGGACTTGCCGGCAAAACTGTTGGTTGCGGCTTCTCCTATAAATTCCAAGGTCCAACCCGCTACTACCGAGTAGTAGCCCAAAATAAGGAATCCGGCTAATACACCCATTCGTCCCACCCAACGCCAATGGTTCCCGGAGCCAGCTTTTGATACGCTCCGGCAGTGTTGGTGCGTGAACGGCGTCCGATAAGAAATTCGGCTATCATGATAGGAATACCTAATATAAGTACACATACCAGATAAATCAGTATGAAGGCTGCACCGCATGATTGCCTGTTTCAAAAGGGAATCTCCAGATATTACCCAGGCCAACTGCAGAACCGGCTGAAGCAAGTATCACTCCCAATTTGCTTCCAAAGTTGGCTCTTTCATTTCTTGTCATAAAACGTGGATTTTTCTTACAATTCGTTATTAATTGCTCTTAAAACGCACAAATATAGAAAATGTTCCATACTTTTGCACACAGATTGTTCATAATTTGAGATATGCTATATTATATTAAGAAATATCCGGTATCGCTGGTGATAATACTTGCTGTAATTTATCTGTCGTTTTTTAAACCGCCCACTACCGATCTGGGCACTATCCCTAACCTTGACAAGGTGGTGCATATCTGTATGTATTTCGGCATGTCCGGTATGTTGTGGCTGGAGTTCTTGCGGGCGCATCGGAGAGACCGTACGCCTATGTGGCACGCATGGGTAGGAGCATTTGTCTGTCCGGTATTGTTCAGTGGAGCGGTAGAATTGTTACAGGCATTTTGTACTACCTACGTGGCGGCGATTGGCTGGATTTTGCAGCCAATACCACGGGAGCTGTCCTGGCGTCATTGGTGGCTTGTTTCGTACTGAAACCAAGAGTGATGCGTAAATCTACAGATTAGAGATAATCGACTACCGTATTCAGTTTTATTCCGTTCGAGCCTTTTATCAGGATTGTCTTTCCGCAGGGTTTGTTCTTTTGGAGCGCGGCTATTAGAGCCGGAGCATCGGGATAAGTGGTATACGTGTGGCGGGTTGCTGCAAATAATTCGCCTACCAATATTACATCCTCAAAGCCATATTCTTCCAGATAGTCCACTATTCTCTGGTGCTCTTCGGCACTGTCTTTTCCCAGTTCGCGCATATCTCCCAATATCAGCATTTTTTTCTCGGCTTGCATGTTGCGGAAATTTCCGATGGCTGCCAGCATGCTTGTGGGATTGGCGTTGTAGCATCGATAATCAGGGTGTTGTCGGCCGTTTTTTTCAGTTGCGAACGGTTGTTCCGGGGTTCATATTCATTCAGGGCTTTGTCTATCTTCTCTGCTTCTACTCCGAAGAAATGTCCGATAGTGACGGCTGCCAGAGCATTGGGAAAGTTATATTCGCCAATCAGTCGGGTATGCACTTGGTGAAATTCTCCTTCTTTTCCGGCTCTCCACTCAAAAGCGAGGTAGGGGGAATTGCCGGTAACGTGGCCGTTGATATAAAGACTGTTTTCTTCTCCGTAGGTTATCGGATTCAGTCCCCGGGCTATTTCCCTGAGGTAAGGATTGTCCTGATGAAGGAAGATGGTGGAGTTTCCCTGTCGGCGCAGATAGTCGTACAGTTCGCCTTTGGTCCGGATAACGCCTTCGAAAGAACCGAAGCCTTCCAAATGAGCCTTTCCTACATTGGTGATAATCCCATAATCGGGTTCGGCTATTTCCACCAGTTCCTTGATGTCGCCGGGGTGGCTGGCTCCCATTTCCACTACGCCGAGCTCATGCTCTGTTGTCAGGCGCAACAAGGTGAGCGGTACACCGATCGGATTATTCAGATTTCCCAGTGTGTACAGTACATTGTACTTTTGGGACAATACGGCGGATATAAGCTCCTTGGTCGTTGTTTTCCCATTGGTTCCTGTAATGCCGATGATGCGCGTACCCAGTTGGCGGCGGTGATAATTGGCAAGCTGTTGCAAGGTGTGCAGGCAGTTATCCACTAATATATAACGTGTATCTCCGGCAGGAGCATAGGCGGCTTCGTCTACAACGGCGTAGGTGCTGCCTGCTTCCAATGCTTTGGCGGCAAAGGCGTTGCCGTTGAACGTATCGCCTTTCAAGGCGATAAACAGTGAGCCTTCGGGGCAGTTGCGGCTGTCGGTGGTTATGCCGGTGCAGCCGAGAAATATCTGATAAAGAGCGGTTATATCCATATCTTTCTCCTTCGGGGAGTTTGCAGTTCGTAATAAAATTGATATTTTGCGAACAAAGATACCTTATTTTCAGACTTGGTGTACCAACAATGGCTTTTTTGTTTACATTTGCAGATATATAAATCAAAAAACGCTGCCATGAAAGTTCTGCAATCCAAATATATAAACGTCAACGGTTCGCTGTTGGACCTTTCTTCTCCCTGCGTCATGGGAATTCTCAATGTCACCCCCGATTCTTTTTATGCCGGCAGCCGCATGCAGACGGAAGCCGACATAACAAGCCGCATAGGGCAGATTGTGGCGGAAGGAGCTGCTATCATCGATGTGGGCGCTTACTCTTCGCGTCCCAATGCGGAGAATGTGTCGCCTGCGGAAGAGATGGAACGCTTGCGCATGGGGTTGGGTATTCTGAGAAAAGTACAGCCCGATGCGATTGTTTCGGTAGATACCTTTAGGGCGGATGTGGCGAGAATGTGTGTCGAGGAATACGGTGTGGCAATTATCAATGATATAGCTGCCGGAGAAATGGATGATGATATGTTCCGTACGGTTGCCGATCTGAATGTTCCTTATATCATGATGCACATGCAGGGTACACCGCAAAATATGCAACAGCATCCCCATTATGATAATTTGCTGAAAGAGGTGTTTATGTACTTTGCCCGTAAGGTGCAGCAATTACGCGATTTAGGTGTAAAGGATATCATATTGGACCCCGGGTTCGGCTTTGGCAAGACCATTGAGCATAATTATGAATTGTTGGCTCATCTGGAGGAATTTCGCGTTTTTTGAACTTCCCTTGCTGGTTGGCGTTTTCCCGTAAATCTATGATTTATCGCTTGTTGGGAACGACTCCGCAGGAAGCGTTGAACGGTACAACCGTATTGGATACCATCTGTCTGTTGAAAGGGGCTGATATACTTCGTGTGCACGATGTGCGCGAGGCAGTGGAAACGGTGAAAATCGTGGAAGCCATGAATGCGCCCCGTTCTGCGTTAATCGCTAATAATTAACCATTAATCACTTGCGACCGTGTTTTTTGAATTTGGCATAAAAGATTTTATAGATATCCTGCTGGTAGCTTTCCTGCTTTACTATACATATAAGCTGATGAAAGCTTCCGGATCTATCAATGTGTTTACGGGTATACTGGTGTTTATCCTGATTTGGCTGGTGGTTTCTCAGGTGCTGGAGATGAAACTGTTAGGGTCTATTTTTGATAAACTGGTCAGTGTGGGTGTGTTGGCACTTATCGTCTTGTTTCAGGATGAAATACGGCGGTTTCTGCTTACGCTCGGTTCGCATCAGCATGCCAGTGCGTTGGTGCGCTTCTTTACGGGAAACAAGAAAGAAGGTATGGAACACGATGAAATTATGCCGTTGTAATGGCTTGTATCAGTATGGGCAAGCAGAAAGTCGGTGCATTGATTGTGGTGGAACATAATATGCCGTTGGACGATGTGGTGCGTACAGGGGAGATTATCAACGCCGATATAAACCAGCGCCTGATAGAAAATATCTTTTTCAAGAACAGCCCGTTGCACGACGGAGCTATGGTTATCAGCAAGAAGCGCATTAAGGCGGCAGGATGTATCCTGCCCGTGTCGCACAATCTGGATATTCCGAAAGAATTGGGTTTGCGGCATCGTGCGGCGATGGGAATATCTCAGGTGTCGGATGCCCATGCGATCATTGTATCGGAAGAAACAGGCTCTATTTCGGTAGCTACAAAGGGCAGTTTTATCTGCGCCTGAGTGCCGAGGAATTGGAGAGTCTTTTGACAAAAGAAATTTAGATGCGGCATTAGTAGGCTGAGGCGCATTGGTTGTTCGGTAATCAAAGGTAGCTATTCTTTCTGTATTCCCCCGTTATATTGAGGATAAGCGACCTGTAATTTATAACTTATAACAAATTTATATGGATAGACGAAACTTCTTGCGAACCGGCGGAATGGCCGTTCTCGGTTCACTGGCTATGCCTTCGCTGGCTATGCCCGGGTCTGTGCGCGGAGCATTGGGCGGTGCGGACTCTAAGTCTGCCGTTGCTGCTGCCAATCATTTTGGTGTGACGGAAGCGGATTTAAAGAAAGTAATGGCTGTTGCTTTGGAAAAGGGCGGCGATTATGCGGATCTTTACTTCGAACACACTTTCAATAATAGTGTGAGTTTAATGGACGGTAAGGTGAATAACTGCGGCTCCAATATCGATTTCGGTATGGGAGTGCGTGTGCTTTCCGGAGACCAAAGTGGCTATGCTATGTAGAAGGCGTTACCTTGGAAGAAATGTTGCGTGCCGCCCGTACTGCTGCCCGTATTGCATCTTCGGGCAGGGCAGGCAAACCTGTGGGGCTGACGGAGAAAACCATAGCCCGGAGCCGCTATGCCGTGGCTACTCCCTGGGAAGATGTGGGCGTAAAAGAGAAGATTCCCTATTTGGAGAAACTGAATGAGAAAATATTCTCTTTGGACAACCGTGTGCGAAAGGTACAGGCCTATTTGCAGGACAGCACTTCGCATGTACTGTTCTGCAATTCGGAAGGTGTGAGTTATTACGACTACCGTCCAATGGTATCCTTTATGGCAGTCTGCATCATGGAGGAGAACGGTAAGATGGAAAACGGCTATGCAGGCAGGTCTTACCGCAAGGGATTCGAATTTATGACCGACGATGTGGTGGACGTGATTGCCCGTGAAGTGGTAGATCGTACTGCTATTCTATTTAAGGCCATTAAGCCTAAAGGTGGTGAAATGCCCGTTGTAATGGGTTCGGGCGGTTCGGGAATCCTGCTGCACGAGGCTATAGGGCATGCGTTCGAGGCAGACTTCAACCGTAAGGATATATCTATATTTGCCGGTCAGTTGAACAAGAAGGTGTGCAACGAACATATTAACGTGGTGGATGACGGTACGATACCTTTCAATCGGGGTTCCGTGAATTTGGACGATGAAGGCGTAGAGGGGCAGAAAACGTATATTGTCAAGGAAGGTGTGCTCACCAGCTACCTGCACGACCGTATCAGTGCAAAGCATTACGGTGTGAATCCCACCGGAAACGGTCGCCGCGATACATTCCGTAACCTGCCTATTCCCCGTATGCGTGCTACGTATATGGAAGCCGGCAATATGAAGGAAGCGGATATTATTTCTAAGGTGAAGAACGGTATTTTCGTAGACACGTTTACGAATGGTCAGGTACAGATTGGAGCCGGTGACTTTACGTTCTTCGTGAAGTCCGGTTATTTGATTGAGGACGGAAAGCTGACGCAGCCCATTAAGGACATCAATATCATAGGTAACGGTCCGAAAGCATTGGCAGACATCACAATGGTGGCCGACAATGATAAGATTGACAATGGTACATGGACCTGTGGTAAGGATGGACAGTCTTGTCCGGTGACGTGCGGTATGCCGTCGGCATTAGTCAGCAAACTCACCGTAGGAGGGGAAAATTAAGTACTAACGGAGCATTGATAACTGATAATTTCTAATTGTCAATTATCAACAGCTAACAATCAACTGAAAATATGATTACAGACAATAATAAAAAGCTGGCGCAGTGGGCAATGGACTATGCTTGAAAAACGGGTGTCAGGCAGCAAAGTTGGTGCTGTACTCCAACTCCAACGCTTCATTTGAATTACGCGATGCCAAGATGGACAGATTGCAACAAGCCTCGGAAAGCGGGTTGAGCATCAGTTTGTATGTGGACGGCAGGTACGGTTCTTATTCAACCAACCGTTTGGATAAGAAAGAACTGGAGACGTTTATAAAGAACGGTATCGAATCTACGCGCTATCTGGCAGTGGATGAGGCACGTGTGTTGCCCGATGCTTCCCGTTATTATAAAGGTGGAAAGCCGGACCTGCAATTGTCTGACAGGCGTTTCGAAACTATTAATCCGGACGACAAAGTTGCCATTGCGCGTGCTGCTGCCGAAGAAGTCTTGGGCAAAGACAGCCGCATTATATCCGTAGGAACTTCGTATGGTGACGGAGAAGTTCTTCCTACCGTTTGACGAGCAACGGTTTTGAAGGCGAGTCCAAGTCTACTTGGTTTTCGCTTTCTGCCGATGTGGCATTGCGTGGCGAGGGAGAGGCGCGTCCATCTTCTTATTGGTATGAATCGGCTCTGTTTTACGACAAACTGGTAAAATCGGGTGTCGGAACGAAAGCCTTGGAGCGCGTACTGCGGAAACTCGGACAGAAAAAGGTTGCTTCCGGCAAGTATACAATGGTGGTAGACCCGATGAATGCAAGTAATTTACTCAGTCCGGTACTGAGTGCGCTGTACGGTTCGGCATTACAGCAAAAAAACTCTTTTCTGTTGGATAAGCTGAATGTGAAAGTAGGGACCGGGTTGTTGAATCTGATGGATGAGCCCATTTAATCGGTGCAAGCGGTGCGCGCTATTTCGATAGCGAGGGAGTGGCAACCGAACGGCGTTCTATCTTTGAAGAAGGTGTGTTGAAGACATACTTCATTGATACCTACAACTCTAAAAAATGGGAGTGGAGCCGACTGTCAACTCTCCTTCCTTATTGGTGCTCAAACCGGGAAACAAAGATTTGAACGGTCTGGTGGCCGACGTGCAGAAAGGCATCCTGGTTACCGGATTCAATGGCGGTAATTGTAACAGCAGCTCCGGAGACTTTTCGTACGGTATAGAGGGCTTCCTGATTGAAAATGGCAAATTGACCCAACCCGTCAGCGAAATGAATGTCACGGGTAATATGATTTACGCTTTGGGCTTCTTTATCGGCTGTGGGTAATGATCCCCGTATGTCTTCTTCATGGCGCATCCCGTCGCTGGTATTCGAAGGCGTAGACTTCAGCGGATTGTAAGAACTGTTAATTCAGCATTAAACTCATGTAAGGGTTTGATGGCGATAATATCTTTTCGGTAAGTTCGCCGACAGTGAGTGCCAAGTGGCTGCCCGGCAGCCGCTTGGCACTACTTATACACTTGCCGTTATTCAGATAGTAGTAACCGTTATTGGCGCTGATCTGCGGGTCTGTAAGTGCGATGCTCATTTTCAGTTCCGGATGCTCGGCGGCATATCGTTGCAGTATCGTTTTGGCATTGATGATGCGCGCCATACCCAATACTTGCGGGGTCGGCTCTGTTTCAGACGGACTAATAACCCGGATGGACGGGAGGTTCAGTTGTTCGCAAATACGTTGTAGCAATAACAGGTACATACCGGAAGTTTCCGCTACGATTTCTCCTGCCTGCCAAGTACTGCCTGCCGGATATACGATGGCTAAAGCCGTAATCTTATCGCCTTGCTTCAATGTATAGGCGCAGCCTTTCCCCAACTGTAAATCGGCAAGGATTACCCGGAAGTCCGTTTCCGTATGCTGGATACAATAGGGGCGTTCCCGCAGTTTCCGGTTTAAATAGCGATATGATTCTTCCTGATAATCATTTATTTTGTTCAGAACAGCCGTTTTGTCAGCGATGGTAACCTCTGAAGCCGTGAAGGTTGTTGAGGAGTATTTAAAAACCGGTACGTAGCCCATACCGGCATAATACCCGAACAACCAGGGTTCTGCCGGAATCAGCGTGGAAATGGACATGTCATTGTGTAGCATACGGGTAAAGGCTTGCGATAACAGTTCGCGCATAGCCCCGCGATTGCGATAATCGGGATGCGTACAGGCCCTGATACATATCCTGTCTTGATTTCGCTCTTTCCGAATGTCATGGGATAGGGTAGTATTTGCAGGGCGGCAATCACCTCTTCACCGCTTTGAATGGCGATGTTGACTTCATTGCTGTAACGCAAGCGGAAATACATATCTGTAAATTCATCGCTGTCGTTAAAGCATAGTTTCCATAAACTCTTTATCTTTTCCCGCATTGCTTCATCCCTTATCATAATTGTGCACCCTGTTTTATAGCCCTGTCACTTTACCTTTTTTACCACTTGATAGCCTCTACCGGCTGTTCTTTTAAACAGGCGACGTATTTCTCCAGGATAATGGCAGGCTGATAGGAAAGTTTTGCTTTCCGCAACCCTTCAATACCCAAGTCCTCTTCCCGGTTGATGTAGATATATTGTTCAGGAATATGGTTGGCAAATTCGTAATTAATCATGGCATAAGCGCCGTCTATGCGGGTATCGGCCTTTTCTACATGTACTCCGAACGTGTCTTGGTTGATAGGCATGCCGAAAGTAAAAGCTGCAATCTTGCCCTCTACATGGAGAATACCGCCCGTAAGCCCTAACGCATCGAAATTGTGCAGGGCATATATCAATGCACGGCGTTCGTTGCCGGTACCTTCATGCTGGTCGCAGTTGTTGGCTTTGCACCATTCCGCTTCCAAATCGAGCACTCCCGGATACGGTCGGCTGTAATCGGAGTATATTCGTAATTATAAGTCTTTTTGAATTTGTTGATATGATTCCGCTTTGCCTGAAACTTTTTACCGGATAAGGTGGCGAGGTCGGAGCGCAGATATACGTAGTCGGCGTAATCCCTGTCTGCTGTAAACTGAAACCTGCCGGGCATAAAGGTTTCCAGTTCGGAGCACATTCCGGCGCAGATACCCAACAAGCAAAAAGGCTCTCCTTCCCGGTTGGCATCTTCTATCAGCGCATCCAGTACCTTGTTTAAATCGCCGTTGCCGATAGGCATCATATATACAAGCTCTCCGTCTGCCCAGAATTTCAATAATAGGAAACCGTCCATAATGGCAAACTTGGTGTTGTATAAGAAACGCCAACTGCATAGGTTGGAGAATGAAAGGTCGCAGTTGCGTCGCGGACTGTTTAAAGTAAAGGAAGTAATCAGCTCTTTATCTTGTAGTTCGATATCTTTAAATGGAATCATAAATAATTTCTATTGGTTATAAGAATATAATAACAAAGATAAGAAGATTTTGTTAGAGTAACCCTAACAATCGTAAAATAGTAGGGGTTAACAAGGCTGTAAATATTCCGTTAAGCGTCAGGCCGAGGCTGGCAAACGCACCGTATTTGCTGCTGATGTCCATTGCTGTGGATGTGCCGACAGCATGGGCTGCTGCCCCTAAAGAAAGCCCTTGGGCCATGGGGCTTCCGATATGGGTGAGTTTCATTGTCTTGAAACCGAGGATTCCTCCCAACAGGCCTACGCAGACCACTACGGCGGCAGTCAGCGCGGGAATGCCGCCTATTGATTTCGTAACTTCCATGGCTATCGGGGTAGTAACGGATTTTGGAGCCAGCGAGTAGATAATCTCATCGGAGGCTCCCATCAGTTTTGCTATCAGGACTACGGAAATAACCCCTACAATACATCCTGCCAATTGTGAAAGCAGGATAGGCAGCAATTGTTTCTTGATAGTCTCCAATTGCAGATACAAAGGAACCCCCAACGCAACGACGGCAGGTTTTAACCAGAATTCAATCAGATGCCCGCCTTTGTTATAAGTGTCATAACTGATATTTGTCATCTTCAGGAAAATGATAAGCAGGGCGATAGTCAGTAAGATGGGATTCAGCAGCATGATTCCTGTCTTCTTTTGAAGAAGTTTGGCTAAGAAGAATATCCCGAAAGTAATAGCCAGCAGGAAGAATTCGTTTTCTAAAAAGTTCATTTGATTTTACGTGTTAATTGGTGAACCCATCCGGTAACCACGAGTACCAGCAGGGTGCTGACTAATGAAGCGATGGCGATAGGCCAGAATTCGGCGGCGATAATGTCGAAATAGAGCATAAGGGCTACGCCGGGCGGGATAAAGAAGAATCCCAGATTAGCAACCAAGAAGTCGGACATTCCCTGCACCCAGTGCAGTTTTATCCAACCCAATTTTAAGAAAAGGGTGAGCAGCAGCATACCGATGATGCTGGACGGAAGTTTGATACCCGTTAAGAATACAATCAATTCACCCAAAGCCAAACATCCGAAAAGGATGGCGCATTGACGGATCATAATACCTGATTATTAAATAATACCTAACCTATTGAAAATATTGAAAACGTTGCAAAGTTAGCTATTTGAAGTGAGGAACTGTCTCGTAAATCCACTGTTAGTGTTAAATATTACAATAATTCTCATTTGGTGTGGAAAAAGCCCCGAAATTGCAATGTGTATATTGCAAAATTGTGTACTTTTGCTGCGTGAATAACACGAACTACTGATTCTTATACACAATTAAAATATCATGCAAAGATTAATTAATGAAATTTTAGAGCGTGCGAAAGCCGATCGTCAACGCATTGTTCTTCCTGAAGGTACGGAAGAACGCACTTTGAAAGCTGCCAATCAAATTCTGACAGATGGTATTGCAGACCTGATTCTTTTGGGCAATCCTGCTGAAATCAACGCTTGTGCAACGGAGTGGGGACTTGGTAACATTTCCAAGGCAACCATTATCGATCCGGAAAACAATCCCAAGCAGGAAGAGTATGCACAACTGCTGTTCGAGTTGCGTAAGAAAAAAGGCATGACTATTGAAGAAGCCCGTAAGCTGGTAACCAACCCGCTTTATCTGGCTGTCTGATTATCAAGAACGGCGATGCCGACGGTCAGTTGGCAGGTGCACGCAATACTACCGGCGATGTGCTTCGTCCGGCTTTGCAGATTATCAAGACTGCTCCGGGCATTACCTGCGTTTCCGGTGCTATGTTGTTGCTGACGCATGCTCCCGAATATGGTAAGAATGGTATTCTGGTAATGGGTGATGTTGCCGTTACTCCCGTTCCCGATGCTTCTCAACTGGCGCAAATTGCTGTTTGTACTGCACGTACGGCTCAGGCTGTCGCAGGTATTGATCCGAAAGTGGCGCTGTTGAGTTTCTCTACAAAAGGTTCTGCAAAACACGAAGTGGTAGACAAAGTGGTAGAAGCCTTGAAGATTGCTAAAGAAATGGCTCCTGATATTGCTATCGACGGTGAACTGCAGGCTGATGCAGCATTGGTTCCTGAAGTCGGTGCCAGCAAAGCTCCGGGTTCTGCCATTGCAGGTAATGCAAATGTGCTGGTTGTTCCGAGCCTTGAAGTAGGCAATATCTCCTATAAACTGGTACAGCGTTTGGGACATGCCGATGCGGTAGGTCCGATTCTGCAAGGTATCGCACGTCCGGTGAACGATTTGTCACGCGGTTGCTCCATCGAAGATGTATATCGTATGATTGCCATTACGGCAAATCAGGCTATTGCAGCTAAACACAATAAATAATTATGGATTTTGAATTATGAATTATGGTTGGGGATTTCTTCCTGTTCATGGTTCATGGTTCGCGGTTCATAATTCGGAATTCATAATTTATAATTTAACATTAGTATCATGAAAGTTTTAGTATTGAACTGCGGTAGCTCGTCCATCAAATACAAGTTGTTTGATATGGACCATAAAGAGGTTATCGCTCAAGGTGGCATTGAAAAAATCGGTTTGAAAGGCTCTTTCCTGAAATTGACCTTGCCTGATGGCGGGAAGAAAATTCTGGAAAAGACATACCGGAGCATACTGTGGGTGTGGAGTTCATCCTCAATACATTGATCAGCCCCGAATACGGCGCAATCAAGTCTTTGGACGAAATCAATGCGGTAGGTCACCGTATGGTACACGGCGGCGAGAAGTTCAGCGAATCCGTTTTGCTGACTCAGGAGGTGCTGGACGCCTTTACTGCCTGCAATGATTTGGCTCCGCTTCACAATCCTGCCAACTTGAAAGGTGTAAACGCTATTTCCGCCATTCTGCCCGATGTTCCGCAGATTGGCGTGTTTGATACCGCTTTCCATCAGACGATGCCCGATTATGCCTATCTGTATGCCGTTCCTTACGAACTGTATAAGAAATACGGGGTTCGCCGTTATGGCTTCCACGGAACTTCTCACCGTTATGTATCAAAGCGTGTGTGCGAATTTCTGGGCGTACAGCCGGAGGGAAAGAGAATCATTACCTGCCACATCGGTAATGGTGGTTCCATCTCTGCCATTAAAGACGGCAAGTGTATGGACACCAGCATGGGTCTGACTCCGCTGGAGGGTCTGATGATGGGTACCCGTAGCGGTGACATCGATGCGGGAGCCGTAACTTTCATTATGGAGAAAGAGGGGCTGGATGCAAACGGGGTATCCAATCTTCTGAACAAGAAGAGCGGTGTAATGGGTATCTTCGGTGAGTCGAGCGATATGCGCGATTTGGAGAATGCCGTGGCTGCCGGTAACCCGAGAGCTATTCTGGCAGAAAAGATGTACTTCTACCGCATCAAGAAGTATGTAGGCGCTTATGCTGCCGCTTTGGGCGGTGTGGATATCATCGTGTTTACGGGCGGTGTCGGCGAGAACCAGTGCAACTGCCGTAGCGAAGTATGCGAAGGTCTCGAATTCATGGGTGTCAAGGTCGACCTGGAAAAGAACAAGGTCCGTGGTGAAGAAGCTGTAATCTCTACAGACGATTCCAAGGTGAAGGTAGTGGTTATCCCGACCGATGAAGAGCTGATGATTGCTTCGGATACAATGGCTATCTTGAATAAATAACAGGTTTGTAATAACAGTCCTGATAAAAGTGCCGGAAACAGTTAATACTGTATCCGGCACTTTCTTTTAATAATATCGTTATATATGAATGATTTAAAATATCTATCTTTGTTTCCCGATAAAGGAAATATCAGTATGACAGATAATTTAAATAGAACAAGTTTATGAAACGATTGATTTATGTGTTGTTCTTTGTACTGCTGGCAGGCACATCGTATGCACAGCGGGCAAAGTATGTATTCTATTTCATCGGCGATGGAATGGGAGTGAATCAGGTGAACGGTACGGAGATGTACCTTGCCGAGCAGGAGGGACGTATCGGCGTGAAGCCGCTTTTGTTTACCACATTTCCGGCAGGTACTGTGGCTACAACTTTCTCCGCCACTAATTCCGTGACCGATTCTTCAGCAGCCGGTACGGCGCTTGCCACCGGTGCAAAGACATACAATGGGGCTATTGGTATGGACGATGATAAAACGCCTTGCAGACAGTTGCCGAGAAAGCCAAGAAAGCAGGCAGGAAAGTCGGTGTCACTACCAGTGTCAGTGTAGACCACGCTACCCCGGCGGCATTCTATGCCCACCAGCCCAACCGTAGCATGTATTACGAAATTGCGCTTGACCTGCCGAAGGCCGGTTTCGACTTTTACGCAGGCGGCGGTTTCCTGAAACCCGCTACGACAGCCGATAAGAAAGATGCGCCGAGTATCTTCCCCATTATAGAGGAAGCGGGATATACCATTGCCAGGGGATTGGACGAATACAAAGCAAAGGCTGCGGATGCAGGGAAAATGGTGCTTATCCAGGAAGAGGGTGCCGTACCTTCCTGCCTGCCTTATGCCATCGACCGCAAGGAAGGTGACCTTACCTTGCCGGAGATTACCGAAAGTGCTATTTCGTTCCTGACAAAAGGAAACAATAAAGGATTCTTCCTTATGGTGGAAGGCGGTAAGATAGACTGGGCTTGCCACGGCAATGACCCTGCCACCGTTTTTGAGGAAGTTATCGATTTGGATAATGCGGTAAAAGTGGCTTATGAGTTCTACAAGAAGCACCCGAAAGAGACTTTGATTGTTGTGACTGCCGACCACGAAACCGGCGGCATGAGTCTGGGTACCGGAAGATATGAGTTGCGCCTGAAAGCATTGACGAATCAGGAACAGTCGCAAGACCTTCTTTCCAAGGCAATTACCGATTTGCGGAAAGATTCCGACAAGGCTTCCTGGGAGGAAGTGAAGGCGCTGCTTGCCGATAAGATGGGATTTTGGGAAGAGTTGCCTTTGACTTGGGAGCAGGAAAAGATGCTCCGTGATGAATACGAGACGTCTTTTGTGAAGAATAAGGTTGTCTTTGAAGAGAGCCTGTACGCCAAGACCGAACCTTTGGCTGCTGCTGCCCGGAAAGTGATGAGCCAGATAGCAATGGTAGGATGGACCGGTTCGGCCATACGGCCGGATATGTACCTGTCTTTGCAATAGGTGCGGGCTCCGATTTGTTTGTCGGTAAGATGGATAATACGGAAATTCCGAAACGCATTGCGAAAGCGGCGGGGTATAAATAATCTCCTTTAAAGTCGGTCACCTCAGGCGGTACGGATTGACGCCCTTTCAAGTTTGGGTTGAAAAGCTCTGTATCGCCTGAGGTGATTTTTTTATTTCAAATCTTCTTTGATTACTTCATCCATTTCCCTGATAAGTTTTTTCCGCTCTTTGGCGGATTTCACTTTCTTGTCTTTGCAGCCGGGGTCTGTACGTTCTGAAACCTCTTCGCTCCATTCTTCAAATTTATTCTCTGCCGGGCGGCCGTTGGGGTCGATGTTCTCTTCGGCAATGGAATTGTTTCTGTAAATCATATCATCCATAACGCTTTTGTTTTTAATGGTTATGACGATACTACAAGCAACCGGGCAAAAAGTTCCGGTTTTTCGTTCTTTTTCGTAATCGTTTATAAGAATAAACGATTCTTGAAAGGCGGGGCAAGTGGTTTACAGTTTGGTTTCCCCTTCGATAAACTCTTCCAGAAACAGGTTCTCGCCGTCGAATACGGCATAGGAGAAATAGTTTATCCAGTCGCCGAGGATAAGGACGCGGGCGGTGGCACTCAGCATCAAATCCAGTTCGATGTGCCGATGGCCGTAGATGAAGAAGTTTATATTCGGATGGTTCTTCAGATACTCTTTGGTATACAGTACAAGATGCTCGTTGTTTTCGCCCATGTAGTCGGGCTCTTTCCCGTCTATTCTTTTCAGGCGGCTGTGCTTTGCCCACCTCAGTCCGAACTCTACGCTCCAGCGGGGGTGGAGGGTGGAGAACAGCGTTTGGAGGGTACGGCTGTGAAACATGGTACGCAGCAGTTTGAATTTTTTGTCCGGGTCGCCCAATCCGTCGCCGTGGGCAAGGTAGAACTCTTTTCCGTAGATTTCCGTGGTGAGGGGTTCGCGGTGAATGACTACCCCGCACTCCCGGGTAAGGTAATCCCCGCACCAGATATCATGTTGCCGGTGAAGAAGTGTACTTCCACGCCCATATCCGTCAGTTCGGACAGCTTGCCGAGAAAGCGGGTGTAGCCTTTGGGCACGACCGTGCGGAACTCGTACCAGAAGTCGAACATGTCGCCCAGCAGATATACGGCGGCTGCTTTGTGTTTGATACTGTCGAGAAAGTTCACCAACCGTCGTTCCTGTGTACGTCCGTGCTCGATGGCCCGCGAACCCAAGTGTGCGTCTGAAAGGAAATATACGTTCTTCATATATGCTTTGTTACGTTGTCAGTTAGAGAAAGCCCAGTTCCAGCTTGGCCTCTTCGCTCATCATGTCCTTGTCCCATTCGGGCTCAAACACCAGGTTGATGGTGGCGGAGGTCACGCCGTCTATCGATTCTATCTTCTGGCGGACATCTTCCATGATGAAGTCGGCGGCGGGGCAGTTGGGAGCTGTCAGGGTCATGTCGATAGTCGCCTCGCCGCTGTCGGCAACATCTATCTTGTAGATGAGTCCCAGATCGTACACGTTTACCGGAATCTCCGGGTCGAATACGGTTTCAGCATGGCTACGATTTTTTCTTCTATTTCAAATTTGGTCATATTCGTACGGTTTGTTGGTTTAGCGAAGCAAATCTAAAGATTTTAATTGAAACTACAAAGAATGTGCAGGCTACATTACAGCACTCCTTCGTCGGTAAAACTGTAATATCTGCCGTCTGTGACTATAACGTGGTCGATGAGGCGGATGTTCATGGTCTGTGCGCCTTTCAGTATGAGCTGTGTCAGTTGGCGGTCGTTCGTGCTAGGCTGCGGATTTCCGGAGGATGGTTGTGTATCAGGGCAATCTGTGTGGCGCGTTGCAGCAGGGCTTCGCGCAGGATGCTCCTCACGTCGGCGCTGGTCTGGTCGATGCCACCCCGGCTGATGCGTACTTTGTCTATGACGCGGGATGCCTGGTTGAGCAGAAGTACCCAGAACTCCTCTACGGTGAGGTCGCATAGGAGCGGATGAAAGATTCCGTAGATGTCATCGGACGAGTGTATCGCGACCCGTTCCGAACGCTCTTGCCGGTTTCTGCGTTTGCCCAGTTCGAGGGCTGCCATGATGGTGACGCTCTTGGCTGGCCCGATGCCTTTGAAGCGGGAGAAATCGTGGACTTCCCATTTGCCCAGCCGGTTCAGGTCGTTGTTGCAGCAGGCAAGTGTCCGTTGCATCAGTGCCACGGCGCTTTCTTCAGTGTTTCCCGAGCCGATAAGGATTGCCAGCAGTTCGGCGTCGCTGAGGGCTTCCGCTCCTTTCAGCATCATTTTTTCCCGTGGCCGGTCTTCTGCCGCCCACCGGTTGATTGTCAGTTTTTTCATCTTTTTTTCATTACCGGCTGCCAGCACTTGTAGCCTGTTATTTATAGAAATTCTTCTTGAATGCCTCGAACTCATCTTTGCCGCATATGCAACGGTTCCACCAGGCACGCCAGAAACCGGTTCCGTATCCGATGAGCTGGATGAAGGCGGCGGCAATGGAATAGACGCCGATGCGCAGGCTCTTGTTCCGTAGCGTGGAGTCCGTGCATACAAGCAGTGCGTACAATGCAATCGGCAGCAGGCTGTACAGGCAGAAAGGCGCTCCCGCCAACAGCACGCTACGCCCAGTGTAAATGCTGCCGGCAGCAGATGCACCGTTTTTAGGGATTCGGGATATTTTTTGTAGAGGTTGATGCGGCGATGCCGGAGTTGTGCACTTGCTTGAAGAATTTCTTCAAGTCCGTCCGCCGCTTATGATACACCCATGCTCCGGGAAAGAGCCTGCATGCGTACCCGCCCTTGAAGATGCGGATACTGAAGTCGATGTCCTCTCCGAAACGCATCCGGGAGAAGCCGCCGAGCGTTTCATAAACCTCGCGACGCACTCCCATATTGAAACTCCGCGGATAGAATTTGTCCATTTTCTTTTTTCCGCCGCGAATGCCGCCGGTGGTGAAGAACGAAGTCATGGAGTAGTTGATGGCTTTCTGTATATCGGTAAAGGAGACGTGCGCACGGTCCGGTCCGCCGAATGCATCGGCAGGGGCTTTTTGCAGTTCCTCTTCACTGCTGCAAAATAGCCTTCGGGAAGGATGCAGTCGGAATCCAGTATAATCAGGTATTCTCCCCGGCTGCGTTCGGCACCGTAATTGCGCGTTTGTCCGGGACCGGAGTTGGGCTTGGCGTAGTAACGGATGTCCAGAATGTTCTGATAACGCTCTGCAACGTCCTTGCAGGGAATCGAAGAACCGTCCTCTACGATAATGACTTCGAAATCCTTGAAGCTCTGTCGCGTGAGGCTTTGCAAAAGCTCGTCCGCTTCGTCGGGGCGGTTGTATACGGGAATGATAACGGAATATCGCATGTCTCTGTCTCTTTTTATCGGGTTACGGGAGTTGATGTTGCAAAGATACGTTTTTATTTGGTGACAGACGGTTATTTTGCCGTGCATTCGGACTGTTATTTTCGGTTCGTTCCCTTTC
>ENA-OUNI01000254-OUNI01000254.1-human-gut-metagenome-genome-assembly--contig:-NODE-254-length-24717-cov-9.849126_pt1 | contig 24717 bp, 31 predicted proteins | sample MGYA00242499_ERZ504580 | MGnify/ENA primary metagenome ERZ504580 (study PRJEB26092, sample SAMD00036315) | human gut metagenome | host: Homo sapiens | study: EMG produced TPA metagenomics assembly of... | reverse complement strand
CGGCCGCATGATGGCATTGAGCGCGAAGTACATGCTTCCGCATCGGCGTACTCGACCCGACGCCGGACTGCCGACCGCGCAGGTGGCCGATTCCAGGTCGTCGGTGAGTACGACGACAAGACCGCCATCCATGATCTGGCGGAGAAGTCCGACGTGCTCACCTATGAGTTCGAGAACGTCGACGCCGAATCCATCGACGAGGTGCGTCACCTGGTTGCGGCCCCGCAGGGCACCGACCTGCTGCGCGTTACCCAGGACCGCATCCACGAGAAGACCTTCATCAACAGGCACGGCATCGAGACCGCACCCTGGCGTGAGGTCAACACCTTCGAGGAGCTTGACGCCGCCATCGATGACCTGCATTACCCGTGCGTGCTCAAGACCCGCTCCGGCGGATACGACGGGCACGGCCAGCATGTGCTGCGCAATGACAGCGACCTGGAGAAGATTCGCGCCCGTGGCGACCGCGGCGGCGGCTTCCCACCGTCCATCCTGGAGGGGTTCGTCGATTTCGCGTTCGAGGCGTCGATTCTCGTGTCCGGCAACGGCAAGGATTACGTCACGTTCCCGATCGTGCGCAACGACCACCGCAACAACATCCTGCATATGACGATCGCCCCCGCCGAGGTGAGCCCGGAGATCGCGCGCACCGCTCACGAGATGGCGCTGGCCCTGGCCCGCGGCTTCGAGCTGGCTGGCACGCTCGCCATCGAGCTGTTCATCACCAAGGACGGTCGCGTCGTCGTCAACGAGCTGGCACCGCGCCCGCACAATTCGGGGCATTACACCATCGAGGCGTGCTCGATCGATCAGTTCGACGCGCACATCCGCGGCATCGCCGGCTGGCCGCTGATCCAGCCGAAGCTGCTCAGCCCGGCGGTCATGGTGAACGTGCTCGGCCAGCATGTCGCGCCCACGAGGGCGCTGATTGCCGACCATCCCGAGTGGAACGTGCACGATTACGGCAAGGCGCAGGTGCGTCATAACCGCAAGATGGGTCATATCACCGTGCTCACGGATGACACTGCGGCGACCGTCGAGGCGTTGGAGGCCACCGGCTGCTGGGATGACCTCAAGTAGTCTCCGGTAGTTTTGGCGGTTCGGGAGCGAGGGGCGTGACGCTGCGGCGCCCGCCCCTCGTTTCGTTGTATGTGCGGCGTGCTCGCATGTCGCCGTGGACTGCGCTATTATCATTAATGGTTGTTAAATGATAATACTTGAGGAGCGTGTGATGGCGAACGGGCCGGTGAGGCATACGAAGCAGAAGGATGCCGTGATGGCGCAGCTTCGCGGCTGTGATGATTTCATTTCCGCGCAGGAGCTGCATCGCAAGCTGGTGGATTCCGGACTGCGCATCGGCCTCGCCACAGTGTATCGGCAGTTGAACTCGCTGGTGGATTCCGGAGCGGCGGATACCGTGCGCATGGATGGGCAGCAGCTGTTCCGCCTGTGCGGCGATGATGCCCACCATCATCATCTGGTGTGTCGCAAATGCGGCAAGACGATCGAGATCGATCCGCCGAGCGAATCCTGGGTGCGCAAGGTGGCCGACGGGCATGGGTTCACGGTGGAGTCGCATACCCTTGAGGTGTTCGGCCTATGCCCCGATTGTCAGGAAAAACGCTGACCTTTCCGCGGATTCGCCCCTGCTGGCGGAGGGCTGTCTGCCGCGGGCTGACTGGGGTGGTCCGGCGGCGTGGCACTCGCGCACGGAGGAGCCGATAACGACGAACGGCGGCGCGAAGGGATGCCACTCGGTCCCTCCATGCCGCCATTCGCCTATATCATGCGGCCAGTTCGGCCTTGAGTTCCTTGAGGTCGGCGAGGATTTCCTCGTGGCACTTCTCGCTGGTGTCGAAGGCGAGGTGGCAGAAGGCGCACTCGTGACTTTCGCGGTTCTCGTGGCAGGTGTGCACGCAGGCCTTGCCCTCGCACTCCTCGGTGGAGCCGTGCTCGCAGTCGGAGTCGTCGTAGCAGTCACCGGTGACGCAGCAGCCGTAGCAAAAGCCGACCGTGCTTTCGGCGGCGGGGATTGCCGCCGAAAGCACGGTCACTGCCAGTAGAAATAGCCGGTGGGCGCGGCTTTGGCGGTGTGCAGCGACGTGATCTTCAGCATCGGCCCCTGCCGCGTATGCCCGGCGATGCCGTACGTACCTTGTACGAGCGTCGCGTCGACGCTCACCCAGTCATGCTCCTGAAGGTGCGCGGTCTTCGCATAGTGCGTGGTGAATCCGAACGGCGTCATATCGAGGATGCAACAGGACATGAATTGCCGTGACAGCTCGAACTCATGGGCGCCGAGCGTGGACGGCTTGTAGACGAAACCGGTGAGACGCACCCGATAGCCGATGTATCGCTGCGGATTGTGGTCGATGTGGGAGAACCACGAACCGAATTCGTCGTCGCTGATGGTGATGGTCTTGCGCTCCTCGTCGAGCCCGTGGAGATGAGCGAATCCCGCCGGCTTGTGCGCGTCCCGGCGTATGGCGATGGCCCGTCCTGCGGCGTACGTGTCGAAACCGGTGCCGTTGCCGGGTTGGAACGGCACGGCGATGAGCAGCGTGGGGATGACGAGCGCGACCAGGAAACGGAACGAGGATCGCTCGTCGGCATGGAACACGCCGAGCCACGCGGCGACGGACAGGGCGAACAGCAGTATCGCGCCGACGATCAGATACGGCAGCGATCGGGGCGTGGTGAGCGTGATATACGAGCCGCTCGTAGTCGAATACACGATGGCCGCGCCCAGTGCCGCGAAACAGATCGCCTCGATCCGGTCGGGAAGCGCGGGAGCATGCCGTGCCGCCGGGGCATGCCGGTCGGAGCCGGGAAAGTTCAGAGTATTCGTCATTGCGTCACGCTCCCGTCGTCAGATGGATGGCGACGGCGACCAGGAAACAGGCCGCCGCGATGGTCACGACAAAGCGGATGATGAACCGCGGACGGCATTCCGTGACCATCATCAACGTGTTCTTGAGATCCAGCATCGGCCCGAAAAGCAGAAAAGCGAGCATGGCGGAAGCCGGCAACACGCCGGTCATACTCGCGGCGATCACCGCATCGGACGTGGAGCACAGCGAGCAGAGGAAGGCTATCGCCATCGCCGCCGCAATCAGCGTCGCAGCACCGATGCCGTCGATCGTGCCGGAGCCGTCGGTCAGCGGGGACAGCGCGGTGCGTACGATGGATGCCGCAATCGTGCTGGACAGCAGAATCGGCATCATGCGCATGACATCGTCGTGCGTGTGCCTGAGGAAGTGCACGAAGCGGGAACGCCCATCCTGCCCCGCATGTTGTACGGCGCAGCCATCACAGTCCGGCGTCCGGCCCCTCGTCAGCGGAAGGTCCCGTACGGCGGGGGAGCGGGACGGGCGGACGGCGAACGACAATCCCACGGCGCTCGCCACCAGCATGCCCAGACCCACGCGGGCCGCCACCATCCATGGACTGCCCGTGAACGCGAACCACGTGGACCAGATCGCCATCGGGTTCATCACCGGGGCCGCGCACAGCAGCGCCGTCGCGTACTGCAGCGGCAGCCGCTTGCGCACCAGATTCGCGAACGTGGGCACCACCATGCAATCGCATACCGCAGGCACAGCCCGCCGATCATCGCCATCGCCAGTCCGCCGGCCAGCGATTTCGGCACGTGCCGCTCCAACGCATCGGCGCTGACGAATGTGCTGACCGCTGCCGACATCATCGCGCCCACCAGCATGAACGGGATCGTCTGCAATATGAGCCCGGCGGCGCCGGTGCCGATGCGCACCAGCGGAATCGGCAGACCGCGCGATTCGAACATGGCGGACGCGGCGATGAGGAACGCCACCAGCGGCGTGCCGATGATGAGAAAAAGGTAATGCGCCGAATGGTCGCGCCCATCGGCGCCGTTGGCGTCAATGGGACTGCTGCCATCGGCGTGGTGTCCCCGTCCGGTGCCGTCATGAACCGTGCCGGTGTGATGTCCCCATGACATTATGACGCTCCTTGAATTGCCGGCATGGGCTGTCGGTATGGGATGATGCCGCCATATCGTACCACGGTGATAATGGTTCCCAATGCAAAAAGGTGCCGCCCCTCGTCTTGAGAAGCGGCACCCTGCATACAAGTCCCTGCTGAGGCCATGTCACTGGTCTTGGCGGCTGGTTCGCGTGGATTGACTCATCACGCATCGGGTCGCGGGTCTACCGCGGCTTCACGTATCCCTTGCGTGCGGCCTTGACCAGACTGTGCGGCACGTGCACCACCTCGCCATCGGGCATGTGCACGGCGATCAGCTGCGCGGCCTGCGCCTTCCATTGTGACCTGCGCGCATGCGTGTTCGCGCGCGACGTTCTGACTTTCGGCAGTGCCATCAGCCTTGCCTCGCTTTCCAGCGGGGGTTCTTCTTGTTGATTACATAAAGATGCCCGCGGCGGCGCACGACGTACGAGCCGTCCTTGCGCGCCAACGAGCGTATCGACGATTTGACCTTCATATCGTTGCTCCGTTTCGTGTTTTCGATGGGTTTATGCAGTGTTGATGTATGTGCTGCGCCGGTCGGTCGACCATCCTCAGTCCCGCTTCGCGAGCCAGCTCCCGTCAGCGGGGGCTTCCGTGTAGCGGGTGGGGGTGGTTCGCGCATTGGGATGCCGGCATTCGCCGGCCCTGTCAGCTCCGTCCGTAGCGCTTGTTGAATTTCTGCACTTGGCCGGCCGTGTCGAGCACGACGTTGCGGCCGGTGTAGAACGGGTGGCTGTAGCTCGACACCTCCACGTTGACCAGGGAGTAGGTGTTGCCGTCCTCCCATTCGATGGTCGGCAGGCTCGCGGCCTTCGCGACCAGCGTGGACCGCGTGAGGAACGCCTTTCCGGCGGACCGGTCGCGGAATACCACGTACCCGTATTGAGGATGGATGTTGTCTTTCATATGATGATGCCTTTCTGATGATGCGATGTTGGTGCGTCGCGCTGGATCACCAGCTGCTCTTCACCACGCCGGGAAGCTCCCCGCGGTGCGCCTTTTCCCTCAGATTGATACGGGACAGTCCGAATTTACGGTTGAAGGCGCGCGGTCGGCCATCGATGCTGTCGCGGTTGCGCAGCCTGGTCGGGCTGGCGTCGCGGGGGATCGCATGCAGTCGGCGCATCGCCTCGGCGCGTTCGTCGGCGGTCAGGTGCGGGTTGACCGAGTCCCTTTTGCACTGTGCCCGTCGCTGCGCGTATTTGGCGACGATCTGCTCGCGTTGCAGTTGCTTGTTGGTTTTGCTGGTCTTTGCCATTGAGGCTCCTTGATGATGGCTGTGTGCCGAGATGACGCTCGGACGGCCGCGGTTCGTGCGGGCCGTCGGAACGGATTCAGCGGGTCTCGCGGAATGTGACCCGCATGCGTACGACCGGGTCGAACTTCGTCAGTTCCAGACGGTCCGGCGTGTTGCGGCGGATGCGTGCCAGGGCCGCTTCGATGCCGATGCGGTCGATGGTCTTCATTCCTTTGACACTGACGGTCAGCGTGACGTGACGGCCGAGCGAGGGAACCAGTACCGCTTGGTCTGCAGGTTCGGGTTGAAGCGTCGGCGTGTTTTCCTGTGCGAGTGGGATACACGGTTGCCTGTTGAGGCGCGCGTGCCCAGAATTTGACATTGTTTGGACATGGATGCCATTATATCATAATGATAATCATTATCAAAAAGAAAGGCGATCATGATTCATCGACATTGCAATCACGGGGAAACGCGGATACGGCGGTGGTGCTGCTGACGGGCGCGATCGGCTGAGTCTGGACTCCGTGGCGTTCTCCCTGGCCGACTCGTATGCGTCCGTATGCGCGATCTCGTACGATGTGCGCCCGAATGGCGAGGCGGATGCCGGTCTGAGCATCGTCAGGCGTGTCAGCCGCCGGTGGGGCAGGGCGTCGGGGTGGGCGACGTGGAAATCTTCGATCTGTCGGATTGTTGTCTGAGCTGCTCGGTCAAGCACGACGCGGGCGGGACGCTCGCCTCTCTGCGAGGTCAGGCCCGTGTGTTCCTGGTGAGTCTTCCGGTGGGACTGGAGGCGACGCCGGTCGCCCGGTATCTCGAAGACATGATGCGCCTTGATTCGTGGGGTGATGGCATGGGCATCGCGGCCGTGGTCAATGCGGTCGGTCTGGACGAGTTCGAGGAGCGGTTCTTCGACGACGACCGTCTGTGCGTGTATGGCACGGGTGACGAGGATGGCGTATTCGACGAGCGGTCGACCGGCGCGGTGGTGTCGCGCCTGATCCGGGAGGCGACGCATGTCCTTGAGCTGCCGGTGGTCGGCCGGGGCTGCCTGTCGCGGCATGTGGATGCCGACGGCGAATGCGCGTGCCGCGACATCATCCGCGCCGTGGCCAGGCGGGGCGCCGTGGTGGTCGAGGACGCCCATGAGGCGGACCTGTGCGACATCGCCGGCCTGTATGAAGTCGAGTCGTCCGTCGGTGCGTGATCGGCCGCGCGACACGCCCATTTGATAACGATAATGATAATAAATCTCAATAACGTGTATACTGTGAACCGAAAGAACGGGAGAAAGCCCGTCATCATCCGGAGAGGAACGGAATAACAAATGCAGATTTCATCTATCATCAGGCGCACCGTCGCGGGTGTGGCGGCCGCCTCTATGCTGGTGGCCGTCGCGGCATGCGGAACGAGCAAGGACAACAAGACCGCCGGGGGAGAAGGCGGCAGCGGCACCATCGAAGTCGTCGCCAGCATCAACCAGTGGGGCTCCGTCGCCAAGGACCTCGGCGGCTCCCGCGTCGACGTCACCAACATCATGACGAAGACCAACGTCGAGGCGCACGACTACGAGCCACCAGCCAGGACGTCGCGAAGTTCGGCACCGCGAAGGTCGCCATCGTGAACGGTGTCGACTACGATCCGTGGGCGTCCAAGGCCGCATCCGCGACGAAGGCCACGCTGGTCACCGCAGCCGAAACCGCCGGCATCAAGGAAGGCGACAACCCGCACATCTGGTTCTCCGCCAAGGTGCGCAACAACACCGCCGACGCCATCACCGCGGCCTATCAGAAGGCCGACCCGAGCCACAAGGACGACTACGCCAAGCTCAATAAGGAATGGCACGCCAAGGAGGATCAGCTGGAAAGCAAGATCAAGGACGCCTCCGCCAAGACCAAGGATGTGCCGTACGCCGCGACCGAATCCGTCGCATGGTACCTCGCCGACGACCTGGGCATGAAGGACGCCACCCCGACCGGCTACGCGCAGGCCTCCGCCAACGAGAGCGAGCCCACCCCGTCCGACATCAAGGTGTTCCAGGACGCCCTCAAGGGCGGCTCCATCAAGATGCTGGTATTCAACACGCAGGAAGCTAACTCCACCACCGATCAGATCACCGGTGCCGCCAAGAGCGCCAACGTCCCGATCGTCGAGCTCACCGAGCAGATGCCGAAGGAATACACCAACCTGCTCGATTGGATGAGCGCCCTCGTCGACCAGTTCGCCAAGGCGTGATGCCGGCGCGCTGATTCTATCTCTATCTATATCCCTTCTACGGCGGGGCCTCCTTGCGGGGGCCTCGCCGCTTCTGCGCATGGAGGGGCATCATTCCGTGATGGGCTCTTCGGAGCAGTCTTCGATTGCTTCGCGACGGGCTCCGGGGAGCGAATCATCCGATTCGGCCGGGCTGGAATGGCGTCATTTTCATGATGTGGATGCCGTTTCGTCTGATGGATGATCTGGCCGTCACTGTGCGTGGGTACCGTCACCGTGCGAGGGTTCGCACAGTGACGCGGGCGGTAGAAACCCTTATTTTCCAATGATTTCCGTGACGCAGTCACGCTGCGAGGGCACGCACGGTGACGGTACCCACGCACAGTGACGCTTGACCCGTGTAACAGTTGAGCTCGTCCGCGATGGAACTGCGAAATCCCGCCGGACGCATATACGGGCAAGATGATGGACACGCCGGCCGTATCCGGATTCACGCGGCGGGTGCGCGATCATCGTCATCGGCCGAACATGCGTCTTATGGGAGACACGCCAAAATGCGTCGCAGGCTGCCGGGAGGACGGTTGGATGGTGAAATCCTGCGATTGTTGTTTTTTATGCGTGGCAACCCTGCCGTGTACACGGGCGACGACCGTCACGGCGATTGTCCGTAACCCATAAAGGGCCGGATGGCCGGCTACCGCTGCAGTGTGCGCAGCATGCCCATGGCCTCCTTCGCCGTCAGGGACGGCACGTAGGCGCGGACGACCGCCAGTCCGATTTGGGCCAGCACGGCCGGATCGGGATAGCAGATGTACACCGGCTCCTCGGTCGGCTGGAACTTGCGTTTGAAATTGAACAGCGAGTGGAATCCGTATGCGGGTTCCATCCAATCCGCCACGATCTGCAGCGCATGCTGCAGCATGACGGTGCCGGTATCCATATGTCCGGTCTCGTCGGCATTGTCGCGCTGCGGGTTCATGCCGGCCAGCGGCGCGGCGGACAGGCTCATGAACTCGACGGCGCACTCGGGGTGCTCCAGCCCCTCGTCACGCAGCCGCTCCGCCATGCGCGCGATCAGGAACTCCATGATGCCGTTCGGACTGTCGGTGCGATGCCGCATGAAATCAAGCGTCCAGCCGATGATGCGCCCGTCGCGCCACGTCGGCAGCCAGCTGGTCACGCCTAGCACCGTCCCCTCGGCGTCGATCGCGTACAGGATGCGCACGCGCGGGTCGTGCAGCTCCTCGACGCCGCCCAGCGTGAACTTCATCTCCGGCAGCGCCTTGAGCTGCGCCCACTGCTCGGAGATCTCCTCGATCTGTTCGCGTATGTCGTTCGGGGCTTCGTTGAAGGTCGACATCACGTCGCTGATGCCGGAACGTTTCGCCTTGTTGATGGCGGTGCGGATGTCCTGCCATTTCTTGCCGGTCGTCTTCCATTGCCGGGGATCGACCACCATCTCGCTGCCGACCTCCAGCGAATACCAGCCCATGGCGGCAAGCTGGTCGCGCTGCTCGCGATGCACGCTGTATAGCACGGGCGACCATGACTGCTGCATGCTGAACCGAGCGAACTCGCGCAGGTCGGACGACCATTCGCCACGGTCGCCGAACGGGCCCGTGGTCGTCAGCGCGATGCCGTGGATCACCCGGTATGCCATGGCCGACCGTCCGGTGGCGGAGAACCAGTAATGGTTGCCTCCCACGTGGTCATGAAGCTCATCGACTCGCATCCAGCTCCACCAGGCGGCCGGCGTTGGCGCGGGCGCGTCCGTCGACCAGCAGGATCTCACGCATCCATCGGACCGCGACGACCAGCACCACGAGCCAGAAGACCAGTCCCACGGTCTGATCGACCACCGATGCGGCCACGGTGCGCGGCAGGAACGACGGCCTGCTGCGGTTGAGGAACCGATGGGAATGAACCGTGACGGCAGCTCATGCATCAGCCATGCCATGTCGCCGGAGGCCGGAAATCGCCGGGGCGCAACAGTCCGAAGCCCAGATACGCCGCGATGCAGACGGCCAGGGTGATGACGACCGCCGCGCTGCCTCGCCGCAGACGCCCCGCGTCCGTGCGGATCGGGAAGTGGTGCATGGAGCAGGCGACGGCGATGGCGAACACCATCGGCAACAGCACGTTGGCGATGCTCGCCGGAATCGCGCCGTGCAGCAGCAGGGAACGCAACCCCTGCGGCGCGTGGGACAGAGGCGCCACGAAATAGTACAGCATCGCGATGCAGGATTCCCCCAGCCCGACGATGATGAACGCCCACGCGGCGAGACGCCTGCCACGATACAGGCCCCAGGTCATGATGAGCATCACCGCGGTCGGCAGCAGGGAACGCAGGACCGCCCCAGGCATGGACACCCGCAGCAGATTGAACTGGAAGAAGCAGTCGGTGCGGGCCATGCCGGCAAGGCAGGAGGCGAGCTTGCCGTCATCGGGTGAGGCCGGGCTCATAATCAGTCCCAATGAGCTCAACGGGCCGATATGGGTTGGTGAGGATATCGCGATGATCGGGCCGAGCGTGAGTACCAGCGCGATGGCCGCGAACACGCGACGGGTCTCGTACGACGTGCTCAGCTGCCAGTGCAGCGGATCCGCCGCCGAAGCGTCGTCCAGCTGTCGGACGGTCTTCCGCTTGGATGCCAGCGCGCCCAGTACATGGCCGCATCCCGCCGCCGCGAGCAGGCAGTAGTCACCGGGATTACCGCTGAACATCACAACCATGATAATGGACACATAGCCGATCAGACGGATGCGCCGCCTCCACAGGCGGCGGGTGAACGCGCTGGCCGCCATCATCGCGCCCACGCCCAGCGTCAGCGGCTGAGCGCGAAACGGATGCGGCCCACCACCGGAGTGCCCTGCAACAGTTGGGCGATGCTCCGCGACAGCAGCAGTCCCAGGCCGTCCCGGCGATCGTGCAGATGAAGGCCGCCGTCAGGGTGCGGCGGCGGCCCAGCAGCGTCTCGGCGATGGAGAACATCACCAACAGCGCGATCGTGTCGACGAGCAGCTGCAGGATTCCGCGTGTCAGCAGCAGCGTGGCCAGCAGATGCAGCAGGTTGAACTCCTGCAGGCTGGTGCGCAGGCTGCGCAGAGGCAGTGGACGGCCGGCCAGCGCGAAGCCGATCCACATGGCGATGTTGAGCCCCGCGAACGTGCAGGACAACGTCACTGCGAGGCGATGCCCGTGAATCCAGACGCTCACGTCCTGCACCAAGGCATGCATCCTGCCGTGGGTACGCATTTGCGGCGGCTTTCTTTGTCGCTCTCCGGTTCGACTTTCGTGTCGCTCATTGCAGAACCTCGATTCTCGGATAGTCGGACCATGTCAGGCCCGTTTCGCCCAGACCCCAGCGGTGCGCGCACAGCCAGGGGACGGCCGCTTCCAATGTCGCGTTGACGGAATGCCAGTCATGGCCGGTGTCAGGCACGACGATCTTCACGACGTGCATGCCGGCCTTGACACCGGCCTGGCCGTTGACGATGACGTTTTTTATGGATCTCGCGTCGCGCTTGCCCGCCCCCAGAATCATGATCTGGTTGGAAGGCGCGTGGTCGGCGATGGCGTTGGCCGGCACTTGAGCCTCATAGGCGCTGTGGTCGCCGTTGAAATATTCGGCGACCATATGCTCCACGGATCCGGCGGTGGGCTTCAGCTCGCCGTCCACGGCGATGATGGAGCCGAATATGTCCGGGTGCCGCGGTCCCAACTGGGTGGCACACGTGCCACCCTGCGAGAACCCGCCGATCGCCCAATCCCGCGCCTGCCGGGACACGGGCAGATGCGCTTTGATCCACCGTGGCACGTCGACGGTCAGATACGTCTCCGCGCGTCCGACCTTGGTCGTGTCGGCGCACAGGCTGTTCACCGTGTTGTCGCCGTTCTGGTCGGGCGAGATGACGATGGGCGCCAGACCGTGATGCGCCTTCGCATACTGGTCCAGGATCGCGGCGATGCCGCTGGCCGAGAACACGCGGTCCGGATTGCCCGGCTGCCCGGCGAGCATGACGAGTACCGGCAGCTCTGGCGGTGTGTCGCTCAGGGCGGCTGGCGGCATGTAGACGGCCGCGGTACGCGCGCGGAATCCGGAGGCTGTGTTGGATATGTCCACCGAATAGACCTTGCCGTGCGCGGCGGCGGGCGGCAGTTTGCCATCGAGCACCTCGCGCAGCCATTCATCGACGGTCAGAGTCCCCTTCTGCATGTGCGACGTGCTGAGCGGATGATATGACGAATAGCCGATCAGCGAGCCGATGGTCTGATACTCCCCGTAAATCGAGTCGATACGGAGCGCGGTGGAGACCAGCACGAATGGATGAGCACCGCGGCCATCAGGCGCCGTGCGCGCCGGGCGTGCACGATGGTCGTCACCAGCAGTCCCAACAGCGCGCAGCACGCGGCCGCAGCCATGATGACGGGCCAGCCCAGCGATACGCCGAATACCATGAATTTTTCGGAAAGCAGCCACATGACCAGCAGGCCGAAGCCACCGCAGACAAGCATGATGGGCACCTGCCTCGCCAGCTTGGACCGATCGCTCCTGAAGACCTGCCACAGCAGCAATATCGCCACTCCCACGCCGACAATCACCCATATCGTGGTTGGCAACGGGCCTGAGACGAGTCGTATATGCAGTAACCTCGTCACCCAACTCGGCAACGATTCCATGCGATCATCCCCCTTGTAAGTGTCATCGGTTGATATTACCCGGTATGACCGGCGCCTTTCGTCCGTCTCAGGGATGATATTGCCCGATGCTGTATACGGGGCCCACTTATGCGGATCATGCGGGGCTCTTCCGCGCGGATTCCAACGGGCGGCGAGTGGCCCATACGGGTCTCAGACTGGCCTCATACGGGGAGATTCAGGGAAATATCAGTGAACGTGATGTACCATTGTCGTCGTTTCTTTACTAGAATGTCATTCGGTATTCATCATGGCGGCGCATGGCCGTTCCCTTCCGCGCGTGACGCGGCGGAAGAACCATGATGACGTGTATATGGCCGATAACGAATTGGGCATGGGTCGGATGGCGCCATGCGAATCACACGAAGTGCGGGTATATGAGCGACGAAATAAACGACAAGAACGACGACGGTACGAACGTGGCCAATGCCGTCAGTCCGTCCGGCGAGATCGAGGTGCTGGATATCAAGCGGGCCGACTCCTCTTCCGGCAGGAACGGCGGCAAAGGCGGCAGAAACGGCGGTCGCCGTGAGTATAAGCCGTTCCCCGGCTGGCTGTACGGTGTTCTGTTCGTGGTGTTCGACATGGCGGCGGTCGCTGCGCTGCAGTGGGGCGTCAGCCAGTCCGGCACGCGCGTGCAGCTGTCCAGTCCCGTCGTGGGCTGGGGTTTTGTGTCGAAGATGTGGGCCAAGGGCAACTTCGTGTTCGTGCTGAACCTGCTGCTCATCGGCGCGCTGTATCTGGCGCTGCTCATGCTGTTCAACCGGTTCTGGATAGCCACGCCGGTGCTGCTGGCCGTGGCCATCATCGTGGGCGTCATCGAGCATTTCAAGGTGTCCATACGCTATGAGGCGATTCTGCCGTCCGATCTGGGCTTCCTCGGCTCGAATACCGGCAATCTGATGAGTTTCACCCCTCCGGGGGCCCATTGGATCATCCTCGGCGCACTCGCGGTGTTCCTGGTGTTCGTCGCACTGTTCGTGGTGCTCAACCATGTCGATGGCCGGCATGGTCGCATGATCCGTTTCGACAACAAGGGGTTGGCCGCCGGAATCCGTCTGATGGTGTTCCTGCTGCCGTCGTTGTTCTTCGGCCTGTACTGTGACCAGGTCAGCACCGTCGGCTCGTGGGCGAACGGTTTTTCCAAGGCCCTGGGCGACACTCCTTCGATGTGGGATTCCGTGTATGACGCGCAGCGCAACGGTCCGCTGGTCTCGTTCACCCGGCAGCTCAACCCGACGATCATGGATGAGCCGAGCGATTACAGCGAGGCCACGATGAAGGAGGTCGTCAAGAGGTACGAGGCCGCCGCCGAGAAGATCAACGCCTCGCGCACGAAGAACATGACCGATTCGACGGTGGTCTATGTGCTGTCCGAATCGTTCTCAGACCCCGCGCGCGTACCGGTGTGAAGCTCAACAAGGACGCCATTCCGGAGGTCCGTGCCATCAAATCCGGCACGACCAGCGGTCTGATGCTGTCGTCCGGATACGGTGGCGGCACCGCGAACCTGGAGTATATGGGATTGTCGGGCCTGAGCATGGCGAATTTCGACTCGTCTCTGACCAGCCGTACCAGCAGTTGGTACCGGGGCAGCATTGGACGCCGACGATCAACCAGATGTGGGGGCTCCGAAGAACTCCATCGCCTTCCACCCGTATGAGCCGTCGATGTATTCGCGTGCGACGAACTACAAGAAGTTCGGATTCGCGCATTTCTACACGCTGCAGGGCGACGACATCATCAAGCATCGGGGCAAGATCGACCGTTCCCCGTACGTGTCCGACAAGGCCACGTATCAGAGCGCGTTGGAGGACATCAGCTCGACCGATTCGAACCAGTTCATCCAGATCATCACGATGCAGAACCATATGCCGTACAACGACTGGTATGCCGACAACGAGTTCAAGGCCACCGCGGCCGACGGCGCCGATTCCCTCGGCTCCGACGAAGTGACGGCCATCGACACGTATGCGAAGGGCGCGAGCATCACCGATACGGAGACGAAGAACTTCCTCGATGAGCTCAACAAGCTCGACAAGCCGGTGACGGTCGTGTTCTATGGCGACCATCTGCCGGGCATCTACGAAACCGCCAGCCAGGATACGAACAATTCGCTGGCGCTGCATTTGACGGATTATTTCATATGGTCCAACAAGGCGTCCGGCTCGCAGGGCAAGAAGGTCGACAACAGCGTGTACTCGTCGCCGAACTATTTCGTGGCGCAGGCTGCGGAGCACATGAACGCGAAGGTGTCGCCGTACCTGGCGTTCCTGACGCTCATGCACAAGAAGGTCTCCGCCATGGAGCCGCCGGTGGTCAACAAGATCCAGGGATGGGACCGCATCCCCGAGGGGCAGGATATCTATCTTGACGCGGCGGGCAACCCGATGGCCGAGGGCGAGTTCGACGAGCAGACCAAGCAGCTGATGACCGATTACAAGCTCATCCAGTACGACATCACGGCCGGCAAAAACTATCTGAAAGACACCGACTTCATGGATCTGCCGTAAGACATCACAAAATAGCATTGCCCCCGCTAGCGGGGGCAATTTCATAGGCATGCCATACACGGCTTTTTACCGCCTGAAGTGGCGGGGATGTGTGGTGCAGATGCAAGGCGCGGAATGCCGACGTGCGATGGTACTTCGAGCGTTCCGCAACGCAGCAGATGCGCCGCACAACTCACTTCAGCGCTTTGGCACCGATGTCGTGGCGGTAAAACATTCCCTCCGTGTCCAGCTTGTCGATGATTGCGTAGACCTTGTCTTGGGCGGACTTGAGGTCGGGGGCGGTGGTTTCGACGAGGAGGACGCGTCCGGAGGAGGCGACGAGGCCTTGGTCGCTGTTGGAGACGCCGGCGTAGTAGACGTGGGAGGCGTCGTCGACGGGGATGGAGGGGATTTTGGCACCCTTGATGACGTTGACGGGGTAGCCGTTGGAGGCGAGGACGACGCCGAGGGTGGCGTTGTCGCTGTCCCAGGTGAAGGCGGGGTTGCCGCCGTCGAGGATGGCGCTGATGGCTGCTCCGAGATCGCTGGTGAGCTTGGGGAGGACGACTTCGGTTTCGGGGTCGCCGAAGCGGGCGTTGAATTCGATGACCTTGGGGCCGTCGGCGGTGGCGATGAGGCCGGCGTAGAGGATGCCGGTGAAGGGGGTGCCTTCGGCGGCCATGGCTTCGACGGTGGGGCGCACGATGGTGTCGATGGCGGTGTCGATGACGTCCTGGCCGATCTGGGGAACGGGGCTGTAGGCGCCATGCCGCCGGTGTTGGGTCCTTCGTCGTTGTCGTAGGCGCGCTTGTGGTCCTGGGAGATGGGCATGGGCCAGAATTCGGTGCCGCGGACGAAGCTCATGAGGGAGAATTCCTGGCCTTCGAGGAAGTCTTCGATGACGACCTTGGCGCCGGCCTTGCCGAAGCGGTGGTCGATGAAGATGTCGTCGAGAGCGGTGATGGCGGTGTCGACGTCCATGGCGACGGTGACACCCTTGCCGGCGGCGAGTCCGTCGGCCTTGACGACGATGGGGGCGCCGTGTTCGCGCACGTAGGCGACGGAGTCTTCGAGGTTGTCGAAGGTGCGGTATTGGGCGGTGGGGATGTTGTGGCGGGCCATCAGCTGCTTGGCGAAGTCTTTGGAGCCTTCGATCTGGGCGCGGCCTTGTTGGGGCCGAAGGCCTTGATGCCGGCCGCGGCGAAGTCGTCGACGAGCCCTTCGATCAGGGGGACTTCAGGGCCGACGAACGCCCAGTCGTACTGGTTGTGCTGCATGAAGCTGATGAAGGCGGCGTGGTTTGATTCGTTGATTTGGGTGGTGCGGATGCCGTCCAGTTCCATGCCGGGGTTGCCGGAGGCGACGGTGACTTCGCTGACGCTGTCGCCGCGCAGCAGCGCGTGCGCGATGGCGTGTTCGCGTGCGCCCGAGCCGATGACCAAGACTTTCTGACCCATGATGTGTCCTTTCTTCAGGCCCCGCTGGCGGGGCTGTCCGTTGCAGACGGACTGGGGGGCGTGCCGGCCACCCCCGGATTCGCTTGTGACCGCACTCCCCATCAGTGGGGAGTGCGGGAGTGGATGCTTACTTCAGCGTGATCTGCGTGCCGTCGGTGTCGGGGACGATCGTGCCGATCGCATATCCGGCTTCGCCGTTGTCCTTGAGCAGGGCGAGCGTCTCGTCGGAGCGTTCGGCGGAGAGGCGAGCACCATGCCGATGCCCATGTTGAAGATGTTGTACATCTCCTTGTGGTCGATGTCGCCGGCGCGTTCCAGAACGCCGAAGATGGGAAGGACGGGCCAGGATCCGAGCGTGATGTCGGCGGCGAGGCCGTCGGGGATCATACGGGGGATGTTCTCGATGAAGCCGCCGCCGGTGATGTGGGCGACGCCCTTGACGATGCCTGCCTTGAACAGGGGCTTGAGTGTCTTGACGTAGATCTTGGTCGGGGTGAGCAGCACGTCGCCGAGCTTGGCTCCGCCGAGTTCGGGGAGCACGGTGTCGACGGTATAGCCGGCCTGCTCGAACAGGGCCTTGCGCACGAGGGAGAAGCCGTTGGAGTGCACGCCGGTGGATGGCAGTCCGATGAGCACGTCGCCGGCGGTGATGCCGGAGCCGTCGACGATGGCGGACTTTTCGGCCACGCCGACCGCGAATCCGGCCAGATCGTATTCGTCTTCGTCATACATGCCGGGCATTTCGGCGGTCTCGCCGCCGATCAGACCGGCTTCGGACTGCACGCATCCGTCGGCCACGCCGGAGACGACCTGTTCGAGCAGCGCCGGATCGTTCTTGCCGCAGGCGATGTAGTCGAGGAAGAACAGCGGCTCGGCGCCTTGGGCGGCGATGTCGTTGACGCACATGGCCACGCAGTCGACGCCGATGGTGTCGTGCTTGTCGACCATCTTGGCGACGACGAGCTTGGTGCCGACGCGTCGGTGCCGGAGATCAGCACGGGCTCCTTGTAGCCGAGAGACGCGAGGTCGAACAGGCCGCCGAAGCCGCCGATGCCGCCGACGACGCCGGGACGGTTGGTGCGGGCGACGTGCGATTTGATGCGCTTGACGACCTCGTAGCCGGCTTCCACGCTGACACCGGCGTTTTCATATGCTTGTGGCATGACGTACCTTTCTTGGATGATGCTTGTTGGGTTGTGTCGGGATTGGGATTGGTCTGTGGTGCTGGAACGCCGTTATTGCTGCGTCGGCGCGGTGGTGTACTCGTTGCCTTCGTACTTGCTCTTGTAGAGCGCGAATTCGGGCAGACGGACACGGTCCTCGGGGGTGAGGGACTTGAGGAAGTCGGTCTCGTAGTCGTCGAGCGCGGTCGGGTAGTCGCCGTTGAAGTAGGCGACGCACAGTCCGCCGTAGGGTGCCTGCGCGTTGAGGCCGATGGATTCGACCAAGCCGTCGAGCGACAGGAAGGCGAGGGAGTCGGCGCCGATGAAGTCGCGGATCTCCTCGACGGATTTCTTCGCGGCGATCAGCTCCTTGGTGGTGGAGATGTCGATGCCGTAGAAGCACGGGTATTTGAGCGGCGGCGAGCTGATGCGCATGTGCACTTCGGCGGCGCCGGCTTCCTTGAGCAGCTGGACGATGCGCTTGGACGTGGTTCCGCGCACGATCGAATCGTCGATGACGATGACGCGCTTGCCGCGCACGACACCGCGGACGGCGGACAGTTTCATGCGCACGCCCTGCTCGCGCAGCTCCTGCGTGGGCTGGATGAAGGTGCGGGCCACGTACTGGTTCTTGATCAGGCCCATTTCGTTGGCAGGTGCGCGGCCTCGGCGTAACCGGACGCGGCGGACAGCGACGAGTTGGGCACGCCGATGACCATGTCGGCGTCGACCGGGGATTCCTCGGCCAGGCGCGCGCCCATGCGCTTGCGGGCGGAGTGCACGTTCACGCCGTAGATGTTGGAGTCCGGGCGGGCGAAGTAGATGTATTCCATGGAGCAGATGGCCAGCTGCGTCTTGTTGGTGTACTGCACGATCTTGTAGCCGTGGTCGTTGACCACGATGATCTCTCCGGGGCGGATGTTGCGTACCAGTTCGGCGCCGACGACGTCGAGAGCGCAGGTCTCGGAGGCGAGCACGTAGGCGCCGTTCTTCATCTTGCCGAGGGACAGCGGTCGGAAGCCGTTCGGGTCGAGCGCGCCGATCATCGCGTCCTCGGTCATGATGAGGTAGGCGAACCCGCCGTGCACGGTGTTGAGCGCCTCCTTGAGCTTGTCCATGAAGGTCGGCTTGGAGGAGCGGCGGATCAGGTGCATGAGCACTTCGGTGTCGGAGTTGGAGTGGAAGATCGCGCCTTCGTCCTCCAGCTTGCGACGCAACGACACGCAGTTGGTGAGGTTTCCGTTGTGCCCCAGCGCCACGTCGCCGTCGTGGAATCGGAAGATGAACGGCTGGATGTTGTCGGTGGTGCCCGATCCGGCGGTGGCATAACGCACGTGGCCGATCGCCTTGTCGCCGGTGAGCCGTCCGATCTCGCGCTCGTCGCCGAACACCTGGGTCAGCAGTCCGAGGCCGCGGTGTCCGATGAGATGGCCGTGGTCGTTGGAGACGATGCCGGCGCCTTCCTGACCGCGGTGTTGCAGCGCGTGGAGTCCGAAATACGTCAGGCGGGCGGCGTCCGGGTGGCCCCATACGCCGAAGATGCCGCATTCTTCGTGAATGTCTTCGAGTTCAGCTGACAAGCCAAAGCTCCTTCCAAAACATGGGAGACAGGGGATTCGCTACCTATCCACAGTACCAATCGGCGGCTACATCCGCGCTCGGGGGTGTGGCAGATGGGCCTCATGGGCGGCGACACACTATCGAACATATGTCTCATAATGATTGTACTCTGAAACGAAAGCGCGAAAGGGGGTGGTGACGATGGTTCGGGGCGAGCATGTGTATCTTGCCATAGACCTGAAGTCTTTTTACGCTTCCGTGGAGTGTCACGACCGTGGTCTCGACCCGTTGCGCACGCATCTGGTGGTGGCGGATGAGGAGCGTACGGACAAGACCATCTGCCTGGCCGTGTCTCCTTCGCTGAAGGCGTATGGTATTCCCGGACGCGCACGTTTGTTCGAGGTTCGGCAGCGCTTGGCATCGGTGAACGCCGAGCGGACGATGCTGGCTCCCGGCGGACGGCTGTCCGGTGAATCCTGTGATTCCCGGGATCTTGAACATTCCCCGAGATTGAAGGCGTCGATGGTGATCGCCAAGCCGCGAATGGCGCATTACCTGGAGGTGAGCGGCAGGGTGTACGGCGTGTACCTGCGATATGCCGCGCCCGAGCACATCCATGTCTATTCGATCGATGAGGTGTTCATCGATGCCACGCCCTATCTGCGCGCGCTGGGCATGGGCCCGCACGAGATGGCGAGTGCCATCGTGCGTGACATTCTCGCGCAGACGGGCATCACCGCCACGGCCGGCATCGGCACCAACATGTATCTGGCGAAGGTGGCGATGGACATCGTGGCCAAGCACATGCCCGCCGATGAGGATGGCGTTCGTGTGGCGGAGCTTGACGAGATGTCGTATCGGCGACTGCTATGGAACCATCGTCCGCTTACGGATTTCTGGCGGGTCGGTCGCGGCTATGCCCGGAAGCTTGAGCATGCCGGTCTGCTGACCATGGGGGATGTCGCCCGATGCTCGATCGGCCGGGCCTCCGACTACTACAACGAGGATCTGCTCTACCGCATGTTCGGCAGGAACGCCGAACTGCTCATCGACCATGCGTGGGGCTGGGAGCCGTGCACGATCGCGGACATCCAATCGTATGAGCGGATGCGCACAGCATCAGCAGTGGGCAGGTGCTCACCGGGCCCGCCGACTATGCCACGGGACGGCTCATCGTCAAGGAGATGGCGGACGCGCTCGCCTTGGATCTTGTCGGCAAGCGGGTGCTGGCGAATCGTCTGACGCTCGCGGTCGGCTACGACATCGGCAGCCTTGACTCGACCAAACTGGATTCCTGCGCGGATTCGGCGATGAAACGGGCCTCCGATCAGGCGGGCAAGAGCTATCGCGGGCCGGTGTCCGTCGACCGGTATGGGCGGCGGGCCCCCAAGCCGGCCACCGGGTCGATCGGACTGGGGGAGTTCACCTCGTCTTCCACTCGCATCCGTGAGGCGATGACGATGCTGTACGAGCGCATCGTGGATCCGCGTCTGTTGGTGCGCCGGCTCACCGTCATCGCCGATGATGTGGCCACGGCGAATGAGCTTGCGGCCGGCAAACGCTACGAGCAGCTTGATCTGTTTTCCCGGATCGATTCGTCCGCGGAGGAGGGGGACGATGGCCATGTCGGCATTTCGAACAGTGATGTGCGGCGTGAGCATGACATGCAGACTGCATTGCTGGAGGTCAAGAGGAAATTCGGCCGCAATGCCGTCATCAAGGCGATGGACATGGAGGACGGCGCCACCGGCCAGGACCGCAATCGGCAGATCGGAGGCCATCGTGCATGAGCGTATCGAGCGTATTGCGCTATCGGGCGTGAAAAGGAGTCCATATGGCATTACATGAGACGCATAAATATGACGACATCATCGATATGCCGCATCACGTGTCGCGCAGGCATCCGCAGATGTCCCGTCGTCAGCGGGCCGCCCAGTTCATGCCGTTCGCCGCGTTGACCGGCTACGAGCGGGTCATCGAACAGGCCGCATGCGATGCCGAGGCTGCCGTGGCCCGGGCCGACGCCGCCGGCGACACCGATTTCGGCGCCTGAAACGGGGCTTTACCCAAAGCTGATATTCACCCGCGTCACGAGCGACGCAAGGATAATGGAATAGTCATCCACATGGTCATAGGAGGTTCATCATGATCGATCACATCGGACTGTTCGTCGCCGACGCCGCCAAGCGCGCCGATTTCTACGAGAAGCTGCTGGCGCCGCTGGGCTATGTCAAGAAGGCCGCATACCCGACTGCGGTATGCTTCGCCAACGACGAGGACGGCGACGGCATCTGGCTGGAATCGCCGAAGGACGCAATCCGGTCGTGCCGTCACACGTCGCGTTCCGCGCCAAGACCGCCGACGCCATCAAGGCGTTCCATGAGGCGGGTCTCGCGGCCGGCGGCACCGACAATGGCAAGCCCGGTCCGCGCCCGAACTACGGGCCGGGCTACTATGCCGCGTTCGTCCATGATCCCGATGGCAACAACATCGAGGCCATGCTCAACGACTATCAGGCGTGATCCGACGGTTCCGGCCGGAATCATGCCTGTCAATGGTTGCTGATGCTCCGGCGCGCGCAGTCGATGAAATCATCGACCGCGCTCCACCGGTAGTCGCAGGCGGATATGCCGAAGCTGATCGCGTATGAGATTCCCGGCCCGCAGCCACGGGAGCGAATCCGGCTCGGCGGAACAGCATGTCGCCGATGCGTCCGTCGATGTCTTGCGGATTGCCCAGCAGGAACGGGCAGCGCTCCAAGGATGACAGGTCACCGGCGCCGATGGCGGTCTCATCCGGCGGCGTCCCGCCGCCGGCGAGATCCAGCCACAGCGAGTTCGCGATGACCAACACCATACGTTCCTGATAGAAATCCACCAGCTCCACGCCGGTCGCATGCCGGTGAAATCCGCCACCGCCACATCGAAATTGCCATTCGCCAGCCAATGCCGCAACTGATCGTTGCGCCCATCAGTTGTGCTCCGGCGCATATCATTCGGCTGAGGCTGACGATTCGCGGCGCCGTTCCTGTATCTCATCCCGGTCTGCCGGTTGGGCGCGTCGATTGCCCGTCGCCGCCGTCCACGCGGCGATCGCGTCAGAGACCAGTGACCGTTTCGTCCGCCATTTCAAGAGCGCCTGCGCTCTGGAAGGCCAGTCGGTAGGCTTCGATAAGCGCCGGCAGCCGCATCGAGGCGTTGGCCGGACTGGTGGAGGGGAGCGGAGTCATGCCGATGGTGATGCCGGTTGCAGCCAGTCGTGGTTCGAGGAGTCTGCGATAGAGTTGGGCCGACTTCGCTCCGGTGGTGAATATGCGAGCGATCGGCGCATCGCGCAGCAGGGGCGTCAGATCGTTCGGCGTGGCGTTGCGGATGCTGGCGTCGCTGGCCCCGGTGATGTCGCAGGACTCGATGACATCCCACAAGGCGATATGGTGGCGCAGAGCGAATGCGCGGCGGGATTGCAGCGAGTCGCCGGTGACATCAGACGGATCCGCCGGGTCGGCGAACAACGCCTGCATCACCGGCCAGAAGCGATTCTGCGGGTGCATATAGTAGAATGCCGCCTTCCGCGATTTCGGACTGGGCATCGACCCCAGTATCAGAATCCGCGATTCACTGTCCCACACCGGCCGAACCCATGCTCCACATGCTCGCTCATATCCCACATTGTACGTTCCCCGCCAATCACGGCTCCGGCCTTCGCCCCTCTCCGCCGGGTAGCCAAATCGGTGGCAAAGCGCATGATGCGCGCCCCTGTATTCGACGAGTCTTGTGCAGACAGCGTTATCTTCGACTCGTCACCGCTGCCGTTCACGGTTGCTGTCAGGACATCGTCGCTGTCGTAAGGAGTGAATGTCGTTTTCATTTCGATGTCATTTGCTTCGCGTAGTGAGAATGCGGCGCTGCATGACAACATGGATCGGACGGCTTCGTGCAATTTCGCGGGAGATACTGGGAAATCGAACTTCTCGGCGATGTCATTGTCGTTCCCTTCTTATGCGGCTCGTGTTGATGCCGACCGGTGCATGATGGTTCGGCAACGTTTCCAGCACAAGGATCATAACCAAGCTCAGATATAGCATTATGTCGCAATATTTACGTTATACTTATTGTGTTGCTGATTGTGCATCGCTAATGTGTTGCATAATCGGTGAGAACCAGCTCGAATTCAGTCGACGACTGATGTCTCGTCGCGGTTTTGCCCATACATTTTGTAGACGTATGCCAGAACTGGATTGCATCAGATGCCACATGAATTGAGATGACGAGAGTATGAAAGAGAAAAGGTGAAAAATGGGCGCACGCGTCGACAAAGATGGCTCATCATTCAAGATGAGCCTGAAAGCAACAATCATTCTGGCGGTCGTCGTCGCCGTCATCTTTATGTTCGCCGGAGGATGGATTCGTGGTGCCATCACCAAGTTCTTCAATCCTCAACCGGAATTGACCAATGAAGTCGTCGTTAAGCAGCTGGAGAAGATCCAGGATCTTACCACGGCTAAGGAAACGGATTACGGCTTCGAGAAATACGAAGACGGTGGTATTGCGTTCCTGAACAAGAAGCAGTTCACGATGTTCTACACATACGAGGCGCGCGCGGGGATTGATTTGGCCAAGGCCCAGATAAAAATCGACAAGGACTCCAAAACAGTGTCTATCACGCTACCTGCACCGACAATCCAGTCGGTGGCCGTCAATCCCGATTCACTGCGTTTCTTTGACAAGTCTGATTCCTTCTTTAATGCAGCGGATGTAGAGGACACTAAAGCTGCGCTGGACGATGCCAAGAAAAAGACCGAAGCTCGGCTAGACCGAACACAACTGCTGAAAATTGCCAATAAACAGGCTAAAGATGTCATCGAGCGCTTGTATGAGCCTACTGCTGAAGCCGGAATGTACACGGTGACCGTGACGACGACCAATCCCAAGTGATTGATACCCGATGACTAAGCACTTCGTGCACAGTATCACGTGCACGGTCACAACCCGTCATCAAACATGATACGGGAACACGGGAAAGAAAGGTGACAATATGGGAGATATAGCACAAGGCCAACAGGTCTCGAAGAAGCTCCCCGCCAAGCAGCTCATTCCGTATGTGCTGTTGGTGGTCGGCGCAGTGGCGATGGCGGTGTCGTTCTTCCTGCCGTTCGCCTCAGCAAAGGGCGATTATGCAGAATACCTGAAGCAGTATGGTGATCGGGTATACACCGCGGAAGCCGGTCTACACAACAAGGATGTGGTGGGGCTGTCGCTGCTGACATTCTTGCGCATCTACATCGCGGGTCTCCAGTCCGGGAAGCTGCTCGGCGGCATGTACCTGGAAGCTGTCATATGCATTACGCTCATGGCGGTCATCGCGGTTTCTTCACTGCTTATTCTGCTGTTCGGAGTGCTGAAGAAGCCGATCGCGGCCATCGTATTCTCGGTGCTTGTTGTAGTCGCTTTCTATGCGCTGCGTTGGGATTTTGACGATCGTGGCGTACTGCCTTCCTCGCAGTATGGATACGGAATCGTTGAGTATATCTATCCGATTTCGTTTGTCGTGGTTGTCGCCGGGGCGATTTGGTTCATGGTCAGCCGTCACATCGCGAAGACCGTGCATCAACAACTGGCCAACAACACTACTGACAGCGCTCCTGTGGCGAACGGTGCGGCGGTCGTAGAACCTGTCGCGCCCTCAAAGGCCGAGTAATTCATACCGCCGCGTATCGCGCGGAGGCCATACTTCATCAACAACAGACTGGGGCGGGAACCTTCTCGGTGAACCGCACCCCGATTGTTGGACTGAGGAAATTCAGATTCGATGATCGGAGGTGCGGTTCTTTCGTATGCGTGAGGATCGGAGGGAACGTTACGATGATGAGTTCCGGCGCGAGGCGCTGGGGCTC
>ENA-OUNI01000253-OUNI01000253.1-human-gut-metagenome-genome-assembly--contig:-NODE-253-length-24719-cov-2.712793_pt1 | contig 24719 bp, 36 predicted proteins | sample MGYA00242499_ERZ504580 | MGnify/ENA primary metagenome ERZ504580 (study PRJEB26092, sample SAMD00036315) | human gut metagenome | host: Homo sapiens | study: EMG produced TPA metagenomics assembly of... | reverse complement strand
CATGAGGAAGGGGAAGTTCCACGGATGATCTGGCCGACGACGCCAATCGGTTCGTGGATGACCAGGCTCAGCGTGTGGTCGTCCAGGGTCGACGCCCGGCCGTCTTCGCTGCGGACGACGCCGGCGAAGTAGCGGAAATGGTCGGCTGCTGCCGGGATGTCGACGGCCTTCGTTTCCCGGATGGGCTTGCCGTTGTCCAAGGTTTCGATGAGGGCCAGCGTGTCGGCGTTCTTATCGATGATGTCGGCGATTTTCAAGAGGATGGCCTGTCGTTTTCGGGGCGATACGTTTTTCCAGGCCGGGAAGGCAGCTTGGGCGGCGCGGACGGCGGCATTGACGTCGTCCTGCGTCGCTTCGGCACAAACCGACAGGACTTCACCGTTGGCAGGTTGATGGCTTTGAAGGTAGAACCGTCGCTGGACGGGACCCAGCGGCCATTAATATATAAATCGTAAGAGGGGCGGATGACATTTTTCATCAGGACACTTCCTTTCTACGTAATGGACATAAGAGAAAATGATTCTTTGTTAATGTAAAGTCATTATACCATAAGTATACTAAAACGGTCAACAATGGGAATTTTTTCACGGTCTTTGCTCTGTATAAATGATTGCAAATATTGACAAAGAAGGCTAAAATAGATAGGGTACACAATAAGTATAGTTTCACAGGAGAAGTTACATGTATAAATACGTTTTATTCGATCTCGACGGGACCCTGACCGATTCCAAAGAGGGTATCATCAAGTCCGTTGCTATGCCCTGGAGCAGATGGGCGAATCGACAGAAGCCGTCTGGATCAGCATACTATCGTCGGGCCGCCGCTGTTGACGACCTTTGAAGACGTCTATGGCTTTTCGCCGGAAAAGGCCCGCCAGACTTATGCCTATTTCCAGGAACGCTACGGCACGATCGGCAAGTTCGAGAACCGGGCTTTCGACGGCATCGTTCCCATGCTCAAGGCCATGAAGGAAGCGGGCATCCGCTCGTTCGTCGCTACATCGAAGCCCCAGGTCCATGCCGAGGCGATCTGCCAGAAATTCGGCATCGCTCCCTATGTGGAAGCTATTGCCGGACCGGCCGTCGGCGGGACTGATACCAAGGCCGACGTCATGCGGCGCATCCTGCTGGCCTGGGCCCGGTGGAAAAGGGCGACGCCGTCATGGTCGGCGACCGCCGCTTCGACATCATCGGCGCCCACGAATTGGGCCTGCCCGTCATCTATGTCACCTATGGCTATGGTGATGAAGCGGAACGGAAGGCTTCCAGCCCGAGTACACGGCAGCGACCGTAGGGGACTTGAAGCGATTACTTTTGCAAGCATGATACTAGCTATAATACATTATATAATAAGAAATGAAGGAGCATTTTTATGAAGTTACAAGAAAAACAGATGATCCATGGCTTTGCCGTCGACCGGTCCCGTTACGTACCGGAACTGCACAGCCAGGCCTATGAGCTGCACCACGTCCAGTCCGGTGCCCGCCTGTTATATATCCAGAATGACGACGACAATAAGGTCTTTTCCATTTCCTTCCGGACGACGCCGTCTGACAGCACTGGCGTACCCCATATCTGCGAACATTCGACGCTCTGCGGCTCGCGGAAGTTCCCCCTCAAGGAACCCTTTGTCGAACTGGTGAAGGGCTCGCTCAATACCTTCCTCAACGCTATGACCTTTCCGGACAAGACCATGTATCCCGTAGCCAGCCGCAACGCTGCTGATTTCAAGAACCTCATGGACGTCTATCTCGACGCCGTCTTCTTCCCGAACATGATCAAGGACAAACAGGTCCTCATGCAGGAAGGCTGGCATTATCATCTCGACTCGGCTGACGACGAGCTGACTTATCGCGGCGTCGTCTATAACGAAATGAAAGGCGTCTTCTCTTCACCGGACTCGCAGATGGAACGGCACGTCATGGATGCCCTCTTCCCGGATACGACGTATGGTGTCGAATCGGGCGGCAACCCCGATGATATCCCGAACTTGACGCAGGAAGGCTTTGCCGCTTTCCACGCCAAATATTACCACCCGTCGAACAGCTATATCTTCCTCTACGGCGATATGGATATCGACCAGACCCTGGCCTTCATCGACGGCGAATACCTGAGCCAGTTCCAGGCCCAGACCATCGATTCGGCCATCGGCCGCCAGGCCTGCCCGGGCAGCCAGGTCCAGACCTTCCCCTACGGCATTGCACGGGAGAAAAGACGGACCACAAGACGCTGCACAGCCTGACATATGTCATCGACGACGCTCTGGACCCGACGGTAGCCATGGCCTTCAAAGTCCTGACCTACGTCCTCCTGCAGTCGCCGGCAGCGCCGCTGAAGAAAGCCCTGGTCGATGCCGGTCTGGGCAAGGATATTTCCGGTGACTTCCAGGATGGCCTCCTGCAGCCCATGTGGGGCATTTCCGTCAATGGCTCGGACCCGGATAAACAGGACAAGATCCTGCCCATCGTCCGCGACGTCCTCAGCAACATGGTCCGCGACGGCCTGGACAAGACCCTGCTCACAGCGCTTTGAACCGGACGGAATTCATCCTGCGCGAAGCCGATTTCGTCGGCCGCCCGAAGGGCCTTATCTACGGCATCCGCTGCATGGATACGTGGCTCTACGATATGGACCCTCTGGCTGCCCTGTCTTATGAAGGCTCCCTGGATGTGTTGCGCCGCGGCATCGACAACGGCTACTTTGAAGGCCTCATCCAGAAATACATCCTCGACAATCCCCTATTACGCCCTGATCTCACTGGTACCGGAACCGGGCCTGACCGAACGGCACGACAAGGCCCTGGCCGACAAGCTGGCTGCTTACAAGGCTTCGCTCTCGAAAGAAGAAATCGACGCCATCGTAGCCGACTCCCAGGCCCTGCAGAAGCGGCAGGCCACGCCGGACTCGCCGGAAGCCCTGGAAACGATTCCGACCCTGACCCGGGACGACCTGGAAAAGAAGGCCGACACGATTGCCATGGAACAGCAGGATGTAGGCGGCGTCCCGGTCTGCTATGTCCCGGATGAAACGAACGGCATTACTTATGTCAATGCCTACTTCGACCTCCACGGCCTGACACGGGAAGAAATTTCCTATGTCTACCTGCTGAGCGACCTCATCGGCGATATGGATACGACAGACCATACGTATGGGGACATCGCGTCGCTCATCGACTTGTACACGGGCGGCATCGACTACAGCGTGTCGGCCTTTTCGAACCGGACGGACAACAAGGACTACATGCCGGTCTTCCGCTTCAAGGCCAAAGGCCTGACGCAGAACCTGGACAAACTCGTCGATTTGTTGAAGGAAATCTCCCTGCATACGGTCTTCACGAATAAGGACCGCCTGGTCGAACTCGTGGAAGAAACGAAGGCCGGCTGGGATATGGACGCCTTCCGCCGGGGCCATACGATCGTCATGCACCGCGTCTTGTCCTACGTTTCGCCAGTCGAAGCCTTCTGCGACGCCGGGGAATTGTCGTACTACGAATTCATTACCGATGTCGCCAGCCGCGTCCATACGGACGCCGAAGCCATCGGCGCCAAACTCGCTGCGGTTATGAAGAAGATCTTCACCCGTTCGGCCCTGACCCTGGAAGTGATGGCCAGCCGGGACGACTGGCAGACGGCGAAAAACACTGTGTCGTCGTGGATCACGGCCCTGCCGCAGGGCGAAAAGCTCCAGGCTTGTGCGATTTCGGCCTGTCCCGGAAGAATGAAGGCATCATGACCAGCGGCACGGTCCAGTACGTCGCCAAAGGCGGCAACTTCCGCAGCCACGGCTACGACTACGACGGCTCGCTCATGGTCCTCGATACGATCCTCCAGTACGGCTACTTGTGGACGAAAATCCGCGTCCAGGGCGGGGCGTACGGCGCCTTCACCCGTTTCTATGACAACGGCGACATGGTCTTCTGCTCGTACCGCGACCCCAATCTCCGCTCCAGCGTCGAGGCCTACGATGCCCTGGCAGATTATCTGGAATCCTTCGACGTGTCTGACCGGGAAATGACGAAATACGTCATCGGGACCTTGAGCCGCATCGACATCCCCCTGACGCCGTCCCTGCGGGGGCCAAGGCCATGACCCGCTATTTCACGGGGACACTGATGCCATTGCCCAGCAGCGCCGGGACCAGCTGCTGGCGACGACGGCCGCCGACATCCGGGCCCTGGCACCGCGCATCCGCGCCGTCATGGCCGATGACAATGTCTGCGTCATGGGCAGTGAAGCAAGATACGCGAAGCGAAGGACTTGTTTACCAGCCTCATTTCGCTGCCCGATTAGGATGTGAGTGTCATGCGCGGACGTTTTGCGCCGAGCCCGACGGGCTATATCCATTTGGGCAATGTCTGGTCGGCCTTCCTGGCCTGGCTGCAAGTGCGCCAGGCCGGCGGGACCTTGGTCCTGCGGATCGAAGATATTGATGAACAGCGGTCGAAACCCCTCTTTACCCAGGCCCTCATGGAAGACCTGCACTGGCTGGGCCTCGATTGGGATGAAGGACCTGACATAGGCGGACCTTACGGGCCGTACATCCAGCAGGAACGATACGACCGCTATGCGGCGGCCCTGGATACACTCAAAACCGCCGGCCTCTTGTATCCCTGTTATTGCAGCCGCGCCCGCTTGCAGGCCGTCGGCGCCCCTCATGCCGGCGAGCATACCGTCTACGACGGCCATTGCTACGGCCTGAGCGAAGCCCAGCGGAAGCAGATGACCAAGAAGCCGTCGTGGCGGGTCCATGTGCCAGAACGGACCATTTCCTTTACAGACGGCGTCTACGGACCGTTCCACGAAGACTTGACGCGCTGCTGCGGCGACTTCGTCGTCCGCCGGGCCGACGACATGTATGCCTATCAGCTGGCCGTCTCCGTCGACGACGGGGCCATGGCCATCACCCACGTCCTGCGCGGTGAAGACCTGTTATCGTCGACGGCCCAGCAGATATGGCTCATGGAAACGTTGGGCTATACGCCGCCCGTATACACCCACGTGCCCATGCTCGTCGATGAAGACGGGAACCGCCTGTCCAAGCGCCAGCACGGCATCACTATCCGCTCCCTGCGGGACCGGGGCCTTACGGCAGAAGACATCTTATCCTACCTGGCCTACGCCGGCGGCCTGGTGCCGGAACGGCGCCGTTACAGCCGAGATGAACTCGTCCGGCGCTGCGATTTCCACAAATTGCGCACCGAGCCCATCGTCGTAAACATGCTGTAGGGGCCGCCAAAAGGGCGGCCCGCAGGTCGCAGATCGCAGACCGCAGGCCGCTCCGTAGGGGCCGTCCCAAAGGGCGGCCCGCCAGCAGTCGGCCGCTACGAACTACGAGCCACGAACCACGAATCTCCCTAAGAAGTTTTGTCTGAAAGAAGAAACTTTCAGGCAACTTCTTTTTCGCCATTATGTTGTCACGGCGTGTGGAAATGTGGTAAAATGTGGTGAAAAGTGAAAGGAGTTGCGGCCTTATGTTTATGGGTGAATATGAACATACCATCGATGCAAAAGGTCGCGTTATTTTGCCTGTCAAATTTCGGGACGAACTAGGGCCAAAGTTCGTCGTTACCCGCGGTTTGGAAGGCTGCCTTTCTGTCTATACGATGGAGGCGTGGATGCGGTTGGCCGGCAGTTTGAAAAAACTCCGGGCTTCTAAAGAAAATGTCCGCGCCTTCAAGCGGTTTGTCTTCGGCAGTGCTGCGAAGTAGAATTCGATAAACAAGGCCGCATCCTGATTCCGGCGACATTGAGGGCCTATGCCAAGCTGGTCAAGGATGTGACTGTCCTGGGGACAGGGGATAAGGTCGAAATCTGGAGCAAAGACGCTTATGAAGCGTATGCTGCCAAGACCGTACCGGTCATGGAAGAAATTGCAGAAAGTCTCGACGATGCCCTGGACTTGGACTTTTAGGAGGAATTATGAATTTTCATCACGTCAGTGTGCTTCGTAAAGAAACCATAGATAACTTAATTACCGACTGATGGATGCTATGTCGATTGTACACTCGGCGGCGGTGGTCATTCCCGGGCGCTGGCCGAACGCTTGTCGCCTAAGGCGACGCTCATCGGCCTCGACCAGGACCGGGACGCCATTGCAGCGGCGACGGAACGGCTGAAGGATACGCCTGCCGGCGTATCCTGGTACAGCGGAATTTCCGCTATCTGCCAGACGTGCTCGATGAATTGGGGATAGAAAAGGTGGACGGCGTCATGTTCGACCTCGGCGTGTCCAGTTATCAGCTCGATACGCCGGAACGGGGCTTTTCCTACATGCAGGACGGTCCCCTGGACATGCGCATGGACCGGGACCAGAAGCGCAGCGCTTACGATATCGTCAATGGCTACAGCCAGGCCGACTTATACCGCATCATCAAGACCTACGGCGAAGAACGGTGGGCCAAGCGCATTGCGGCCTTCATCGTCGAGGCGCGGCGGGAAAAGCCCCTGGAACGGACAGAAGAACTGGTCCAGGTCATCAAGAAGGCCATCCCGGCCGGTGCCCGCAAGGACGGACCCCATCCGGCCAAGCGGACGTTCCAGGCCATCCGTATCGAAGTCAATGATGAACTGGGAATCCTTCACGATTCCCTGGAACAGGCTGCCCAGCGCCTGAAGCCGGGCGGACGGCTGTGCGTCATTACCTTCCATTCCCTGGAAGACCGCATTGCCAAACAGACGTTGAGGCTCTTGGCGACAGATTGTATCTGCCCGCCGGACATGCCCGTTTGTACGTGCCATCATCATGCCATCCTAAAAGCGAAGCGCCAGCCCATCCTGCCGTCGCAGGAAGAACTGGATACGAATCCGCGGGCCCGCAGTGCGAAGCTCCGCGTCGGCATCCGCAAGTAACGGGGCCGGGCTATGATCATGGAAATGGATGTGTTGCGTATGCTGGTGAGGAAAGCCGGAAACATACATGGTGATAAGAGCATACCCTTATGGCGGACGCTGCCGTAGACGCAATCCGGCGGGGGGCGGCTTACGTCCTGCTGCCAATTGGAATGATTGCGGCTATCGTGATCGTGTCCAATCTACTGACATCCTGGGCGTATCAGCAGAGTGGAGAACTCATGGAGGTGAAGCGCGAGACGCAGCAGCTGCAGCGTGAAAACGATGAACTGCGCGTCGAGATTTCCAAATTGGAAACACCGGAACGAATTTACACGACCGCGACGAAGCGACTGGGCATGGTAGCACCGTCACGGATCCTTTACGGGAGCCAGACGGACCAGGCTGCAAGGGGAAAACGTCGATAATTGCTTAAAACCGAGAGGTCGACGCACTTCGTGCGACGACCTCATTGTTGTTTAGCTTGTAGAGAATACAGAAAGAAGTCACAAGGAGGACCTATGATTATGACCAAAACGGTAGGAGAACTTTGTAAACAGATCAAGGGCATTTATAATCTCAATGGCAGTGCCGATACGGTGATCACCGGTATTTCATCGGATTCGCGCCAGATTGAAGCGGGCTATCTCTTCGTCTGCATTTCCGGTGTCCACGTCGATGGCGCCGCCTTTGCAGCCCAGGCTGTCGAAAAGGGGGCCGTCGCCGTCTTGACGACGAAACATCTCGACCTGCCCAAGAGCACCGTCCAGATCCAGGTACCGGACATCCATCACGCCCTGGAAGACATGGTCCCGTTCTTTTATGATTATCCGGGCAAGAAGATGCGCATGATCGGCGTCACCGGCACCAACGGCAAGACGACGACGACTCACATCATCGCCCATATCCTGCGGGCTGCAGGCTATCATGTCGGCGTCATCGGCACCATCCACGCCTCATCGACGATGAAGAACTGCCGATCCACAACACGACGCCGGATGTCGTCGAACTCCAGCACTTCCTGGCTCTCATGCAGGAAAAGGGCATGACCCATGTCTCATGGAAGTTTCCAGCCATGCCCTGGCCTTGAACCGCGTCGCCGGCATCGAATACGATACGGCCGTCTTTACCAACCTGACCCAGGACCACCTCGATTTCCACAAGACCATGGAAAACTACGTCGCCGCCAAGGCCAAGCTCTTCCAGAGCCTGACCGCTGCCGACCACGTCAAGGAAAACAAGACGGCTGTCGTCAATATCGACGATCCCTGGTCCAAGGATATCCTCCAGGCCTGCCACTGCAAGGTCCTGACCTACGGTGTCGAAAAGGATGCCGACCTCAAAGGGTCCAACTTGAAAGTCGAATTGAAGAAATCCTCCTTTGATGTCGTCGGCCCCTTCGTCAACGTCCACCTCAACATGAATATCACGGGCTTGTTCAATGTCTACAATACGCTGGCTGCCATCGGCGCAGCCCATGCCGAAGCGTCGATGAAGCCACTATCGACAAGCTATCCAGACCTTCCACTCCGTACCGGGCCGTTTTGAACTCGTCGAAGCTGGTCAGGATTTCGCCATCGTCGTCGACTATTCCCATACGCCGGACAGCCTGCAGAAGGCCCTGGAAACGGCGCGGGCCATGAAGCCGAACCGCATCATCGCCGTCTTTGGCTGCGGCGGCGACCGCGATAAGACCAAGCGCCCCATCATGGGCCGCATCGGCGCCGAACTGGCCGATATCCCTATCGTCACGTCTGATAACCCTCGCTCGGAAAACCCGGAAACCATCGTTTCCGAAGTCGAAGCGGGCGTCAAGAAAGGCTTGAAACCGGGTCAGCACCATGAAGTCATCGTCAACCGCCGCGACGCCATTTACCGCGCCGTCGAACTGGCCCAGACCAACGACATCATCGTCATCGCCGGCAAGGGCCATGAAACGTATCAGATCCTCAACGACGGGACCATTCATTTCGATGACCGCGAAGAAGCGCGCAACGCCGTCCATGCACTGCACAGAGGAGATAAATAATGGCTGCTTTTACTAGCGAAGAAATAATCCAGGCCACTGGCGCCCGGCTCCTGAAGCCGGCCGCCTCTGTGTCTTTCAGCGATGTCTGCACGGATACGCGGGTCATCGCCAAGGGTTCGTTGTTCGTCGCCTTCAAAGGGACGTCTTTCAACGGCCATGATTTCGTAGATAAGGCCCTGGCTGCCGGCGCTGCCGGGGCAGTCGTATCGGAAGTGCGTCCGGAATATGAAGGGCTGACGGCGCCGATTTTCGTCGCCGCCGACACGCTCAAGGCCTATCAGGACCTGCCCGCTTCCACCGCTGCCGCTTTGCCATCCCCGTCGTAGCCGTCACCGGTTCGGTCGGCAAGACGTCGACGCGCAATATGATCGCTACCGTCCTCAGCGAAAAGTACCGTGTCTTGCAGACGGAAAAGAATTTCAACAACGAAATCGGCCTGCCCAAGACGCTCTTGCAGCTGACGCCGGACCACGAAGCCTGCGTCGTAGAAATGGGCATGCGCGGCTTAGGCAGATTGCCGAACTGGCTGCCATCGGCGAACCGACTATCGGCGTCGTAACCAACGTCGGCAAGAGCCATATCGAACTGCTCGGCTCGCAGGAAAATATTGCCAAGGCCAAAGCCGAACTCGTCCAGGCCCTGGATGAAAAGGGGACGGCTGTCCTCAACGGCGACGATCCCTTCGTCCGCCCGATGACGGCTTTGTGCAAAGGGAAGACCGTCTTCTATGGGACCGATGACCAGGCGGCTGTCCGGGCAGACCACATCGTCTGCGACCAGCAGGGCGTCCGCTTCCATTGCAGCGGCGCCGGCCAGTCTTTCGACGTTTCCGTGCCGGTCATCGGCGGCCACAACGTCTACAATGCCCTGGCAGCCATTGCCGTCGGCCAGCTGACGGGCCTGAGCGCGGCTGAGATACAGCGCGGCCTGGCATCGTATCATGCATGGCCATGCGCCAGGAACTGCTGCATATCGGGCCGTATAACTTCATCAACGATACGTATAATGCCAATCCCGCGTCCATGGCCGAAGCCATCCGCACGCTGGACCTGCTGACAAAGGGCCGCAAGATCGCCGTCCTCGGCGGCATGGGCGAACTGGGAGACTGGGCGAAACGGGAACACGAAGCCATTGGCTGCCTCGTCGCCCAGACCGGTCTCGATGCCCTCATTACGATGGGCGATTTAGCCAAAGATATCGCCCAATCGGCGAAAGCTGCAGGCATGACGGCCGTCTATACGACGGATACGCATGAACAGGCGGCGCGCCAGCTGAAAGAACTCCTCCACGATGGCGATACAGTCCTCCTCAAGGCTCGCGGAGCTTTGCCATGGAAAAAATACTGCCCTATTTTGAAAGGAAGTAATGTGAATGTTTAAAATGCTGATTCTCAGCTTCATCGTCAGCCTGGTCATCGGCCTGGTCTTCGGACCGCTGGTCATCAAGGAATTGAAAAAATTCCATGCCCGCCAGTCCGAAAGGGAAGAAGGGCCGCAGAGCCACAAATATAAAGCCGGGACGCCGACTATGGGCGGCATCCTCATCCTGACGGCGCTGACCGTATCGTGCCTCATCTTCGATCCGATGGACCTGCGCAAAGGCCTGGCCTTATTCCTGGCTTTGGGGCATGGCGTCATCGGCTTCCTCGATGACAGCATCAAGGCCATCAAGCACCGCAACCTGGGTCTTACGGCTAAACAGAAACTGGCCGGCCAGTTCGTCATGGCCGCGATTTTCTGCTACATCCTCGATGCCTTTCTCCATTTCCCGACGACCTTGTGGATTCCCTTTACTTCCATCACTGTCGATTTGGGCATGTTCTACTATCTCTTCGTTTTCGTCATGATCGTCGGCACGAGCAATGCCGTCAACCTGACCGACGGCCTCGACGGCCTGGCTGCCGGGTCCTGCGCCATTACGTCCGTTGCCTACGTCGTCATCGCCGTCGCCCTGGGCTATACCCATTTCGCTATCTTCGGCACGGCCCTGACCGGGGCCTGCCTGGGCTTCCTCTTCTATAACCAGCATCCGGCCAAGATGTTCATGGGCGATACGGGCTCTTTGGCTCTGGGCGGTGCCCTGGCAGCTATGGCCATTTTGACCAAGACGGAACTGCTCCTCATCCTGGCTGGCGGCTTGTACGTCATCGAAGCCCTGTCGGTCATCATCCAGGTCATTTCCTTCAGACCCGCGGTGTCCGCGTCTTCAAGATGAGCCCGATCCACCACCACTTTGAGCTGTCTGGCTGGAGTGAAGTCAAGGTCGTCACTGTGTTCTGGAGCTTCTCGGCTCTCATGGCGATCCTGTCCATTATCGTCGTACTGGCCTGCAAATAGGGCCTGCGGCTTTTCTGATTGAACTACGATATTTTATATAAAGCAGGTGTTGGCAATGAGCATCATGGATTTTTCTGGAAAACATTTCTTAGTCATCGGCGCAGGCATCAGCGGCCGCGCTGCCTCTCTGGCCCTGGCAGGTCATGGCGGGTCCGTTACGCTGAATGATATGAAGGCCATCGACACGGCGGAACAGCCGTGGCCGGATATAAAGGCCGCCGGCGTCCAGCTGGTCTTCGGCAGCAGGAAACGGCTCTTTTGGACGGCATGGATGTCGTCGTCCCGTCGCCGGTCATTTCTCCGGAAATCCCGATCATGAAAGAAGCGGCCCGCCGCGGCCTGCCAATCTGGAGTGAAGTCGAAGTCGCCTGCCGGGTCACCGATGCGACATGATCGGCATTACTGGGACCAATGGCAAGAGACGACGAGACCCTGGTCGGCGAAATCATGAAGGCCACAGGCCGTCAGACCGTCGTCGGCGGCAATATCGGCTACGGCCTGTCGGCCCAGGCCGACAACCTGCCAAAAGAAGCCGTCGTCGTCGCTGAACTGTCCAGTTTCCAGCTCGAATTCACGCACAGCATCAAGGCCAAGGCCGCGACAATCCTCAACATCACGCCGGACCACCTGGACCGCCATCATACGATGGAAGCTATGCCGCTGCCAAGGAACGGATTTTCCTCAACCAGGACAAGGGCGATTACGCTGTCCTCAATTACGATGACGAACGGGTACGGGCCATGGCGAAAGACATGACCGGTACGGTCGTCTATTTCTCGACGTGCGGCGAAGTCCCGAAAGGGGCCTTTTATCGGGACGGACAGCTTATCCTGCGCTCCATGGACAGGATACCGTCGTCTGTGCCGAAACGGACCTGCACCTCTTCGGCAAGCATAATATCCAGAATTGCCTGGCTGCGATTCTCTTGACCTATGCTGCCGGAGCGCCCCTCGACGTCATCCGCCAGGTCCTCAAGGCTTTCAAAGGCGTCGAACACCGCCTGGAAAAGTGCGGACCATCCACGGCGTCACCTATTACAACGACTCGAAGGGGACCAACGTCGATGCGTCCATGAAGGCCCTGGAAGCCTTCCCGCAGGGGCACCTCATCCTCATTGCCGGCGGCTATGACAAGAAGACGCCCCTCGATGACTTCATGGCCCTGGCGGCGAAACGCGTCGATACGCTGATCCTCATCGGCGATGCGGCCGAACGCTTCGAAGCCGCTGCAAGAAGGCGGGTATCCAGGATATCCGCCGCACTGGTTACAGCATGGAAGGGGCCATCATGCTGGCCCGCAAAATCGCCAAGCACCGCAGGCCGTCCTCTTGTCGCCGGCTTGCTCGAGCTTTGACATGTATGATAATTTTGAACAGCGCGGACGTGTCTTCAAGGGCATCGTCAACGCCATTTAACGATATTTAGAAGAAACAACAGGAGGCAGGAACATGCGTCGAGTCATTATTTCCGGAGGTGGCACAGGCGGCCATATCTACCCGGCGATTACCATTGCCCGGGCGATTGCCGACATTGAGCCCACCGAATTTCTCTACGTCGGCTCCAAAATCGGCCTGGAAAATACATTGATTCCTAAAGAAGGCTTGCCTTTCGTCACCCTCGACGTGCGGGGCCTGGAACGGAAGATTTCCGTCCGCAACCTCGTCACCCTGGGCAAGACGGCAGGCAGTCTGATCAAGGCAGAAGGCATTATCCACAAATTCAAACCGGACGTCGTCATCGGGACGGGCGGTTTCGTCTGCGGTCCGGTCCTTTTGGCAGCCAGCCTGAGCGGTGTGCCCACACTGATACAGGAACAGAACGTCATCCCCGGCGTTACCAATACGATTTTGAGCCGCTTCGTCAACCGCGTAGCCCTGGGCTATGAAGAGGCAGCAGCCCGTTTCAAGCGCAAGGATATCCTGGTCTATACGGGCAATCCCGTCCGCAAGGATATCCTCACGGTGACGCGGGAAGAAGGGCGCAAGGCCCTGGGCCTGGACCCGGATAAGTTTACGCTCCTCGTCGCCGGCGGCAGCCGCGGCGCCCGCAGCATCAACACGGCGATGATCGAAGTCCACAAGTATTTCCGCAACGACGACCATATCCAGATTCTCCACGTCACGGGGGACCATGAATACGACCGCGTCGTCAAGCAGCTGCCGGGAATCGAATGCCGCGGCCGCTATGGCAAGGGAAGCCGTATCATCCGTACCTGCATCATATGCCGACGCCCTGGCCGCCTGCGACCTGGCCGTCTACCGGGCCGGTGCCGTCGGTCTGGCTGAACTGACCGTCCGCGGCGTGCCGTCCATCCTCATTCCCTATCCCTATGCAGCCGAAGACCACCAGCGCTACAATGCCCAGGCCCTGGTCATGTGCGGCGCTGCCAAGATGATCCTCGACAAGATGCTGACAGGCCGGGAATTGTTAGAAGAAATCATTCATTTAAAAGACGATCCGAAGGCACTGGCAGCGATGGCGAAAGCCAGCCGCTCCATGGGCAAGCCACAGGCGGCACACGATATTGCCGAACTGGCCTTGTCGATTGCCCGCAAACGTCGTCCGTAAGAGGAAAAGAAGGGTGTGGAATAAACCTATGGTTAATCTGAACGATGTTACCAACGTTCATTTTATCGCATTGCCGGCGCCGGGATGCGGGCAATTGCCAATGTTTTCATTGAAAAAGGATATCATGTATCCGGTTCGGACCTTAAAGCGTCTCCGGTAACGGAACAGTTCGCCAAAAAAGGGGCCCGTATCTGTATCGGCCAGCGTCCGGAAAACCTGCAGGACGCCCAGGTCGTCGTCATTTCATCGGCTATCCGCGATACCAATGTGGAACTGGCCGAAGCGCGCCGCCGCGGTATTCCTGTCATCCATCGCTCGGATGCCTGGTCCATATCATGAGCTGGGGGAAGGGGATTTCCGTAGCCGGTGCCCACGGCAAGACGACGACATCGTCCATGCTGGGCCAGGTCTTTGAAGAATGTCATCAGGACCCGACCATCGTCATCGGCGGCGAAGTCGATTACCTGCATAGCAATTCCATCCTGGGGAAAGGCGCCTATGTTATCGCCGAAGCCGATGAAAGCGATGGGACTTTCCTCAAGCAGAACCCTTATATCGCCGTCGTCACCAATATCGACGCCGACCATATGGACCATTACGCTCGCTGGAAAACGTCATCGCCGCGTTCAAGCAGTTCATCCAGAAGCTCGACCCTGAAGAAGGCCTGGCCGTCTTGTGCTTTGAAAACGACAAGATCCGCGCCCTGGCCCCGCAGACGGGCCGCCGCTACGTATCTTACGGCATCGAACAGCCGGCGGACTATCAGGCCAGCGACCTGCATTACCTCAAGGGCAAGCTCCATTTCTCCGTCTATAAGCACGGCGAAAGATGGGGGATATGTCCTCAACGTACCGGGACGCCACAACGTCCTCAACGCCCTGGCGACGACAGCCGTCGCCGATGCCTGCGGCCTGCCCTTCGACGGCATCGCGTCGGCCATGAGCCATTTCCACGGCGCCAAACGGCGTTTCCAGACCAAGGGCTTCGTCGGTGACGTCTGGGTCGTCGACGACTATGCCCACCATCCGACGGAAATCAATGCGACCTTGACGGCTGCCCGCGATATGGGGACGCACCGCGTCGTCTGCCTCTTCCAGCCGCACCGCTACACGCGGACGAAGCTGCTCCTCGACCAGTACGGCAGCGCCTTTGCCAAAGCCGATAAGCTCATCGTCACCGACGTCTACAGTGCCGGTGAAGATCCCATCCCCGGTGTATCAGGGGAACTCATTGCCAAGAAGGTCAAGGAAACGACGGGACAAGATGTCACCTATATCCCGCACAAAGAAGACTTAGTGGCTTATTTGAAGGAAAATTCCCGGCCTCTCGACCTGGTCATCACCATGGGGGCCGGAGACATTTATAAAGTCGGCGAAGCCTATCTCGCTGAAGCTAAAGAAATGGAGAAATAAGGAAATGGAAGACATGAAAGATAAAAAAATTGCCGTCGTCGTCGGCGGTCCTTCGACAGAAGCAGAAGTATCGCGCCGCACTGGGGCTGCCATTGCTGACGCTTTGACGAAAAAGGGATATCACATCGAAACGATCGAACTCGTACCGAAAGAATTCGCCAAGACCTTGACCGAAAAGGGTATTGACATCGTCTTCAACGCCCTTCACGGCCGCTACGGCGAAGACGGTGTCATCCAGGGCTTGTGTGAAATGATGGGGATCCCCTATACCGGTCCCGGCGTCATGGCCAGTGCTGTCGGCATGAACAAGGTCATGAGCAAGGCCGCTTTCCAGGGGGCCGGCATTGCTACAGCGCCCTTTGCCTACTATTTCGCCACTCAGGACCGGGAAGCCATCGCTGCCGACATTGAACAGCGCTTCGACCTGCCTGTCGTCATCAAGTCGTCCGGTCAGGGCTCGAGTATCGGCACGGTCATTGTCCAGACCAAGGAGGAACTCCGTCCGGCCCTGGAAGAAGCCTTCAAGTACAGCGCTTCGCTGGTAGCCGAAGCCTTCATCGATGGCGATGAATTCACCGTCGCCGTCATGGACGACGTCGCCTTCCCGGTCATCCAGATCGTGTCCAGCACGGGCAAGTACGACTTCTATTCCAAGTATGCCCCTGGCGTTGCCAAGCATCTCTGCCCGGCTCCGATTTCGCCGGAACTGACCAAGGAAATGCAGGACCTGGCCCTGAATGTCTTCCATCTGTGCCACTGCAGCGGCGTATCCCGCGTCGATATCATGACCGACAAAGAAGGCCATCCGTTCGTCCTGGAAATCAACACCGTCCCGGGCATGACGGCGACCAGCCTGGTCCCCGATGCCGCCCGGGCCATGGGAATGTCCTTTGAAGATTTGTGTGAAAAGATTTTGCTGGAAGCATCGGTAGGTAAGTTTTAATGGGAAAGAAATCATATCATACGGGGCAGCGACGGGTCGTGCTGCCTAACGATCCTCATGATGTGTTTGTTCCTCCTCATCTTGAGAACGACCCGCTGAACGAACCGGACCGGGAAGCCCTGGCCGCCAAGAAAGAAGCCCAGCGCCGCCGCAAGGCCCGCCAGGCAGCACGGCTGAAGAAGAAAAGGCTCGGCAGAAACAGATTTGGGCCCGGCGCCGCCGTATCGGCTGTATCTTTACGGTCCTCGGCGTCTTCGTCATCTGGCTTTTCCTGCGCCTGGCGCCGGTCTCTTTCGGGACGATTATCGTCGATGGCAACGAGAACATGTCCTTTGAAGACGTCTACCGGGCCTGCGGGGCTTATTCCTATGTCAACGTCGTCCAGTTGTCGACAGACGATGTGGAAGAACGGCTGAAGAAAGACCTGCGCATTGCCGACGCGACAGTGACGCGGGAATTCCCGGCGACGATCCACGTCACCCTGACAGAACGCAAGCCAGCTGCTGTCATCACGACGCTATACGGCTTCGCCTATGTCGACAAGACGGGGCGGGTCATCGAACTGGGGCCGCAGATCAAGGGCGTATCCCTGCCAATCATGACGGGCAAGAAAGTCGATAACCTGCTCTTAGGCGATACGGTGACGGACCCGACCCTCCATTCGGCCATGGTCTATCTCCAGAGCCTGCCGCCGGATATTCTCAAGAATATCGCTGAAATCAACGTGGGAAATCCCGAAAGCATCGTCGCCTATACGACCGATTCCATCCCTATCCACCTGGCAGCGGCGATGAACCGGCAGAACGGGCGAAGCTGACGGAAACGCTGCTGGCCGAAGTTCAGGAAAATCATCTGGCCGTCCAATACATCGACACGGATGTGCGCTCGCCCCTTGTCAAGACGAAATAAGGCGCATAGGGCCTTGATTTTCAAAAACAGGTAGATAAATTTTCTAAGATAGTGTAAAATAATAAGGAATCCTACTGCACAGGGTGTGCGTTATAGAGTCTGAAGGAGGAAATTGCGATATGGCAGAGTTTGCAAACATAAAAGTAATAGGTGTCGGTGGCGGCGGTAACAACGCTGTCAACCGTATGATAGAAAGCGGCTTGCAGGGCGTCCAGTTCATTTCGGTCAATACGGAAGACCAGGTCCTGGAAGTATCCAAAGCCGATGTCAAGATCCAGATCGGTGAAAAATTGACGCGCGGCTCGGCGCCGGTGCCAATCCCCAGGTCGGCGAACAGGCTGCCCTGGAAAGCAAAGAAGAAATCGTCAAGGCCCTGCAGGTGCCGACATGGTCTTCGTCACAGCCGGCATGGGCGGCGGTACCGGTACCGGTGCAGCTCCTATCGTTGCCGAATGTGCCAAGGAAATGGGGGCCCTCACGGTGGCTGTCGTTACCAAGCCGTTCTCTTTTGAAGGGAAACGCCGTAAGGAAGTCGCTGATAAAGGTGCCGACTACTTGAAAGAAAAGGTCGACACGATTATCACTATCCCTAACGATAAATTGCTCCAGATCATCGACAAGAAGACGCCCCTCAAGGACGCATTCCTCGTCGCTGACGATGTCCTCCGCCAGGGCGTACAGGGCATTTCCGATTTGATTACGACGACAGGCCTCATCAACCTCGACTTCGCCGATGTCAAGACCATCATGTCCGACCAGGGCGAAGCTATCATGGGTATCGGCGTCGGCTCCGGTGAAAACCGTGCTGTCGAAGCTGTCGATGGAGCTATCCACAGCGCCCTCCTGGAAACGAGCATCGACGGTGCCAGAGCATCTTGCTCAACGTTACCGGCGGCCCGGATATCAGCTTGTACGAAATCAACGAAGCAGCTGAAAAAGTGGCTGAAGCTGTCGATCCGGAAGCAACATCATCTTTGGTTCCGTCATTGATCCGGATATGGAAGATTCCATCCGCATCACTGTCGTGGCTACGGGTTTTGGCAAAGAACCGTCTTCGATTCCCGCATTTGGCCAGGGCACTGGTACAGCAGCCAAAGCCGGCGATACGAAAGACAATGCCGGCGGCGTAGAAATTCCTACGTGGATGAGATAATCAGCATGAAAAAAGCGGATCCCGGCGGACCCGCTTTTTTTTAAAAATACCGTCGAGAAGAAGGTAGGAGGAAAAAACATGAGATGCCCATTTTGCCAATGTGCAGATACAAAAGTAACGGATTCGCGGGCTACCGATGACGGCAAGGCCATCCGTCGCCGACGCGAATGCCAGCAGTGCGGCCGCCGTTTCACGACGTATGAAATGGTCGAAGAAGTGCCGCTCGTCGTCGTCAAGAAAGATGGCCGTCATGAATTATTCGACCGCAACAAATTATTGAACGGCCTGCTCCGGGCCTGCAACAAGCGGGAAGTCAAACGGCAGCAGCTGGAGGATATCGTCACCAAGGTCGAGCGCAACATCCGCAATACCCTGGCCCAGGAAGTGTCCAGTGAAAAGATAGGGGAAATGGTCCTCAGCGAGCTGCGCTCTGTCGATGAAGTCGCTTATATCCGCTTTGCTTCCGTATACCGCGAATTCGCCGATCTGGACAGTTTCATGGCTGAACTGCAGCATCTCATGGGCACGAAAGAAAAGAAATAAGAGACCGGAATTGAGGAACATTATGACAGAAAATTATATCGATCATTTTTTGAACCATGTCCTGCCGGAATTGCGCATCGCCGTCATCGGCGACATCATGGTCGACCGCTATGTGTTCGGCAAGGTGGAACGCATTTCGCCGGAAGCGCCCGTGCCTGTCAATAAAGTCGACCACATGACGTCCGTCCTGGGCGGGGCTGCAACGTAGCCTCGAACCTGGCCAATCTCGATTGTCACGTCTTTTGGGCGGCTCATCGGCGACGATGAAAACGCGTCTCTCCTGCACCAGCTGCTGGAAGACGCCCATATCGACGGGTCGGGCCTGGTCGTGCGCCAGGACCACGCGACGACGACGAAAATGCGAATCCTCGGCGCCCGCCAGCAGATGGTACGCCTGGATTTTGAAGAAGTGACGCCCTTGGCCGTTACGGAAGAGGAACAACTCATGACCTGGCTGTACAACTGCGTGGCAGCCGGCCTGGACGGCATCATCCTGTCGGACTATAAGAAAGGCGTCCTCACCGATTCCCTGGCTCAGAGCATCATCAAAGAAGCCAATCGGGCCGGGATTCCCGTCCTGGTCGACCCCAAGGGCAGCGATTGGACGAAATACAACGGCGCCGATTTCGTGACGCCGAACATGAAAGAACTGAGCGACTGCCTGGGACGGCCTGTAGCCAATGAAGGACAGGCCGTCGTAGCGGCAGCGGAAATCCTGCATGAGCAGTATCAGTTCGCCCACCTCATGGTGACCCGCTCGGAAAAGGCATCACCGTCATCGGCCGGGACGGCAAGGTGTGGAACAACCCGGCGACGGCGCAGGAAGTCTTCGACGTATCCGGTGCCGGTGATACCGTAGCCGCAGCTTTCCTGTCGGCTATTGCCGGCCACTTGTCGATTCGCACGAGCCTGCAGATCGCCAACGCCGCAGCGGGTATCGTCGTCACCAAGGTCGGGACTATCCCATCCATCGCCACGAACTGCTCAAATTATGGCAGGAATGGCAGCCGGCCCATTGGCATCCGTATCAGCCCTGAGTCGGGAAGAAGCGGCTGAAAAGATACGCCAATGGCAGAAGAAGGGCGATACCGTCGTCTTTACCAATGGCTGCTTCGACATCCTGCACCGCGGCCACGTCCTCTACCTGCAGCAGGCGGCCATGCTGGGCCAGCACCTCGTCGTCGGCCTTAACTCCGATGCGTCCGTGCGGCGCCTGAAAGGGGAAACGCGGCCCCTGGTCAAACAGGAAGACCGGGCCATCCTTTTGAGCGCCCTGGCCTGCGTCGATGAAGTGGTCATCTTCGAGGAAGATACACCGAAAGAACTTTTGCAGGTCCTGCGTCCGGATATCCTGGTCAAAGGCGGCGATTACAAAGCTGATGAAGTCGTCGGCCGGGAATCGGTCAAGCGCGTCGAGATCATTTCCTTTGAAGACGGATATTCGACGACAGGCCTGATCCAGAAAATAGCTGATTTAGTAAAGAAGGGGAAACTATGAAAATTGTAACAGGCGGTGCCGGTTTTATCGGCAGCAATATCGTAAAACAGTTGAACAACCGGGGCATCAACGACATCCTCATCGTCGACGACCTGACGGACGGCCGCAAATGCCGCAACCTCCAGGGCCTCGATTTCTTTGATTATATGGACTATGCCGACTTCGACGAACAGATGGCCGACGACACCTTCGACTGCGGCTACATCGACGTCGTCTTCCATGAAGGGGCCTGCTCGGACACGATGAACTATGACGGCCGCTACATGATGAAGAACAACTATGAAGGCAGCAAGAATCTCCTGCGCTACTGCATGCAGCGCAAGATTCCCTTCCTCTACGCTTCGTCGGCTTCGACTTATGGCAGCGGCAAGCACGGCTTCCGCGAAGACCCGGCCTGCGAACAGGCGCTGAATCCCTATGCCTATTCCAAGCTCCAGTTCGACCGCTTCGTCCGCCGCGTCATGCCCCTGGCCAAGAGCCAGATTGTCGGCTTCCGCTATTTCAATGTCTTCGGTCCCCAGGAAAACCACAAGGACCGCATGGCTTCGCTCATCTACCAGAAGTACCATGAACTCCAGGAAAAAGGGAAGATTACCCTCTTTGAAGGGACGGCAGGTTATGAAAATGGCGGCCAGATCCGCGATTTCATCTACGTCAACGATGTAGTCAACGTCATCTTCTATTTCTGGGAACATCCGGAACTGTCAGGCATCTACAACTGCGGCACCGGCATTGGCCATACGTTCAATGAATTCGTCCAGGGCGTCATCGATTATTGCGGCAAAGGCCATATCGAATACGTCCCCTTCCCGGACATCCTCAAGGGCAAGTACCAGAGCTATACCCAGGCCGACACGACGAAGCTCATGGAAGCCGGCTATGACCGCGGCTTTACCCTGCTCCCGGAAGCCGTCAAGGAATACTGCAGCATCCTGGAAAAGAGCGACGGTATTACGAATGAGAAAGGCCGTCTTTTTCGACCGCGACGGCGTCCTCAACGTCGACAAATCCTATTTGGGCTTCATCAAGGATTTTGAATGGATGGACGGGGCCAAAGAGGCCCTGGCCTATCTGACGGAAGAGGCTATGCCATCATCGTCGTCACCAACCAGAGCGGCGTCGCCCGAGGCTATTATACGGAAGACGACGTGAAGGTCCTCCACGACTGGATGTGCCGGGAAGCGGCCAAAGCCGGCGGCATCATTACGGCCGTCTACTACTGCCCTTATCTTGAAGGGGCGCCGGTCAAAGCCTATGACAAGAAGAGCGACTGGCGCAAGCCGGCGCCGGGCATGGTCCTGCAGGCGGCGAAAGATTACGATATCGATTTGAAACACTCTTTCATGATCGGCGATATGCCCCGCGATGTGGAATGTGGGCAGCGGGCCGGCATGGATGGCTATTTATTTACTGGCGGCAGGCTGGACGATTTCGTCCGGGCCATCGTCGCAGAAAGGAAGGGCCGTGAAAGCATATAAGAACATACTGGTCATCAAGATGAGCTCTCTCGCGACGTCCTTCACGCCCTGCCGACACTCTACGCATTGCGCCAGAACTGCCCGGACGCCCGCATCGTCTGGGCCGTCCATGAACAGTTCGCGCCGGTCCTGCCGGGGAAACCTTATATCGACGAAGTCATCTATATCGACAAGAAGCGGCTGAAATCCCTGTCGTACTGGAAAGAGCTGCGCCGGACGCTCCATGCCTATCGTTTCGACGTATCCTTTGACCTCCAGGGCCTGGCCAAGAGCGCTATCGTCGCCTGGTTGAGCGGTGCTGAAGAACGCTATGGCTACTGGGAAATGCGCGAAGGCAGTTTCCTGGTCAGCAAAGGCCTCACGTCCCCACAAGTACGACCACGTCATCGAACGCTATCTCGATACGGTCCGCGTCCTCGGCGGCCGCGTCGATGCCATCGAATTCCCGCTTCCCGATATTACCGGTGAAAGACGGGCCTGGCGCCAGCGTCTGGCGGCGGACGGCCTGACCGGACCCTATGTGGCCATCGTGCCCGGTGCCCGCTGGAGCGTCAAGGAATGGCCCTTGTCCCATTGGCAGGCATTCCTGCAGCGCCTGACGGCGTCCGGCATGGCCGCCGTCCTCTTAGGCAGCGGCGACGACGTCCCCAAAGGGAAGGCCCTGAAGGACCATGATTCGTCGGGCCAGGTCTTCGACTATACAGGCCGCACCGATTTGCGGCAGCTCATGGCGGCCATTGCTGAAAGCGCCCTCTATATCAGTGCCGATACGGGGCCGCTGCACATGGCCAATGCCTTGAAAAAAGAACTCATCGCCCTCTTTGGGCCGACGTGTCCCCAGCGGACCGGCCCTTACGGCGGAAACGACGACGCCTACATCCACATGGTCCTGTCGCCGACGTCCCAGGCGACGCCGGAACGGCCCTTGGTCGATGATCCGGACTGCATGGCCCAGATTATGCCGATGCACTGTGGCAGGTCTATGAAGGCGTCCTGAAGAAGGTGGAACTATGATTAATCTGCGCAACAAAAAATAATCGTCACCTTTCTCATGCATCTAGCGACCTCATCCTCATCACCCGTTCCTGCAGGTCCTGCGCCGTCATGCCCAGGGCTCGGAAATCACCCTCGTCGTCGATGAGAAAGTGGCCGACGTCGTCCGCTACAACCCCAATATCGACCACCTGGTCACGGTCGACAAGAAGGGTAAAGACAATTCCGTCCGGGCCTGTGGCGTATCGGGCGGCACTTGCATCAGCATCACTACGATATCCTCATCAATCTGCATCCCAATGAACGGACGTCCTTCCTGGCGGCCGTCATCCACGCCAAGCAGTTCGTCGGCATGAGCCATTTCCTGGTCCGGCCCTGATGGACCGCTATACCCGCCTGGACCGCATCCATCTCCACGCGGCCGATATGTACATCAACGTCCTGGCCCAGTTGGGCATCGACGACTACCGCAGCGACGGCCTGCAGTTCTTCACCTGCAAGGCTGGGATGACAAGCGACGGAATTCTACCGTACCCAGGGCGTCCACAACAGCGATGCCCTCATCGGCTTCAATATCGGCAGCGCGTTCCGCAGAAACGATGGCCGGCCAAGCGCTTTGCCGCCGTTGCCGACTACTTCGCCCGCCGCGGCTTCAAGTGCGTCTTCTTCGGCGGCCCTATGGATGAAGCCATGGTCAAAGAAGCGACGTCCCAGATGGAATCGGACCCGATCATTGCCACCGGGAAATTCACCATCGGCGAACTGGCCTCGGCCATCCGCTGCTGCTCGCTGTTCATCACCAACGACAGTGGCCCTATGCACGTCGCTGTCAGCCAGGGCGTTCCCCTGGTCGCCCTCTACGGACCGAGCAATCCCAAGCTTTACGGCCCCTATACGGACCGGGCCATCGTCCTGGAATCGACGAACCACTATGAAGTGGGCAAGAGCATGAAACAGATTATCCGCGAAGGTAATTATAAAGGTATTTCGGTTATTCCCATGAGCCAGGTCATCGCCGCCGGCGAAGAACTCCTGAGCCGTTATTATGGAAGAAAATAACCCGTATTATATGGAGGTGGAAGGTTATGAAAAAACTTATTATCGCAGCGACACTGGCCGCCCTGGCCATGACTTCGGCTGCCATGGCAGCGCCCATCCGCGATCCTCAGCCCGGTGACTTGAAGGCCAACGCCAACTATGGCTTCGACCAGAAAGAAGGCGGCCGCAGTGCCAAGAGCCGTCTGACTGGCGGCGACGTCACCTACGTCCTGAGCAACCGCTGGGATATCCAGTACGTAAACAACTACACCAAGGGCGACAACGACAACAAGATCAACGAAAACTATCTCGTCGGCAATTACCGCTTTACGCCGTATCTGTCGGCCTTTGCCGGCGGCTCCTACGTCAAGACGGAAACGTATAATACGACCAAGTCCTACGGCTATCAGGTCGCCTCAAGGGCCAGATTCCCCTGGCAGCCCGCTGGCAGGGCTTTGCGTCCGTCGGTGTCGGCGATGACGTCAATACTTATGAAGTCGGTGTCGGCTACGACATTACGCCGAACTGGGATGCCCACGTAAAATACCGCAGCAGCAGCGTCGATGTCGATAACTACGACGACGATGTCAAAGGCTGGCAGGTCGGCATGGGCTATAAGTTCTGATATTGACAAGGGGCGGATCCGTCCCGTATAATGTACCAATGACATGTGCTGTGGTTGAAAGTCGATGTCAGTCGCAGACCAAGCGATCCACGTAAGGCACCCAAAGCGGTGCTGATCATAGTGCGGCCTAGAAGTAAGACCTGCCGCGGAAATACCGCGAGAGGGCTAGTAGTGGGGGACAGCAGTCTATGAGCGAACGTCCCAGCAGGCGAGTGTGGGGGTAAAGACCAGGTCAGGCATGTCAGGGAAAGGGGCTGTCGTATGAAGGATTCTGCCATCATGCGCAGTCCCTTTTTCTTTATAGTTTGTAGTATAGAGTTTGTAGTTTATAGAAGATGGCCATAAATTTCAAACCATCCGCTAACCCCT
>ENA-OUNI01000252-OUNI01000252.1-human-gut-metagenome-genome-assembly--contig:-NODE-252-length-24927-cov-5.578508_pt1 | contig 24927 bp, 30 predicted proteins | sample MGYA00242499_ERZ504580 | MGnify/ENA primary metagenome ERZ504580 (study PRJEB26092, sample SAMD00036315) | human gut metagenome | host: Homo sapiens | study: EMG produced TPA metagenomics assembly of... | reverse complement strand
GCATTGAAATCGACCTGAATTTTCCTGTCAGGAAGCACGTCTTGAAAAGAAAAAAGATTTTTCTCTTGACTGACTCCGTTATTTGTTGTATCTTTGCACATGAGAACGCCGGTATTAAGTTTATTTTAACACCTTAAAGTTAATGCTTTTCTTGCAAATATACAAGAAGGGCGTTCTCTTTTTGTGGAGACTATGAATTATTCAGGCTAAATAGCGTACGTCTGTACAACCTCCAGAAACCCATGCATAACCTTTGAATCCCGTACGTGGGTCCGGGTCCGGATATGCAATGGTATACCCCATCAAGTATAAATCTAAAAATGTATACTCTTCTTTCAGCCCTTTCGCTCCCTGACAATACCCCTCAGGAAGCCTATATTGTATATCATCTGTAGAAATGAAAATACGATATTCCGCCACATTCAAACTGACACCAACATATCCAATAGCCTGTTTATCTGAACTTTCACATCTAATGTTCGACGGCAATTCCGAAGGCTGGGGAACAAACAACCCACCCATCTCCTCATTAAGCTTTATTTTCTCCTGATAATATTCATATTCACTCTTCGAAATCTTACGTTGTTTCACTATAGTACTGTAACAACAAGAAAAACGAATATCATCTGCTTCAATGGAATAGAGACACTTATCCTTTACACGATTATCCTTGTTTATTTCCATATTACCTATTATTATCTCGGACGATTCACTGTGACACCATCCGCGTGAGTATGGTCTGGCATCATAATCAACAACCTTGTCTGTATCGGGATCATAAGCACACATAGGATTGTATACTGCTCTAACCTCCCAATCTTCTTCATAATTCCAGAAATAACATGCAGCATCTTGCTTTGCATGGAGAAACGGATGCTGACATCACCATACTCCCCTTGCTGTTCGTAAGTGACATCGTCTATGCTTTCCGTCCCTATCGGATATTGAGGTTCGGAAATATAAGTATCTCCCTCATAGACAATCTTCAAGCTATAGCGAACATCCCTATGCAATGTTCCGACAGCAACCCGGTACTTTCCATTACCCAACGCAACACCCCTAAAACTGGAGCCATCCTCACCGGTTACACAAACTTCAGCATCCACCTTATTGAAATCAGGAGGAACCCCTTCCACATCCAAGGAAAAGGAACGGCTCAAAGAAAACACGACAGCACTATCCGATATTATACTACCTTCAACTATGAGAAGGCCGATACTACTTTCCGGCAAGTGGGCATTGAACTTATCCACACAATTACTAAGGAACAACCATAACGGACATATACATATCACCCAATATACTTTATTCTTCATACCCTTTCAGAATTTAATATTATAAGTAACAAAAGGAATGGGAGCACCGAATATGGACATCTTGTATCCTTGAATCCTACCCTCCTCGGACACAAAATAGACAGAGTACACATTCTTCCTTCCGGTCAGGTTATAGATACCGAAAGAAAGGGAACTGTGGGTCAACAATGTCAGGTGGTGACTGGGTTCAATATTGAACGACAAATCCATACGGAAATAGTCGGGAACACGATAACTGTTACGGTCGGTATAGTAAACCTGCATTTTCTTCAAACCCTGGTCGTAGTATTGCCCGGCAGGAATTGTGGTGGGACGGCCCGTACTGTAATCCATATTGAAAGACATGCTGTAACGGCGGGTAAACTTGTAATTGCCTACAAGCTTGAAGTCATGCGGCTTGTCATACTCGGTCGGATACCATTCTCCACCATTGATGGGACGGGCTATGCGCGGATCATTCTGACGCAAGAAAGTGCGCGAATAAGTATAGCTCATCCACCCGTTCAGTTTTCCAGCCGGTTTTTTCACCTGGAATTCCACGCCGTAAGCATATCCCTCCGTATTGATGACATCCGTCTCCAGATGGTGGTTCATCAAGATTTGGGCGGAACTGCGATAATCCAGATAATCAATCAGCTTTTTGTAATATCCTTCTACAGATAATTCCAGAAGTTGCCCCGGCGTATTATAGTAGGCGCCTGCCGCCACCTGCCAGCCACGTTGAGGCTTGATATTGGGGTCGCTCAGCTTCCAGGTATCTGTAGGAGACATAACGGCAGTATTCGATACCTTATGGATATACTGCCTCATCGTATTGAAACCGGCCTTTACGGAAAAATCATCTGTAAAGGCATAACGTGCCGACACTCTGAATTCCGGTCCGTGATAGGTCTTGATGACCTTTCCATTCCCCGCTGTGATAGAATCCGCCACCGAAGACATGGAGGGCAGTATACCTTCCTGATATGTATAGTAAGTGCGCGGTCCCAAAGCATTGAGCATGGAATAGCGTATACCCGCATTGATGGAGAGCCTGGAAGTTATATCCCATTCATCCCCTATATAAACGGCACTTTCCAGTGCTTTATCCTTTTGCAGTTCATCATATCTTACCAGCGAATTAGGCCCCACCGGCTCGTAGGTCCCGGAATTCACATTATACAGCTGGCTCATCAAACCGAAGTTCACCGCATGGCTATTGCCGGCTTGATAAAGAAGTCCGCTTTTCCAAACCATTGGTTAATGGCAAAAGACAGCCGTGCGGCAGACGCTTCCTCCACCGTTTCATCATTTCGGTAATCGTAGTGGTCATAACCGAAAGAGAAGTTTCCGGTCAGCTTTTCTGCAAAGACAGTCCTCCAGTTTGCCGAGAAATTCATATTGTTGTAGGCATACTTCTCATTGTCATTAAAGGCAAAACGGTCGTGACTATAATAGCCATAGACATTCAGCTTGTTGCGCTCGTTCACCGTATGCGAGAAGACAGTCCCCAAATCATAGAAACCGGCTTTCCCATCACGATACCCGCTTTTGTTGGGCAATGTCTTCATTATCCAGTCCGAATAGGTCGTACGTCCACTCAGCAGAAGGGAAGTCTTTTCCTTAATGATGGGAATCTCGAGATTCAACTTACTGGTCACAAGCCCGATACCTGCAGAACCGGTAAACTTTTCCTTGTTCGCCTCCTTGCTGGTGATGTTCAGTACGGAAGCGATACGCCCGCCATACTGGCTGGGGATACTGCTCTTATAAAGTTCCGCATCCTTTATCATGTCCGAATTAAAAGCCGTGAAAAAACCGAAAAGATGATTGGGGTTATAAATCGTTCCGTTATTGAAAAGAAGCAGGTTCTGGTCAGCGGCACTCCCACGCACATTGTAACCGCTTGATGCCTCCCCCACTGTCTTGATGCCGGGAAGTGTCTGTATCATCTTCAGCACATCCACCTCACCCATAGCCGTAGGAATGTTTTTCAGCAGGGCAGGCTGCAGCTTCTCCATTCCCAACTGCACACTTTTCACGTTCTGTATACGCCCCGAAACAATAAGCACCTCATCCAACATATGGTCTTCCTCTTCCAACTCGATATGGACAATGCCTTCACCATAAAGCATAAATTGCCGATGGGTCACTTTGATATTCATCCCACTGATTTCAAGAATATTATAGCCTGCAGGCAGGTCAATGGTAAATTCCCCCTGACGGTTGGTCGTCGTAGCTACCCACGGCTCTCGATGAATGATGTTGATACCATCCAGATTCTGGCCGGTCTTAAAGTCAGAAACTCTTCCGGTCAAAGTTATCATATCTCCGGGGGCAGGCTTGTACTTGTTTCCTATCTCATAGACCTTGTTTTCTGAAGAAGACTTCACAATAGGAATGTATGAAGGCAATAGTTCCTCATCCGTCTCCAACTTTTCCCCCATCAATACCGGTGGCAGCGAGGTGGCCAGAAAAACCTCCGGCAAGACAAATATTCTGTCACCATAAACCGTCACCTTATAGATAGTAGCTGCCAAAGCCTCTCTCAAGTACTCGGCAGTGGGGTTCTTCACCTCTGCCCGCTTCACTTTAAAAGGAACCGTTATCGTTGTATAAATACGGCAAGACGTGCCCTTTTCTACTGCATCCATCAATTCGAATATGGAAATGCTGTCCATAGCCATCTGTTGCTGTGCAAACATGCCGAAAGGCGACAATAGGAGGAAAAAGGCTACTGTATATTTAAGATTATGTGCTTTCATATTATTTTCCATGAATTAAGGAATCAATATATTCCGTTAACCGGGTCATTGCCCGGACACCGCCATCTTCCTTGAAGTCCAGCCGCTCTTTCCGGCAATAAGCCTTCAACTGCTTCTTGTATGTAGGAAAAAGTTTCAAGAAACCCGAACGGGAAGTTATCACATAATCGGTTCCGCCACTGCGAAGACTGAAATAGCTCTTTTTCTTGAACCGGCTGTAATAAAGATCGTTTTTCTTCACCTGAGACTCCATTGTGGATACGATATACTGTGTCAGGCACATTTGCGGACTATCATATAGCAACGCAGCGAAACAGTCACCCTGCGGTACAAACTTCTGTCCTTCTATGACAAAATAATCCACTTTCCGCATATCTACCTGCAAGGTTATCCGTTTCTCCGGAGTAACCACAATCAGACTCTTTTTATAGGTATCATAACGGAGCTGCAAATCCGAGTAAAGCCATCTGCCATAACAGACAGCCCCCTCGCGAAATTCATCCGTATTCCAATAGGGATGGTTAAGATACTTCTGCTGGTTATAATTTTCCTCTGCCTTACCGGAGTAAAGAGCAGCATAATCTCCTGCCGCTTTTCTGAATTCATCAAAAACGGCTTGTTGTGCACAAACCAAAGATGGAAAACATAGGACGCATAGTAGCGTGTAAAGGTGTGTTTTTCGCATATATGTGAAGTGTTATAGGTGAGGATAATCACAAATATAACATTTCACTTTTAAAAATAAAATTATTATTATATATAATTCAAATAAAAACAAAAAATAGAACCATAATCGGATGCTAAACACAAAGCTAAACATTTAGCATGCAAGCAGAAGCACATTACAATAAGATTAAAGCGCCATTCATCCTCCACCATCAATTATACTTACATATATTTATAAAAAAACGATACAGCACAATCGCTCAAGCCGCAACAATATCCTTCCCGAAAGGAGTCAATGCCAGCCCTGCCAGCTTAAAGTGTTGGATACCGAAAGGAATGCCTATAATGGTGATGCACAGCAATAACCCAAATCCCAAGTGCGAAAGGCAAATCCAAATGCCGCCCAAGAATATCCAAAGAATATTCATCAGCACATAGAGGCAACCGTTGGAACGTTCCCCGCTACGAACCTCTTTGCCGAAAGGCCACAAGGCAAGGCTTGCCATTTTCAAGGTCTGCATGCCGAAAGGGATGCCAATAATGGTGAACATCATCAATAAACTTGCAATAAGATACTCCACAGCAGTGATGATACCTCCAAACATCAACCACAAAATATTCATAAAACAGCCCATAGCTTTCCTTTTTTTAATACTGAACACAAATATAGCATTATTTATTTGAATGGTCCGTCTCCCAGTCACTAAATTCAAAACTCAGTTGTTCCCAGACTCCCTTCTCCTCCTCTTCACGGGGATTGGAAACGGAAAGTCCAATCAAACGGATAGGATGATGTTCATAATCCACTTCCTGCAGCAACTGCTTTGCCAAAGGCAGAATCACGTCAAGGGCACCCAGCTCCTTTGTTTGGGTCATACTGCGGGTAATCTGGCTAAAATCATGAAACTTGATTTTCAGCGTCAGCGTATTCCCGCGGAAATTGGTGTGCTCCAGTCGCCCCACCAGCTCCACTGCCGCATGGTACAGCTCTATAATGACGGATGAACGCTTGCTGATGTCCTTCTCCAACGTATGTTCGCAACCCACAGACTTGCGGATGCGGACAGCCTCTACCGGACGGGTATCGATGCCACGGGCAAAATCATAATAGACTGTCCCCACTTTGCCAAATTCGCGGGTCAGCATCTCCAAAGACTGCATGCGCAGCTGTTCCCCGTTGTGAATCCCCAAGGTGTGCATCTTCTTCGCCGTTACCGGTCCCACTCCCCAGAAACTTTCAATGGGCAGCCGGGCAACAAAGTCCAGTGCCTGGGCAGGATGTATGGTGCAAAGCCCGTCCGGCTTGCGGTAGTCCGAGGCTATCTTGGCAAGAAACTTATTATAGGATATGCCGGCGGAAGCCACCAGATTCAACCTCTCCCGCACCTTCCGCTTTATCTCCTTCGCGATGTCTACAGCCAATGGAATGCCCGGTTTATTCTCCGTCACATCCAGAAAAGCCTCGTCCAGCGAAATGGGCTCGATGACATCCGTATATTCATGAAAGATTTCGTGTATCTGGCGGGAAACGGATTTGTAGACTTCCATCCGTCCCGGGATAAAGATAAGTTGGGGGCACAGCCGCTTTGCCTTCAGTGACGACATGGCAGAACGCACCCCGAAACGCCGTGCCTCGTAACTGGCTGCCGCCACCACTCCCCGCTCCTCCGCATGGCCCACGGCAATGGGCTTGCCCCGCAATGCAGGGTTATCACGCTGTTCTACGGAGGCGTAGAATGCGTCCATATCGATGTGTATAATTTTTCGTCCGGTCATTCTTCTTTCAACTCCCCGATACAAAGATACACTAATTTTTCTTCATCCGAAGTATCCGCCGATAGACATAAATGAAGGCTGGTATTAAAAAGGCATCTGCAAAAATCCATGCAGTAGGGTCACCAAAACACACGGCCAGATAGCCGAAAGTCGGAACAGCCAGCAGGCTGACCAGTATCCGGGCAATCATCTCCGAGACACCGGAAAGCATGGCAAGATTGGTATATCCCACCCCCTGGATAGTGTATCGCAGGATGCAGAGCAGTCCCAAAACCGGGAAAAAGGAAACAGAAATGTGCAGGAACAACTCCGTATTCTTTAAAATCTCCAACTCAGAGGCATCTACAAAGAGCAGGGCAAAAGTCCTGGCACCGAACATCAGTACACAGAAAGTGAACGCCCAATAAACAATCATCATCAAGGCGCTCGCCTTGACTCCCATCCAGATACGTTCCGGCTTGCCCGCACCGTAGTTTTGCCCGCTATAGGTGGCCATTGCCATGCCCAGACTCTCGAAAGGACACATGAAAAACATCTTGATACGCATGGCTGCCGTGAATGCAGCCACACAAGCCGTACCCAAAGCATTATTGGCGCTTTGCAGCATAATGCTGCCAATGGCAGTAATGGAAAATTGCAGTCCCATGGGTACGCCGATGTACATCAGTGTGCGTGCCAAAGCACCGTCGAATTTCCGCTCGGCTGGCGTTGTCTTCAGAATGTCGAAACGACGCATCATATAGATGTAGCACAATATGGCCGAGACGCCTTGTGAAAATACGGTAGCGATGGCAGCTCCTGCCACTCCCCAACCCAGTACCAGAATGCAGAACAAATCGAGCAGGATATTCAGTACCGTAGAGAGAAGTAGAAACCAAAACGGCGTCTTGCTGTCACCCAATGCACGGATAATACTGGACAGCAGATTATAGAAGAAAGTAAAGGGAACCCCGATAAACGTGACAAGCAGGTAATAATAGGCTCCCGTGAATATGTTCTCCGGCGTACTCATCATGTGCAGAATATCTGCACAGTAAATGCTGGTAACCACGGCAATGACAACAGACATCACCGCAGCCAGCTGCAGGCTGACAGCCACATAACGGCGCATCGTGACATAATCCCGCGCACCGAACTTTTGCGCCACGGGAATGCCGAAACCTCCGCAACAGCCATTGCAGAATCCCAGAATAAGAAAAACGACCGAAGTGCTTGCCCCGACTGAAGCCAAGGCGTTGATACCCAGAAAGCGCCCCACGATAGCTGCATCTACCAATGAATAGGTCTGTTGCAGCAGATTGCCGAGCAGTAAAGGCAAAGTAAAGTTGAAAATCAACGGAAGAGCCCGTCCTTCCGTCATTTCTCTGGATGTTGCCATAAATCTGATACCTCCGAAATTGGGTGCAAAAATACGAAAAGATAGCGTTTACAGACTTGACGAAGGTCAAATTTAATAGGGAAGCTTAAGGAGAAGGAAGGCGAAGGACAAATCGTTCTATCATGGAGAAAATATTATTCCACCACTGGGAAAAATCGTTCCACCATGGTGGAACGATTTTTCCTCCACGATGGAACGATTAAATCTGTGCAGATTCGGAGCTTAGTATTTACACTCGCGAATTACCTCTATCAGCTGCCGGAAATCTTCGGGATGAACATCTCCGATATTGCCGATACGGAAAGTGTCGGCTTGCGAAATCTTTCCCGGATAGATGACAAATCCACGCTCTTTCAGTTGTGTGTAGAAAGTTTTGAAGTTGAAATCGGCATAAGGATAGAGGAAAGAAGTAATAACGGGCGATTGAATCTCGTCCGGCAGCAACGTTTGGAAACCGAGGGAACGCATGCGTCCACCAGCACGCGGTGGTTCTCGCAATATCTGTTGTGACGGGCCTCCACACCGCCCTCCTCTGCCAGTTCGTCCATGGCTTGCTTGAAGGCGCGGACCACGTGTGTAGGAGAAGTAAAACGCCATTTGCCATGTCCTTTCTCCATGGCTTCCCATTGGTCGTAAATGTCGAGAGAGAGTGACTTGGAGACGCCCTTGCAGTGCAACAGCTCGGAACGGCGGGCGATGATGAAGCCAAACCCCGGAACACCCTGGATGCACTTGTTGGCACTGCTGATGAGGAAGTCTATGCCAGTTCGTGTACATCGAGGGGAACACCGCCGAAGCTGCTCATGGCGTCTACAATCAGTTTCTTGCCGTGCATCTTGACGAGGTGGGCTATCTCCTTGAGGGGATTGAGCACGCCGGTAGTGGTTTCGCAATGCACCACGGCAACGTGGGTGATTTCGGCATTGTGCGAAAGATAGTCGTCAACGTAGCTGACGGAGACTTGCTCTGTTTCGTCAAAAGCAAGCATGTCGTACGAGATGCCGTGATACTCGGCGATGTTGCCCATGCGGTCGCCATAGGCGCCGTTGCTCAGTATGAGAAGTTTGTCGCCAGGCTTGATGACGCTACCGATGACGGCTTCCACACAGTACGTGCCGCTACCTTGCAGGAGGATGGAAGTATAGTCGCCGGTATGCTGGGTGGCGAGGGAGACGAGGGACTTGCGGATTTCTTCCACAATGTGGAGGTTGTAGTCTTCGTCCCAAGTACACCAGTCGGTCAGCATGGCTTCCTTGACGGTTTGTGAGGTGGTAAGGGGGCCGGGGGTAAGGAGAATGTAGGGTTTCATATGCATTGAGTTTTTAAGTTTATACGTTTATAAGGGTTACAAAATCTCAAGTTTACGGTTTATCTCGGCGATGACTGCGGGGAGCTCGGCAATGGTATCGACCACATAGTGGGCACCGGCGGCAAGCATGCGGCGGCGGACATCGGCCTTACGGGCTTCGAGCTCATCGGCAGGCAAGGAGGAGACTTCCTCTTGTGTCAGTCCCAGTTCGTTACTGCCGAGGACTACGCCGACGGTCCATGCTTTGGCATTGATACCCTCCTTGATGTCGGCGATGGTATCGCCATACTTCAACACACAATCTACGGAGGGGATGGCGAGGTCTGCCATATTCTTATATATCATGTAGGGAGCAGGACGGCCTGCAGGCAACCCGTCGGGAGTGACGCAATTATCTACCGCATAGCCTTTGGCTGTGGCGGCAGGCAGCACAACATCCATCAGAGAACGGGTATAGCCGGTGGTGGAGCCAATGCGGATGCCTTGCGCACGCAGTGCGGAAATCGTTTCCACCACACCGGGAATAGGGTCGGTATAATCTTCGAGCGAGGCAAACAACACCCGTTGGAATTCGGCATAACGTGCCTGCACGTCTTCCTCACCGGCGGGACGGCCGAATTTCCGTTCAAATTCCGCACGGACACGCTCTATATCGAACAGCGCACGGATTTCTTCTACTTTGGTCAGCCCCATGTGCGCACGTGTTTCGGCAGCAGTGACGGGAACGCCGATGGCCCGAAAGCTCTCGACAAAGGCGGCGACGGGAGCAAAGCAACCGTAATCGACGGCAGTTCCTGCCCAGTCCATAATGATACATTCAATTCTTTTCATACGATATATTATTATTATTCAGTCTCAAGAAGCAAGGAATTGCCCGGCCGGGACCAACGGCGCAAACGGAAAAGGGAAGAGCCCAACGGTCCCGAAGCATTCTCCTTGCGATAGCGCTGCACCAGGTAGACAGCCGAGCATAGGAAAGCCACGCTGCACACAATGCCGACATAGCCCGACATCAGGTTATAGAAATCCAGCCAGTTGATGTCCGGATTGAAGAATTCCTTGAATACCAATACCACCACCGTACCGGTATACCCGATAAAATCGAGTGTGACAATAAAGAACCCCACATTCCCCTTGATGCGGAAGCAGGCGATGAAACGCTCGAAGAACAACGTCTGGAAGCTGAGGTAAACAGTATAGAGCGACAAACTCTGGAGGAACAGCCACGTCATGGGTGGCAGTTGCAACCCATCGTAATTGAAGGCCACGAATCCCAAGGTCGCTGTGCCGCACGTCACAAGCACCAGCAGCAGGCACAGCACCTTTATATTACTCCTCACCGCGGACATCAGCCCGAAAAGCAACAAGATAATCAGTGTCACCACCGCATCTACCTTGGCAAATGCCCACGACGACAGCCCCGCCGCCTCCACATCCAGAATCTTCACCAGGAAGTCCTCCTTGATGTCCTGCAAGACGGTGATGAACAAGTTTGCCGCAAACAGCATCAGCAATACCGGCATGAAGCTCTTGAAGAGGTCCGCACGCGCCCTGCTGTCCAGCGTCACCCGTTCCGAGCGCAGTGCCCGGTCTGCCGCGGTAGGTTGCGGCATTCTCGTCATCAGCCAGCCCAGCAACGACAGCAGCGGGAAGGCAAAGGCACCGATAAAGGCAGGCATCCAGAACTCACTGATGTGGAGATGCTCCATCACAAACAGCCCGACGGACTTGCCGTGCCCGAACTGATGGCAATGCTCAGCCCATCAGGCTCGCCAGCAGGTCCGTCACCCGCCGCCCCTCGAGGAAACTGAAAATCACTCCCCACATGCATCCCAACGAAAGCCCGTTGAAGAACAGCGCAAAGACATTCAGCGGCCGGGGCAACGCTCCGAACAGCACCAGCGAAAGCTCGGCCACCGCCACCGAGAGGATGATGAACTTCAGACGGTTCTCCTTCTTCAGTTCCGAAATTACCTTGATGCCAATCAGCTTGGAAATAAAATAGCCGGAAATCTGCACGATGCTGGTTGCCGTCTTGTAATCCATCCCGAAGAAGTCGAGCCCGTCGAAGCCCGCAGCCGTAAACGGCTTGCGCAGCGCATAGACCAGTGAATAGGAGAGCAAAACCGCTCCACCCGCCCAAAGGATGAACAAGGCATCAGCCAGTCTCTTGCTCTGTATTATCTGTTTTTTCTCACCGTTGAACATAGTGTGTCGTTTAAGTTCGTTCTTGATTTCGGCGGCAAAGATAGAGGCGGGTGCTGACAGCAAAAATGAATTTCCATTATTAATAAACTTCATGAGATGCTCCACTCGGCGCAGGAAGTGTACAATTACAGCGGCATCTACATCAGTTACAGCCTCTCTTCCTCCTCCAATGCCTTAAAAGTGGAACCTTACCTGATAACCCCTGCCGACAGCAACGACCATGTCAAAGTGGTGCACATGAGCGCCTACAACACCACCCACTTCGGCACTGCTGTCTTCAACAACCACCAGAATGCCTATATCTTCTTCAACGAACGCGAGGCACCCCAACTGGCCTTGTTCACCATCTACCTGCAACTACCCATGTACGACTTTCCCCACCTGCTCAAAGGGCTCTACCTCTGCCTGGACTATAACCGCAACCCCATAGCCCGCCGCATCCTCTTCATCAAACACTCGGACAGCACCTCCATGGACGACTTCCTGGAACTGAAAGGCCAGCTCATCCCCCAAGACCAGCTGACCGACGAGCAACGCCCCTACTACAACTACACCTGCCAGCCGGGCGACTTCATCAAAACCTGCTCCGTCCCCTCTCCCCTGCTGAACGCGAAAGACCTGGAACGGGAGAAACGGATGCTGGAAATCTAAGATAACCCGGACAGTCCGGGATTTTTCACTTTGCAACCAAGTTGCATCTCCTTTCCGCTACCTTTGCTGCAGAAAATAGAAAATAGGAGGAAACAATATGAGTTGCAAATGCTGCTGCACACACGGACATACAGCGATACAAAAAAAAAGAAACAGTCTGCTGAAAGATTATTGGAGAATCATCCTCTCCGCCCTATTGCTCTTCGGAGGCTCATCCTGAATGCTACTGACGCCACCCTCTTCAAGGGAGAGTATGTACCTTTTATATGGTACTTGCTTGCCTATCTCCGTAGGCCTCCCGGTGATGAGGGAAGCCTGGGAAAGCATCCTGCAAAAGGACGTGTTCAGCGAATTCACCTTATGTCCATCGCCACCCTCGGCGCCTTCTATATAGGCGAATATCCCGAAGGCGTTGCCGTCATGCTCTTCTACTCCTTGGGAGAGCTCTTTCAGGACAAAGCCGTAGACAAAGCCAAGCGTAACATCAGCGCCCTGCTCGACGTACGTCCCGAAACGGCAACGGTCATCAGAAACGGCAGTACGCTTGTCGAAGCTCCCCAACATGTGCAGGTAGGCGAAACCATCGAAGTAAAAGCCGGAGAGCGCGTCCCCCTGGACGGAACGATGCTGGACGAAGTTGCCGCCTTCAACACCTCCGCACTGACGGGAGAAAGTGTTCCCCGCAACATCCGCCAGGGCGGGGAAGTGCTTGCCGGAATGATTGCGACCGACAAAGTCGTACGCATCCAAGTCACCAAACCCTTCGAGAAAAGTGCTCTTTCCCGTATATTGGAACTGGTGCAGAATGCCTCCGAGCGCAAAGCGCCGCAGAACTTTTCATCCGTAAGTTTGCCCGTATCTATACGCCCGCCGTCACCGGACTGGCGGCATTGATTGTACTGCTCCCCTTCCTCTATTCGCTGGCAGATGCACAATTCTCGTTCATCTTCAATGACTGGCTATACAGGGCATTGGTCTTTCTGGTTATCTCCTGCCCGTGCGCCCTCGTCGTAAGCATTCCGTTAGGCTACTTCGGAGGAATCGGCGCCGCCTCCCGCCTGGGTGTCCTCTTCAAAGGTGGCAACTACCTCGATGCCATCACCCAAGTCAACACGGTGGTATTCGACAAGACGGGTACGCTGACCAAAGGCACCTTCGATGTACAATCCTGCCAGGCACAACCGGGAGTTACGGAAGAGAAGTTGATACAGCTTGCCGCCTCGGCAGAGCGAAACAGTACGCACCCCATAGCCAAAGCCATCGTAAGCTATGCCAAACAAAGGGATATAGAGTTGATTGCCACAACGGACGTTACGGAGATTGCCGGCCACGGACTGCAAGCCACTATGGATGGAACGCGTGTCCTGGTGGGCAACACCCGCCTGCTGACTAAGTTCGGGATAGAATATCCCGATGAATTGTCATCAATTGTCGATACGATTGTGGCCTGCGCCATCGGAACAAAATATGCCGGTTATCTGTTGCTATCAGACACATTAAAGGAAGATGCCGTCAACGCCGTCAAAGAATTAAAAGCTTTAAATATCAATAATATTCAGATATTATCGGGAGACAAACAAGCCATTGTTACTAACTTTGCAGAAAAGCTAGGCATCACCCAGCATACGGAGACCTGCTGCCGGACGGAAAGGTGAAGCACATCGAGGCACTCCGCAGCAACCCTGCCAACCGAATAGCCTTTGTGGGCGACGGCATCAATGATGCCCCGGTTCTTGCCCTTAGCCATGTGGCATCGCCATGGGCGGACTTGGCAGCGATGCCGCCATCGAAACCGCCGATGTAGTGATACAGACAGACCAGCCTTCGAGAGTGGCCACCGCCATTCATGCGGGCAGGCAAACCCGCCGGATTGTCTGGCAGAACATCTCGCTGGCTTTCGGAGTGAAGCTGCTTGTCCTCATCCTCGGTGCCGGTGGAATCGCTACACTTTGGGAAGCTGTCTTTGCCGACGTAGGCGTCGCCCTCATTGCGATAGTGAACGCCATACGCATACAAAAACTTATTAAATAGAAAAAATGGAAGAAAAGAAATATTTGGACCTATTGGCCAAAAGGGACATACAGCCCACTGCCATCCGCATCCTGGTATTGCGCACCATGATGCAGGCAGGCCGTTCCGTCTCATTGCTCGACCTTGAAACCATGCTGGATACGGTGGACAAATCCACCATCTTCCGTACCCTTACCCTATTCCTCTCCCATCATCTGATACATAGTATAGATGACGGGGACGGGTTCCTTCAAGTATGCCGTGTGCAGCGACAGTTGCTCTTGCGACGTAAGCGACCTGCACACCCATTTCCATTGCGAGAAATGCAACAAAACCTTCTGCTTCACCAACATTCCCACTCCGGTGGTGAAGCTGCCTCAAGGATTTACGCTGAACAGCATCAACTATGTACTGAAAGGCATTTGTCCGGACTGTGCAGCAGAAGCCAACCGGGGGGCTTAGTTAAAAAATAAAAATCCATGCAGTCATTCATGTTCTTCTCTATCCTTAAGAAATAACATTGAGACAAACACATGGATACAAAAGCTCTTGTCACTTTATGCCAGAAGGGAAACGGGCAGGCCTTGAGCCTGCTCTACGCAAACTATTCAGAGAAAATGCTGAAAGTATGCCTACGCTATATTCCCGACCCAACGATAGCCCAAGATCTTCTTCACGACGGTTTTGTCATCATATTCACTTCCATTCATTCGCTGCGCAACCCGGAGAAACTGGAATACTGGATGAAAAAGATTATGAGAAACCTGGCACTGCAATACCTCAACCATGCCAATGCCAACCCCACCATCCCATTGACAGATATTCCGGAAGAGGAAGAGCCTGCTGAAAATCCTTTTTGTCCGGATTTCATTTCGTACGATAAGATGCTGGATATAGTGGAGAGCCTTCCGGAGGGCTACTGCAAGGTATTTAAACTGGCAGTACTGGAAGGATTGTCCCACAAAGAAATCGGAGATTTACTGGGTATAGCGCCACACTCCTCTTCCTCCCAATTGTTCCGGGCGAAAATTTTACTTAAAAAGATGCTGGCAGGATACCGTGTATTCATTGTTTTGACAGTATTGCTTCTCTTTCCAACGCTGTATGACTATCTGTACAGAGAGAAAAAGAGTATCAGGGAAAACCGTTTGTCCAAAGTTTCTTCCAGGCAAGCCGGGAGTACGCAACAAACAAAGAAAACCGATACTCCCCGAACCGACGAACAATGCCATACCAAAGAAAATCTGAACAAAAGGGAACGAATCATCCCTCCCGTTCCAGTTTCCACAGAATGGCCCCTTGCCATACCCACAATGAAAGATAGCATCCACAAATATCCCATACCTTCTCCATTCACCGGACAGACCATCACCAACCGACAGATGGCTTTCGTCTTCTCCCCTTCCCTGATGCCGCCAACCCGCAAGAAGAAATCCGGAAAATGGAAGTTGATGCTGGCAGGTTCACTCGGACCGCAACTGGCACAGAACTTATATAAGCTGATTGCCACTCCACATACCGACGGCATTTCAAGTGACTTTCCTCAACAAGTCAGCACGTGGGAAGAGTATTATTCTTATCTGCACACCCGCTATCAGCAGGGTACTCTGGGAAAAGATTCCATCGGACTCATGCAGATTGCCCAGAATAACAGCGGCAGGATTGTTGAGAACCAGCAACATCATGCCCCATCGTCGTGGGACTCTCTCTCAGCAAGAAATTGAATGAGCGTTGGAGTCTGGAAACCGGATTGCAATATACGCTTCTCAGGTCGGAGTTCACTACCGGCGAAGCATTCCGCATTCAAGACAACCAGAAGTTGCATTATATCGGCATTCCTCTCCGGCTTTCCTACCGTTTCTGGCATTACAAACGTTTCTCCGGTTATGCCACGGCAGGCATACAGGTGGATATCCCCATAAAAGGAACACTCCAAAGCTTCCATGTCACGGACAGTATTCCACACAAGCTCGACAGCCAGCCGGTAAGTGCTCCCTGGCAGTGGTCGGTCAACACAAGTATAGGCATACAATATCGCCTCACACCCCAGGCAGGCATCTATCTGGAGCCGACTGTAAACTATTATATCCCCGACGGCAGCCAACTGCGCACCATCCGAAAGGAACACCCGTTCACATTCACCCTCCGGTAGGCCTCCGCATTTCCTGGTAAAAAAACGATGCGCCACGCAGTCTTTTACCCGACTGATTATCTATTTATATGGATAATCAAACTCAAGAAGGAACAAAGAACATGCAGAAACGACATACCGACCGGGAAAGCTACTTTGATGAACAGTCACAGACCAGCAAGAACTATTATATCCCCTACATAAAGGAAGTCATCGGACACATCCCCGATAAAGTGCTGGAAGTGGGCTGTGGAGAGGGAGGCAATCTGCTTCCCTTTGCCAAAGCCGATTGCCGGGTGATGGGCGTAGACATTGATGCCATGCGAATAGAGCAAGCCAGGACCTTCTTCGCCCAAAGGCATCAGCAGGGACAGTTCATTGCCACCGACATTTTCCAGCTTAAGGACAAGGCTACGAATTTTCCCCTGATTCTTCTACACGATGTGATAGAGCATATCAGAGACAAAGAACGGTTCCTCTCCGGCCTACAAAAACATTTGTCTGCCGACGGAGCTGTATTTGTAGGATTTCCCGCCTGGCAAATGCCATTCGGAGGCCACCAGCAGATAGCACACAGCCACATTGTTTCACATTTCCCTTTTCTCCACCTCCTTCCCCGCACTTTATACAGATGGATATTAAGACTATGCGGTGAGCAGGAACGCGTAATCACGGAGCTACTGGATATAAAGAGCACCGGATGCACCATCGAACTGTTCAATCGCATCGCCCGGCAAGCCAACTATCAAATCATTGACCGGAGACTGTACCTTATAAACCCACATTATAAAATCAAATTCGGCTTGTCCCCACGAAGGCTCAACGGAGTTATTGCTGCTATCCCGTACATAAGAAACTTCTTTTGTACAAGTTGCTTTTACATATTAAAGAAAGGGACTAAAACTGTTAATCACTACTGATTTCCCAGCTTTAGAATTGATTCCGAACCATCAATTTAAGATTATATATTCAGAAGAAACCATTAAATTTCTGAATAGCCCTGATGAAAGAGGGTGTGTAGAAACCCTCATAAACTAAAAAATCACCCTGCTGCAGATGGTTGTAGCGAAGGTGATTTCAATAAAAGGGGAACTTGCACTTCCTCCCTTTTAATGTTTTTACATCGTTACTTGGTTCATTACAGCCTCGTCAGGTGTCGTTCCTATTTCATCGGCAAATAATATGTGGGTGATAGACCCTCTCGGGGTCGGAGTTTCGATTTTAATTCTTTGACCTTGGTACATCTCCGGAATATCAACCAGCTTACATCTATGGGCTTCGTTATTGCCAAAACTGACATAATAGTCTTTCCCTATTACCAGCTTTACAGGTTTACGTTGAGAGAAATGAGTCGGACAAACAGAGCTATCCACTTTTATATCTATCACAAAACCAAGAGCGGATGTTACCTTAGATAGTATATCAATGCTCACATTATAAGCCCCTTTCTCTATCTTGGCTATATTAACACGATTAACACCACAAAGATTAGCCAATTCCTCTTGGGTCATATTTCTCTTCTTGCGAAGAATGGCTAACCGACTACCAATCCGTTCACGTTCTTTCAAAATCTTCTCTGTACATTTTCCTTCGTGAATTTTCATAAATCTGTTGCAGAATTTAAAGTGTTGCCCCCACTTCTAATAGTTATTGGTTTTTGAACAGACAAAAGTAGATATTAATTTTGAATTGTAGCACATTTACTACAACTATTTTCTAAATGAATATAAAAGGTAGGGGGAGTAGAAGAAAAGAAAAAGCCCCTGAATTACTGGAATTCAAGGACTTACAAACTTCTTTTTACTATATCCGTGGAGCTGGAGGGTGTCTCTCGAACCTTTTTATAAAATTTCACAGGATATCAAATATCATGTAATCAGTTATTTATCTCTTTCTTTCATTAATCTAAATATCTCTTAATATCATTGTATATCTCATTTTTCGGGTGTATTTTTGGGTGTCATTTTCAAACACACCCAATTATGAATATTAAAAGAAATATCATTTTCGCACCGGAAAGCCGCAAAAAAAGACGGTATTCCAGTCACAAAGAATGTGCCAATCCGTATGCGTGTTATCTTTGCCAGTCAGCGTATCGAATTTACTACGGGATATAGAATCGATGTAGAAAAATGGGACACAGACAAGCAACGGGTTAGAAACGGTTGTACCAACAAGCTAAAGCAAAGTGCATCCGAAATCAACGCCGAACTATTACGGCAATACACCGAAATACAGAATGTGTTCAAAGAATTCGAGGTGCAAGATGTAATACCCACCCCTGCACAAATTAAGGAAGCGTTCAACCTAAAGACAAAAGGGGAAAAGAAAGAAAACCATGAGGAAAAGCAAAAGGTTGAATTAGACTTCATGAAAGTTTTCAATGAATTTGTAGCAGAATGTAGCAAACAAAATGACTGGTCTTCCTCAACCCTCAAAAAGTTTGCAACAGTCAAAAAACACATTTATACATTTGACCCTAATACTACGTTTGACAGTTGGACGGAAAAACATTCAATGACTATATAGAATTCTTGCGTACAGAAAAAAACATGCGCAACACTTCCATTGCCAAACAAATCAAATTCGTAAAATGGTTCTTACGTTGGAGTAATCGAAAAGGGTATCACCAAAACATGGCTTATGATAAATTCACGCCTAAAATGAAGAGTGCACCCAAAAAAGTGATATTTCTCACCCAAAATGAAATAAATAAACTAAGAACCTGCCCAATACCACCAACAAAGAAATACCTTGAAAGAGTAAGGGATGTATTGCTATTTTGCTGTTTCACCGGATTACGTCACTCCGATGTGTATAATTTGAAACGTAGTGATGTTAAAAACGGTCATATCGAAGTTATTACCATAAAGACGGCAGACAGTCTTATTATTGAATTAAATGACCACAGCAAGGCAATACTCGAAAAGTACAAAGGTGTGCCGTTCCCTAATGACAGGGCATTGCCAGTTGTAAGCAATCAAAGGATGAACGAATTTTTAAAAGAACTGGGACAACTGGCAGAAATAGATGAACCAATACGAGAAACATATTATAGAGGAAATGAACGAATAGACGAAGTTACACCTAAATACGCATTATTAAGTACTCACACCGGAAGACGAACATTTATCTGTAATGCTTTGGCACTTGGCATTCCAGTACAAGTAGTAATGAAATGGACGGGACACAGCGATTACAAAGCGATGAAGCCCTATATTGATATAGCGGATGAAATCAAAATCAACGCTATGACTAAATTTAATCTGATATAACTATGGACGAAAGAATAACATCAATGATACCCCACTACGGGAAACTCAACAAGATATATACCGAAATAATGTCCGGCGGCAGTTTCTCTTTTGAGAAGCAGCAATTCATTTCCGGCTTTTACGGAGAGTACGGGGACACGCAGACATTTGAAACCGCACTCATCAGCCTCATGCTTGAAATGGACGCCGCACACTTCTCCATATTGCTGAACAGCCTGAAACGTGAGATTGAAAGCAACATCTCGACTTACAACGCCTGCAGGGAGTTTTTCGACCGTCTCGATACCGAATACGTCTGCCGACGGCATGAAAGCCGTTTTGACTGGGACATCGACAGACAGATGAAAGTCACAAACGGATATTACCGGGAACTCATGGAAGCCAACGGCTCTTTGGAAGCGGTAGGCTTCAGGGAGCATGACCGTCAGGAAGAGGAACTGCTGGAAAGAAGGTACGAACGGTGCAAGCGGGAATACGACAAGGAAAAAGCCAAACTGGATGAACTGTACAAACAGAAGGAGCAGGCAAGGCGGGAAGCCCTGCAATGCCTGAAAAACCGTTGCGGGGACATTTGCAGACTGGGCGGCTCACTATTGGCAATCCTTGAAAAATACCTGACCGACCAAAAGAAAAAGGAGGGAGAGGAAAAGGAAGCCGCCACCACACCGACAAGCAACCCGCCTACTTCCCCATGAAACTTTTGTCAGCCGTTTACGAAAGATGCAACGGTGAGCAGTTCGAAGCCGTTTCAGAACTGGACTTCTACGCCAGCATGAACCTGCAACCATGCGAAGGCAGACTGAAAATAAGACCGAGGGAGAAAGCCCGTGTATGCTATCTCATTTTCCTTATGGGTGAAACGCTGCCCAAGCCGGACAGAGAAAAATGGAAAGGGGACATCATGAACCTGCTGGGAATAGACGATGCATACTACAAGTCAAAATACAAAGAGCCCGTTTCCGATTTCCCCAGTGACAGCAATCAGGTATTTGCAAAGGAAATGCGGTCAATATTCCGATAGTCGGTGATATGTCCCGACACTCCACGACACGACCACTTTTACCACTCAAAATAATTTCCGCCACCCTTTATTATCTTCTGATATTTAGTGAGATAGCGTGAAACCACAATCACGCTATCCACATCCTTACCACCCGTACCCGGAACTAACTTTGCACTGTTCGAACGAGGTAAAAAGCCCATGCGCAGGGCTTGCAGTACAAACGTTAATTCATTCTGATATGGAAATTAGAGACCTTTTATCAAAGCCCGTATGGCAGATGACGGGCGAAGAGTTCATATTCCTGAACCGCCATGCCTTGCAAGGAAGCGAAACGAAGCCAGCCCAGCCAGCAGCCGACAAGGACAAGAAATACGTGTACGGGATAGGCGGCATAGCCCGGCTGTTCGGGTGCAGCATACCCACAGCAAACCGCATCAAGAAAAGCGGGAGGATAGACAGAGCCATTACGCAGATAGGACGAAAAATCATCGTCGATGCGGACATGGCGCTTGAACTGGCAGGACACAAAAGCGGGGGACGCAGATAGGGAGGTGCGATATGGACAACAAGGAAAGAAACATCACGCCCGAAGAGGCGGTAATCCTATGGCAAGCCTCACGGCTCGACCTTTCGGAAGACTACGAGAAGGCACCCGAAATTCTGAAAGTGCGAGGCTCCGTCATCGGTACGCTGGGGAATTTCAGCGCGTCAATCGGAAAAGCCAAGAGCAAGAAGACGTTCAACGTCTCCGCAATCGTGGCGGCTGCGCTGAAAAACGGGACGGTACTAAGCTACACGGCTGAACTGCCCGAAAACAAGCGGAAAATACTCTATGTGGACACCGAGCAAAGCACCTACCACTGCGCAAAGGTGGCAAAACGGATATTGCGCATGGCGGGACTGCCCGCAGACAGAAACCATGAAGACCTTGAATTCCTCGTCCTAAGGAAGTACACGCCCGAAGAGCGCATAGCAATCGTGAGGGAGGCAATCTACCGCACCGAGAATATCGGGCTGGTAGTCATTGACGGAATACGGGACATGGTGCATGACATCAACAACCCCGGTGAGTCCACAACGGTAATCTCCTATCTGATGACATGGACGGGGGAAAGGGACATCCACATCCATACTGTCCTGCACCAGAACAAGGGGGACGAGAATGCAAGGGGTCACATAGGAACCGAGCTAAGCAACAAGGCGGAAACGGTGCTGCAAGTGGAGAAGGACGAGAATAACCCCGACATAAGCAAGGTCAAAGCCGCACACATCAGGGCGGTGGACTTCGAGCCGTTCGCATTCCGTATCAATGGGGAGGCACTGCCCGAACTACTGGACGGCTACCGGTTCAAGGAGAAGGAGCCGGGCAAAGGAGGAGGGGAAAATTCGACCCCAACAAGGACATCAGCGAGCAGCAGCACCGCATCGCACTGGAAGCCGCATTCACCCTGAAAGACGAATACGGCTACAAGGAACTTGCGGGAGTATTGAGGGATGCCTACGCCTCTGTGGGCGTCATACTTGGCGGAAACAGGGTGACAGACCTCATTACCCTATTGAAGAACAAACGGATGATAGTGCAGGAGAACGGCAGGAAATACACCTTCAAGCCCGATTTCCACTATTAGCGGTATGGTATGGGAACCACTTTACTTTAGTCACGTACCATATATATACGGAAATAAAGTAAAGTGGATATAGCCCGTAACATATAGAGAGGTACGGGCGAAAACAAAAAAAGATGTTCACACCGCCTGACAAGAAAAACAGCACGGGCATGACAGCCCGGAACCGCTTTACTTTAGTCAGGGTGCATATATATAGCGAAATAAAGTAAAGCGGATGCAGCCCGCAGCATGCAGAAGGTACGGGCGAAAACAAAAAACAATATCCACTTAAACAGAAACCCACATGAATACGAATGAAGCGAAGCGGATACGCATAGAGGAATATCTGCACAGTCTTGGCTACAGCCCGGTAAGACGGCAGGGCAATAGCCTATGGTACAAGTCACCTTTCAGGGACGAGTGCGAACCGTCCTTCAAGGTGAACACCGAGCGCAACCTATGGTACGATTTTGGCGCGAGCAAGGGCGGCAACATCATCGCACTGGCGCAGGAGCTCTACGCATCCGACAGCCTGCCCTACCTCTTGGAAAAGATAGCGGAGCAGGCACCAAACGTGCGCCCGGTCTCCTTCTCTTTTGGCGGGCAACCTTTCTCCAAACCGAGCTTCCGACAGTTGGAGGCGGTGCCGCTTTCTTCCCCCGCCCTATTCTCCTATCTGCGGCAGAGGGGGATAAATACGGAACTGGCAAAAAGAGAATGTTGCGAGGTGCGCTATCAAACTGACGGCAAGCCTTACTTTGCCGTCGGTTTTCCCAACCGTTCGGGAGGCTACGAGATACGCAACAAGTTCTTCAAGGGCTGCATAGCACCGAAGGACATCACCCACATACGGCAGGAACAGACGAAGGAGACCTGCTACCTCTTCGAGGGCTTCATGGACTACCTCTCCTTCCTCACCCTGCGGCTGGAAAGGTGTCCCGGACGCCCCGAACTTGACGGGCAGGACTACATTGTGCTGAACTCGACTGCCAGCCTCTCCAAAGCAATCCACCCACTGGGCGATTACGAACACATCCATTGTTTCCTTGACAACGACAAGGCGGGAATGGAAGCCGTTCAGGAACTGCGGGAGGAATACGGGATGCGCATACGGGACGCATCGCACATATACGGAGGCTACAACGACCTGAACGACTTCCTTTGTGGTAAACGGTCAGGACAAGCGGAACGGTGGCAGGAGAAGCCGGAACCGGAGAAAAGGCAACGGCAGGCAAGGCAACCGGAGAGGAAAGGCAAAGGCATCGGGATGTAACCGCACATGCCAACGGAAGGCTTTAAAAAAGCCATAGCTCATTAGGGCTTTTTCTTCACGCAATGCACGCATCGCTAAAAAAGCCCCAATGAGCAAAAGGGACGCCGCCCCTTTTGAAACCCCGTGAGCCATGCGGCATGGAAGCAAGGCAGGGGAAGTATTAACCGAAAAATGTATTACAGTTATGGGATATGCAGTTTTGCATTTGGAAAAGGCAAAAGGTGCGGACGGCGCAATGTCCACGCACATAGAGCGCACCGTACACCCGAAGAATGCGGACAGAACGCGAACGCACCTGAACCGGGAACTGGTACAGTTCCCCGAAGGGGTAAGGAACCGTACGCAGGCGATAGCGCACCGGATAGAGACGGCAGGCATCAAACGCAAGATAGGTACCAACCAGGTAAGGGCAATCCGGGTGCTGCTCACCGGAAGCAACGAGGACATGAAGCGTATGGAAGAGGACGGGAGGCTTGACGGCTGGTGCAGCGACAACCTGAAATGGCTCCGGGAAACATACGGCGAGCGGAACCTCGTGTCGGCAGTCCTGCACATGGACGAGAAGACGCCGCACATACACGCCACCATTGTACCGATAGTGACCGGGGAGCGCAGGAAAGCCAGACAAGACAAACAGAACGGAAGAAGAAGTACAGAAAGAAGAACACGCAGGATGTGCGGCTGTGCGCCGATGACGTCATGGCAAGGCACAAGCTGAAACACTATCAGGACACCTACGCACAAGCCATGAGCAAGTACGGCTTGCAGAGAGGCGTGGACGGTTCGCTGGCAAAGCACATACCGACCTCGCAATATTACAAGGAACTGGTGGAACGGCAGGACAGCCTGCAGGAGAACATCGAAAACCTGCTGGGGCTGGAAGAGGAAGCGCAGAAGAAGCTGAAAAAGGTCAAGGGGGAAATCAACGTGCAGAAGATGAAGGGTGCGGCGGTGAACGCAACCACAGCCATAGCGGACGGGGTGAGTTCTCTTTTGGGCGGCAGCAAGGTCAAGAGGCTGGAAGCGGAGAACGAAAATTTGAGGCAGGACATTGTGGCTCTGCAAAAGCAGGTACAAGCCGAACAGAGGGAGCAGACAAAAATGGAGAACCGCCACAACAGCGAGATAAACAAGATAGACCGGAGCTACCAGCAAAAAATCAGGGAATACGACAACAGACTGGAACAGATAGACACCTATTTCCCTATCGTGAAGGAACTGTTGCCCATAGCCGAACAATGCCGGGAAGTGGGGTTTACCGAGGAACTGACAAGGCGGGTTGTCAGCCTGCAACCCGTGGAGTTCAAGGGAAGGCTCTATTCGAAGGAACACAAGGAGAAGTTCAGGACGGAGCACTCGACGGCAACCGTGGAGAGGAACCCGCAGGAGAAAGGGAAATTCCGGCTGTGCATTGACGGCATGCCCATACTCGAATGGTTCAAAATGAAGTTTCAGGAACTCAAAGAAAAGCTGGGTGTAAGCCACACCCCAAAAGAAGAGAACAAACCGAAAAGAGGGTTGAGATTGTAAAACGTAATAAAAAATAGGGGCTTTGGTTTCATTTATTTAGCTGTTTTTTG
>ENA-OUNI01000251-OUNI01000251.1-human-gut-metagenome-genome-assembly--contig:-NODE-251-length-24975-cov-2.607413_pt1 | contig 24975 bp, 31 predicted proteins | sample MGYA00242499_ERZ504580 | MGnify/ENA primary metagenome ERZ504580 (study PRJEB26092, sample SAMD00036315) | human gut metagenome | host: Homo sapiens | study: EMG produced TPA metagenomics assembly of... | reverse complement strand
CATGGCCCGCAGCGTCCGGCGTCGCAGGCGGCGTCCCTGGCGGATATCGCATGGAAGACATGGCCCGCATGGAAACGGGCATTAGCGAACTGGACCGCGTCCTTGGCGGTGGCATCGTCCCAGGGGCGCTGATCCTGCTCAGCGGCGACCCGGGCATCGGCAAGTCGACGCTGGTCCTGCAGCTGGCCGCTGCCGTCTGTGACAAGAACGGCACCGTCCTCTACGGCTCTGGCGAAGAATCGGCGGGCCAGATCAAGATGCGCGCCCAGCGCCTGGGCATTTCCACGCCGGACTTGATTATCCAGGCCGATACGTCCCTGGACCATATCCTCGACGAAGCAAGAAGCGGCGGCCGGCCCTGCTGGTCGTCGATTCCATCCAGACCATGTACAGCCAGTCCGTCGAAGGGACGCCGGGCAGTCTGGCCCAGATACGCGAAAACACGAGCCGCCTCATGACCTTTGCCAAAAGCGAAGGCATCCCCGTCGTCGTCATCGGCCACGTCACCAAGGACGGCGCCATTGCCGGGCCGCGCATGATGGAACACATGGTAGACGTGGTCCTCTACTTTGAAGGCGAACGGAACTATCAGTTCCGCATCCTGCGGGGCATCAAGAACCGCTTCGGCTCGACCAATGAATCGGGCCTGTTCACCATGACCAGCAGCGGCCTGTCGGAACTGGAGAACCCGTCTCAGCTGCTCCTGGCCGAACGGGCGGCCGACCAGGCCGGCTCGGCCGTAGCTGCCGTCCTGGACGGCATGCGGCCCATGCTCGGTGAAATCCAGGCCCTGACGGCCCATTCCGTCTTCGCCGTCCCACGGCGGACGGCATCGGGCATGGACTATAACCGCCTGATCATCCTCCTGGCCGTCCTGGAAAAGCGCCTGGGCGTACCCCTGGGCAGCCAGGACGTCTACATCAACGTCGTCGGCGGCCTGCGCCTGACCGAAACAGCGGCCGACCTGCCTGTTGCCCTGGCCGTCTATTCCAGCCTGCGGGACATATCCATGGACAGCCGGACCGTCGTCATGGGCGAAGTCGGCCTCACCGGCGATATCCGCCGCGTCCCCCAGGCCCTGCGCCGCATCAAAGAAGCGGCCAAGATGGGCTTCAACACCTTCATCCTGCCCAAAGGCAACCTGGAAGACATCGAAACAGACCAATTCCCGGACTGCCATTTCCTAGGTGTAGCCACCCTGCGCGAAGCCATCGAAAAGGCTTTCCGGAGATAACCTTCCGCTACAAACTGCGAACTTAATACCCCAAAAGGCGCTGTCTTTATGCGACAGCGCCTTTTCGCTTGCCTTTTTTGAGTAAACCTGTTACGCTAATTTTAATGGCTAGTGGCTCGTGGCTCCCCTGATAGGGGAGCTGTCAGCGCAGCTGACTGAGAGGTTGATAGCTGGCCGTTAACGATAACTATAACCGGAAAGGAGTGTATCATCATGCGAAAATGGATTCAGTTAGCTTTACTGGTTCTCTGCTTTTTCTATCTCAGCGGAGCCGCCCTGGCTGCCTCGGCTGTGACGCCGGACGGCTATTTCAACGGCATCCGCCTGGCCGGCAAAGTCCGTGTCGTCGATTCCTTCCCGGACCTGCGCGTCCAGACTGTCGACTATTTTCCCGATGACATCGGCCAATGGCAGTTCGTCGATTACGGCGAAGACTTCACAGTCCAATTTGTCGATTCCTTTCCGGATATCCGCATCCAGTTCATCAACAGTTTCCCAGGAGTCCCCTAACTTAGTGAAGAGGTTATCCCCATGAAAATACGCGCGTTACAGCTGGTAGGCCACAAAAATACACGTCCAGCGGCCTTGTGCGTAGGGGCCGTCCCAAGCCTTTTTGGCCCGTCAGGTGCCGACCGACGGAAGGTGCAGGACGGCTGCCAAAACGGACAGCTGTGGCTGGGCGGCCCGCTGTGCTATTCGGTCACAGCCTATGCAAGTATAATGACAGGTTTTTCAAAAGAAAGCAGGTGACAAAAGTGATTTGCAAAATGCCTATAGGAATAGATGATTTTGGGAAAATCCGCAATAAAGATTTCTATTTTGTGGATAAGACAGCATTTATTCGCCAACTCATCGATAGCCCCCGGGAAGTCACTTTGATTACGCGGCCGCGTCGCTTTGGCAAGACGTTGACAATGAGTATGCTGGAATATTTCTTTTCCATTGAAAAAGAAAGCCAGAGCCGTCATTTATTCGACCATCTGCCATTGAACAAGCCGGGCCTGAATATATGGCTCAGCGTGGCCAGTATCCTGTCATTTTCCTTACACTTAAAGATATCCAAAATCCGTCTTGGACGACATGGGAACGGATGCTTTCCTTTATACGGCTGTTTTTAGCACAAGTCTATGATAGATATCGCTACATCCGTGAAAAGGCAGATATCAATGAAGTCCAAGCCCGCCTTTTTGATCACGTCGTCCAAGGACAGGCGACAGAAGACGAATTAGCCTTATCTTTGACCAATTTGATGGCTATGGTACAGCGTTACTATGGCCGAAAAGTTATACTCCTTATCGATGAATACGATGCACCAATTCAACAGGCTTGGGAAAGCGGATATTATACCGGTTGTATCGGTTTCATGCGCCAATTTTTGAGCAGCGCCTTGAAAACGAACAACACCTTGGAATTTGCTGTCCTGACGGGCATTACCCGCATCTCTAAAGAAAGCATTTTTAGTGGCCTGAATAATCTGGATGTCTGTTCTGTTTTGCGCAATCAGTACGCCGAGGTCTTCGGATTTACAGAAGCAGAAATACAAGAACTTTTAGAAACCGTACATCATGGGGAAAAGCTTCCAGAATTAAAAAAGTGGTATGATGGCTATCACATTGGCCGCGCAGAAATATATAATCCATGGTCCGTCATCAATTATGTGGCCCATGATTGCCAAGCCAGGCCTTATTGGTCCGGACATCGGGAAACAGCCTTTTACGTCATCTCCTTTCTCATACGGATGAGTTACGGATTCAGATGATACAAAATCTGCTGCATGGCAAAGCCGTTCGCGTCACCTTAGATGACAGCCTCATCTATTCTGAAATAGACCAGGACCCGGGAGCCCTGTTCAATCTCCTGTTGACGACGGGCTATTTGACTGTCGAAAAGGTCTTATCCCTTAGCGATGACCGTTATGCATTAAGGATACCGAATGAGGAAATCCGCAAACTATACAGCACAGAAATCATGAATTCCTTAGGAAAAAATGTGACCAAGAACACCTTTGATGACCTGTTTGATTATCTTATTGAGGGGCAGGCTGAAAACTTTGCCCTTCAGTTGCAGCAGCTGTTGAAAGCCATCGTCAGCGTCTATGATACGGCCAATAAAGAAAGCTTTTATCATGCTTCATGTTGGGGATGACTGCCCTATTTCTAGAGAAGGAGTATACCGTAGTATCGAATCGGGAAAGCGGTTATGGGCGTTTTGATTTGGCGATTTTCCCTAAAGATAAGGACAAGGCGGGCGTTATCATGGAATTCAAAGTAGTTGCTGATGAAGCTGAATTACAGGAAAAAGCAACGAAGCCTTACAACAAATTGAACCCAGGAATACATCACAGAGTTTCAAACCAGGGGAATCCATAACGTATGGAAATACGGTATTGCTTTTTACAAAAAGAAAGTCGCCGTAGTCATGTAGGGGCCTTGCCTCCCCTGAGAAGGCCCTTTTTGGCCAGCAGGAATCGACCGTAGGGAGATGCAAGCTGGTTGCCAAAACGGAGAGCTGTGTTGGAGCTGTTCGATAAAAATTTTTCGATGGATAGAAGGGAAGCCGCATACTATCAGAAAAATCACTATATAAGGACGGGAAAAAATTATGTGGAAACGGTAAAAATATAACGGAGCGATTCGGATGTGATACAATAGAGAAAATAATGCAGAAAAGAGGAATTTTGGATGAAGCATTTAGAAGTGGTAGCTGCGATTTTGGAGTATGATGGGAAAATTCTTTGTATGGAACGGGGTCAGGGGAAATTTGACTATGTCAGTTTCAAATACGAGTTTCCCGGTGGCAAGATTGAACCGGGCGAAGCCAAGCATACGGCCATTGAACGGGAACTGCGGGAAGAAATGGATGTCCATGTATCTGTCAAAGAATCGGATTTGTACATGACGATCCATCATGATTATCCTGATTTTTCCATGACTATGTACGCCTTTTACTGCCATTTGGACAAGCCCGATTTGTCCGCAAAGAACACGTCGATGCGAAATGGATGGCTCCCGAAGACATGCCGACGCTGGATTGGGCACCGGCAGATGTGCCTATCATGAAAAAGCTTTCTGGAAAGTAGCGATAGCCATGGGGGAATATGGGACTTTGGAGCAGTGTTTGCGCGAAGGTTTCATTGATTATACGGTGGAAGCGGACCAACGGTATGTTCCGAAAATTCTGACCAACAATAAGGATAAAAAGCGCAAGGTCCTCGATACGATTTTGTCACGGTTGTACGTTTGTGATTCCTTCTTGTTTTCCGTTGCCTTTTTGACGAAAAGCGGGATTGCCTGTCTGAAGGATGCGCTTATTCAGAACCGGACGGCGACGGGGAAGATTTTAGCCTCTCAGTATTTGAACTTTACGGAACCCGGTGCATTGCAGGAATTGCTGAAGTTTCCCAATGTCGAATTGCGCATGGTGACAGAAGAACGGGCTTTTCACGCCAAAGGCTATCTCTTTCATCGTTCCCAGGCAGGGCCGGAAAATTATACCATGGTCATTGGCAGCAGTAACATGACGGCCAATGCCTTGACGCACAATCAGGAATGGAATGTGTTCTTTACATCGGCAGAAAACGGCTCGCTCATCAGGCAGACAAAGGAAGAATTTGATGCCTTGTGGGATACGGCGGAAGTCGTCGATGAAGCGTGGATTCAGGCTTATGAGTCTGTGTACACGCACAATAAACCGAAACGGCAGTCCGTGTATGTTCCTTTTCATAAAATCCAGCCGAACGCCATGCAAAAAGCGGCTTTAGCGGGGATTCAAAAGTTGCGCGACGATGGTCAGGACCGGGGGCTGCTCATTTCAGCGACTGGGACGGGGAAAACCTATTTGTCGGCCTTTGATGTCTTAAAAACGCATCCCCGGCGGTTTCTCTTTGTCGTCCATCGGGAGCTCATCGTCAAAAGTGCACGGGACAGTTACGTCCGGATTGGCATTAATCCAGCTGATGCGGGGCTACTGACAGGGCACGATAAAGAAATGGATAAGCCCTATATTTTTGCGACCATTCAGACCTTGGCCCAGGATGAAATACTCCATACCTTTGCGCCCGATGCTTTTGACTATATTGTCATCGACGAAGTGCATCATGGCGGAGCCGCGACGTACCAAAAGGTCATTGGCTATTTTCGGCCCAAATTTCTGTTAGGTATGACGGCAACGCCGGAACGGTCCGATGATTTCGATATTTATGCTTTGTTCCATCATCATATTGCTTATGAAATCCGCTTGCACGACGCTTGGAAGAAATATGCTTGTTCCTTTTCACTACCACGGCATCAGCGAGATTACCGTCAATGGCAACGTGTTGGACGATAAAAGTGATTTTGCTCTCTTGACTTGTGAAGAACGTGTAAAACATATATTATACTATGCCGATTTGTATGGCAGTGATGCCGACCGCATCAAAGGCCTCGCCTTTTGCCGCAATGTGGACGAAGCACAGGCCTTGGCTGAAGCGTTTCGCAGCATGGGAAACGGGCAATCGCCTTGACGGGCGCGTCGCGCGAAAGCGAACGGAGTGAAGCGATTCGTCATTTAGAGGCGAAAGCTGCCGAAGACCCGCAGTATCTCGATTACATTTTCACTTGTGATATTTTCAATGAAGGCGTCGACATTCCCCAGGTCAATCAGGTCATTATGCTGCGGCCAACAACGTCGGCTATCGTCTTTGTGCAGCAGTTAGGCCGGGGACTGCGCAAATATCCGCATAAGCGCTATTTAGAAGTGCTCGATTTCATTGGCAACTATGAAAATAACTTTTTACTTCCCATCGCCCTGTTTGGCGACCGGACGTATGATAAGGATTTTGTCCGCCGCCTCATGCAGGTCAATTTTCTGCCGGGACGACGTCGGTTCATTTGACGATATCGCCAAAGAACGAATTTACGCGGCTATTGATGCCAAAAGTGCTTTGGCAGACCTGCGGGATTTGAAAGAATCATATCGTAATATGGCTTATCGCTTAGGCCGTCAGCCGATGATGATGGATTTTGTCCGCTTTGGCGACAAGGATCCGGCGCTGTTCGTCGCTAAGAAAGAGTCTTTTTTTGAATTTGTTCAATACATGGAGCCTTATAACTCGACGCTGAACACATCGCATCGGGCTGTGCTGAAGATGATGAGTCTGGAACTGGCCAATGGCAAACGGATAGAAGAATTGCTGGTCTTGCGCCATTTGCTGACAGAAGATTCCTGGTCTACGGCGGCCCTGGCTAAGGAAATGAATGAAACATACCATTTCCTGCCGTCTGCGGAAACGATGGAAAGCGTGGCCCGCCTGCTGGATTTGCAATTTTTCACTAAAACGGCCAGAAAAAAATACGGCGGCCAGCCGCTCATTTCCTTTGAAAATCATGCTTATACAGCGACTCCTTATTGGAACGATTTGAAAGAAAATAAAGAATTTCAGTGCTATGTTCAAGATATCCTCGACTATGGGCCTATCGTTTTGAAAGCCTCTACGTCCACGACGAACCGGAAATCATTAAAGGCTTTGTCCGCTACGGCCGCTATTCCCGTAAAGACGTATCGCGCATTCTCAATTATGAGACGAATCGCGAAGGCACGCTCAATGGCTATCAGATTGTCGGGGCTACGTGTCCTATTTTCGTCACCTATGAGAAACGTGACGACATTTCGGCCAATACGAAGTACGAAGACCAGTTCGTCTCGCCACAGCAGTTCAGCTGGATGACGCGGGCTCGGATTCACCTGACGTCGTCGCAGATTCCGGCGATTTGCAATGAGCACACGCGGAAACTGCTGTTTGTAAAAAAGAGCGATGCCGAAGGTCCGACTTCTATTACATGGGAGATTTGACGGTATTAGGCGATCCTGTCGAAACGACGATTGCCGATGGCAAAGGGCAGCAGCTGCCTATCGTCAATTTCTAGTTCCTTTTGGACAAGCCTGTTGAGGATAAGCTCTATCGGTATCTGTGTGAGTGAGTCATTATTTAGTAAATCGTAAATTAGTAAATCGTAACTTACTAATTTACGATTTACTAGTGCAAGGTGTTATAGACCGGCCTACACAAAAACTTTACACGCCACCTGTGGTACATTGACGGGAAATGTGGTAAACTAGTATAGTTATAGAAGTATATACAAAGGGGAGGTGTTTTTTACTCTATGGAAGATAAATATGAATCGAATCATGATGGGCCGAAATCGAAGAAGTTCAATGGCCGCAATGTGGCCGATAACATCATGAAAGGTGTCATCGTCCTGATTATGGCCGTCATCTTCGTCATGATTGCCGACCAGGTGATTACGACGCCTTCATCAGTGCCGAAATCGAAGGGGAATTTTTCCACGGCAGTATTTTCGGTACGACTATCATCACCATCGTAGCCTATATCGTCGGTATCATCGTCGGTGCTGGTGGCTATGGGATTTCGCCGTTCGTGCTGCGCCTCATCTGGCAGCGATTCACCGCATCGAATCAGCCTGAATGATTTCGAGAGCCAGGACATCATCGTCGGGACGCTGGGGTTGCTTTTTGGACTTATCATTGCGAATTTAATTGGCCTAGCGTTTGCCCGCCTGCCGATCATCGGGCCTACGGGCCTATCGTCTTCAGCATCGTCTTCGCTACGCCGGCATGAGCATCGCCATCCGCAAGAAGAGCGAAATAATCGCCCTGGCAGGCAATCTGCGCCTGGGCAAGTCCGGCAAGGACCACGGCAGCAAGCATAAGGACATGGAATTTTCCGGCAAGCTCCTCGATACGAGCGCCATCATCGACGGCCGCATCGCTGAGATTTGCAGTACCGGCTTCCTCGAAGGGCCGCTGCTGGTGCCGGTCTTCGTCCTGGAAGAATTGCAGCTCATCGCTGATTCGTCGGACCTGTTGAAGCGCAATAAGGGCCGCCGCGGCCTGGATATCCTGAAACAGATGCAGGAAGATAATTACGTCGAAGTCCGCATCATCAATGACGATTTCGACGACGTCCAGGGCGTCGACTCCAAGCTCGTCCGCCTGGGCCGCAAGATCAATGCCAAAGTCGTCACTAACGACTATAACCTCAATAAAGTCGCCGCCCTCCAGGGCGTGGCCGTCCTCAACATCAACGACCTGGCCAATGCCCTGAAACCGGCCCGCATCCCTGGGGAACACATGAACGTCCTCATCGTCAAGGCCGGCAAGGAAGAGAACCAGGGCGTCGCCTATCTCGATGACGGCACGATGATCGTCGTCGAAGATGGCCAGAAATACATTGGTTCTACTGTGCCCGTTACGGTGACGTCTGTCCTGCAGACGTCGGCTGGGCGCATGATATTCGTCAAGATTGCTAATGAGTAGGTGAAATGTGTGAAAGTATCTGTCATCGTCGTAGCGGCCGGCACAGGGAGCCGCTTCGGCTACGAGCGGAACAAGCTCTTCTATCCCTTGTGCGGCGAGCCTGTCCTGACCCATACGCTGCGCCATATTTTCGCGGCCCGGTCGGTCAGTGAGGTGGTCATCGTCCATTCCCGTGTCGATGAGAAGGAAATCCGCCGCCTCGTCGATGACTCCATCCCATCCAGCCCGTGCGCTACGCCCTGGGCGGCGCCGAACGGAAGATTCGGTCTACAACGGCCTCATGGCCGTCAGCCGCGACGTGGATGTGGTCATGGTACACGACGCGCCCGGCCTTTTGCCGGCCCGGACTGGTATGACCAGGCGCGGCCATGATGGAAACGGCCCGAGCTGCCATTTACGGCATCCCTCTCAAGGATACGGTCAAGGTCCGCGGCGACGACGGCCGGCTCCATACGCTGAACCGCAGCCGCCTGGTCGCCGCCCAGACGCCGCAGATCTTTCACCGCGACCTGCTCATGGAAGCCCATGAGCACGCCCGGACCGAGGGCATCCAGGCGACAGATGATGCATCCCTCGTCGAAGCCTGGGGGTACCCGTGGTCATCCTCGAAGGGAGCGAGAAGAACCGCAAGGTGACGACGCGCGACGACATCCCTATCCTGTCCCTGTACATGAAGGGGAGGGAAGTCCAGCGCATCGGTACGGGCTATGACGTCCACCGCCTGAAAGAAGGGCGGCGCCTGGTCCTGGGCGGCGTCGAGATTCCCTTTGAACGGGGCCTCGATGGCCATTCCGATGCCGACGTCGTCATCCACGCCATCATGGACGCCCTGCTGGGAGCCGCCGGGCTCCGCGATATCGGGACGTATTTTCCCGATACGGATCAGGCCTTCAAGGATATTTCCAGCCTGGTCCTCCTGGAAAAGGTCCGCCATCTGTTGCGGGAGAAATGCTGCCGCATCGTCAACCTCGACGTGACCTTATTGGCACAACGGCCTAAAATCAAGCCCTATGTGCCGCAGATGATCGCTAATATTGCCGAGGCCCTGCGTATCCCCAAGGCCGCTGTCTCCGTCAAGGCGACGACGACAGAGAAATTGGGGTTCGTCGGCCGGGAAGAAGGCATGGCCGCCCAGGCGGCAGCCATGGTCCTTAGCTATCAATAATACATATATATAGTCTTTAGGAGGAATTTTTTATGTCACAGGAAGTACGCGTTCGTTTTGCTCCGAGCCCGACAGGCCCGTTCCACATCGGCGGTGCCCGTTCGGCACTGTTCAACTACCTCGTTGCCAAGCACAACCACGGTAAGTTCGTCGTCCGCATCGAAGATACGGACCGCAAGCGTTCGACGTCGGAATCGGAAGAAAACATCAAGGAAGCCCTGAAATGGCTGGGCATCACCTGGGATGAAGCATCGACGTCGGCGGCCCGATGGCCCGTACCGCCAGACTGAACGCCTGGGCATTTATCAGAAATATACGGAAAAGCTCTTGGCCGAAGGCAAGGCCTACTACTGCTTCTGCACGCCGGAAGAACTGGAAGCGGAAAAACAGGCTCAGCTGGCCAAAGGGGAAACGCCGGTCTACTCCGGCAAATGCGCTGACCTGCCCAAGGAAACGGTCGAACAGTACCTCAAGGAAGGCCGTCCCCACGTCATCCGCATCAAGACGCCGAAGAACGAAACTATCGAACTGGACGACCTCGTCCGCGGTCATGTATCCTTCGATTCCAACAACGTCGGCGACTTCGTCATCGTCAAATCCGACGGCATCCCGGTCTATAACTACTGCGTCGTCCTCGACGATGCCCTCATGCACATCACCCACGTCATCCGTGCGGAAGAACACTTGTCCAACACGCCGCGCCAGCTGGTCATCTACAAGGCATTGGGCTTTGAAGCCCCGCAGTTCGCTCACGTATCGCTCATCCTCGCGCCGACAAGAAGAAGATGAGCAAGCGCCATGGCGCTACGTCGGTCCAGCAGTACCGCGACATGGGCTACCTGCCCGACGCACTGGTCAACTTCCTGGCCCTCCTCGGCTGGACGCCGGAAGGCGATCAGGAAATCTTCAGCCGCGACGAACTCATCGAACAGTTCACCCTCGACCGCGTCGCCAAGAACCCGGCCGTCTTCGACATCGAAAAGCTCAACTGGATCAACTTCCATTACATGAAGCAGCTCGATGAAGACCAGCTTTATGCCGTCTGCCTGCCGCACCTGCAGAAGGCCGGCTATGCCAGCGAAAACCCGGACGAAAAGGAAGCTGCCTGGCTGAAAGCCATCTGCGCCGCCATGCGCGAACACGTCCAGTACGGCGCTCAGATCGTCGATGCTGCCAAGGTCTTCTTCACCGACGACTATGCGCCGGAAAATGAAGAAACCGCAGCAGTTCTCAAAGGAGAAACGGCTCCGTCCGTCCTCAAGATGTTCCGCGACGAACTGGCTGCCCTCGACGACGTCACGCCCGACACGGTACAGCCTCTGTTCAAGAAAATCCAGAAGGGCCTCAAGGTCAAGGGCAAGTTCGTCTATATGCCTATCCGCGTCGCCGTCACCGGTGTCATGCACGGCCCGGACCTGAACGTCATCGTCGCCCTCATGGGCCGCGACAAAGTCCTGGCCCGTCTGGACGAAACGTTGGCATAAAGGCTTGACATGAGCCGATTATTGGGTACTATATACATACGTATTAACTAATAATATGTATCAAATAAGAATCTGCGATGATCAAAATGAGTTGCAGTGGCATCCGACAGAGAGGAGGGGTCACGGCTGAGAGCCTTTCCAGGTCATAAAACTGCAATGCTGCCTTTGTGAGCAGGCCGGGTGAAAGGAGTAATCCGGTCCGGGTGCGCCCGTTACTGCGCAGTAAAGATTACGGCACTGCCGTAAAAACAGAGTGGAACCACGGGCCACCGTCTCTGTCATAGGGGATGGTGGCCTTTTTGTTCAAATTTCAGGGAGGTTACCGTATGAGAGAACTGAAAGTATATAATACATTGACCCGCAAGAAAGAAACCTTCGTGCCCGTCACGCCGGGCCAGGTCAAGATGTATGTCTGCGGCATTACGCCGTACAACCATTCCCACATGGGCAATGCCCGTCCTTTCGTCACGTGGGACGTCATCAAGCGCTATCTGGAACACTTGGCTATGAAGTCACGCACATCCAGAACTTCACCGACGTCGACGACAAGATCATCAACGCCGCCAACGGCGAAGGCGTCACGTGGGATACCATTTCCAACCGCTATATCGCATCGTACTTCGACGTCATGGACAAGCTCCACATCCGCCGGGCCGACAAGTATCCCCGCGTATCGGAACACATGGATGAAATCATCAACATGGTCCAGACCCTCATCGACAAAGGCTATGCTACGTCATCGACCACGACGTCTATTACAGCGTCGAAAAGTTCGCTGACTACGGCGAACTGAGCGGCCGCAGCCTCGACGACATGATGGCCGGCGCCCGCATCGAAGTCGACGACCGCAAGCACAATCCCATGGACTTCGCCCTCTGGAAAGGTGCTAAGCCCGGCGAACCGTCGTGGGACAGCCCCTGGGGCAAAGGCCGTCCGGGCTGGCACATCGAATGCTCGGCTATGAGCAATAAGTACCTCGGTGACACCTTCGACTTCCACGGCGGCGGCAGCGACCTCATCTTCCCGCACCATGAAAACGAAATCGCCCAGTCCGAAGCCTTTACGGGCAAGAAACCGATGGTCAAATACTGGCTCCACAACGGCTTCATCACCATCAACTCGGAAAAGATGAGCAAGTCCCTGAATAACTTCTTCCTGGTCAAGGACGTCCTGGAACACTACAGCCCCGATGCCCTGCGCTTCTTCCTCATTTCCAACCACTACCGCAGCCCCTTGGACTTCAGTGACGAACGGCTGGAAGAAATGACGCGCAGCCTCGAACGCCTGGGCACGGCTATCGACAACGTCCTGGAACTCCTGGCTATGCCGGCTGGTGCTAAATCGCCGGAAGCCCAGCAGCTCCTGGAAACGGCCCATAAGGACGAAGAAGACTTTGAAAATGCCATGTGCGACGACTTCAATACAGCCCTGGCCAGCGCGGCTATGTTCGATTTGGCCAAGAACGTCAACATCTTCAAGAATGCCGTCGTCAACAACGGTGTTCCCGTCGATTCGGCAGCCATGTCGGAAGTCAAGCGCGTCTTCAAGACCTTCACGGATATCCTCGGCATCCTCGAAGACCGCTGGACCGGCAAGAAGGAAGACGCCAGCAGCAAAGACTACGACGACCTCATGCAGGCCATCCTCGACATCCGTCAGGAATGCCGCGCTCAGAAACAGTACGCCCTGGCCGACGCCATCCGCGATAAACTGGCCGCCCTTGGCATCACCATTGAAGATTCGCCGCAGGGAGCGCGCTGGAAAAAGTGAAATTCAAACAACTGCAAGCACTGAAGAAACGGGCCTACCAGGCCTTTGCCGACGGCAAGCGCCTGGATGTGCCCGACCAGGATGCGGCCCATCTCGACTCGATCAACCTGGCCTTCGTCGGTGACGCCTATTACGCCCTGACCCTGCGCCGGCGCCTGGTGGAAACGGGCATTCCCCACGTCCAGGTCCTGCACACGCTGGCGGCGGAATTCGTATCCGCCAAGGCCCAGGCCTATGTCTACCGCCGCATCCACGACGGCCTGACGGACGACGAAAAGGCCGTCTGCCAGCGGGCCCGCAATGCCTATACCCTGCGCCGAAGAGCGCCACCGTCGCCGAGTACCACGACAGCACGGCCCTGGAAGCCTGGTGGGCTACCTGGTCATGGCTGGCCGGACGGAACGCCTGGACGCCGTCATGGCCCAGGTCTATGAAGAAACGAAAGCCTATTGTAACGAAAAACATGGAGGAATGGAATGAGTGAGGCAAATATCATCATCGGCCGCAACAGCGTCACCGAAGCCTGAAGGCCGGCCGGTCCATCACCAAGCTGTACGTCGCTGCCGGCAATGAGTCGCAGCCGCTGCAGCGCATCCGCGACCTGGCAGGCCGGAAGGAAATCCTCGTCGAAGACGTGCCCCTGAAGGTCCTCAACCACCTGGCACCGGGGAATCGCCACCAGGGCGTCATCGCCTTTGCCAAGCCCGTGGAATACGCCGATTTGACAGACGTCTCATCGCTGCTGATGAAAAGGGGAAGGTACCGTTCCTGGTCCTCCTCGACGGCATCGAAGACGTCCACAACATGGGGGCCATCATCCGCACGGCGGAATGTGCCGGCGTCGACGCCGTCCTCCTGCCCAAGCGGCGGACGGCGCCCATCAATGAGACTGTCGGCAAGACGTCGGCCGGCGCCGTCGAATACATGCCCCTCGTGCAGATCGGCAACATCGCCCAGACCCTGAAGCAGCTCAAGAAGCGCGGTTTCTGGGTCATCGGCGCCGATATGGACGGCGAGACGGACTACTTCCACAGCTCCCTGACGGACCCGGTCGTCCTGGTCATCGGCAGTGAAGGCCGGGGCATCTCGCACCTGGTCAAGGAGACGTGCGACGTCCTGGTCCAGATCCCCATGTTCGGCCACGTCAACTCCCTCAACGCCTCCGTCGCAGCGGCCCTGCTCATGTATGAAGTCGTGCGGCAGCGGCAGGCAGGCGAATAATTTAAAATAAGCGAGGTAACGATTATGCAGGCAGCGTCCAATGCAGAAGAAAAACATGACCGCTTTGCAGGCATGACAGATGAAGAAATCGTACGCATCGCCCAGGAAGAGCACGATGGCAAAGCGGCCGATTATATCGTCAACAAGTATCGCAACTTCGTCAAATCCAAAGCCCGCGCCTACTTCCTGGTCGGCGCCGACCGGGATGACATCATCCAGGAAGGCATGATCGGCCTCTACAAGGCGACGCGGGATTTCCGCGGCGACAAGCTGTCGTCGTTCCGGGCCTTTGCCGAGTTATGCATTACCCGGCAGATCATCACGGCCATCAAGACGGCGACGCGGCAGAAACACATACCCCTCAACTCATATGTGTCCCTCAACAAGCCCGTCTATGAAGACGAATCGGACCGGACGCTGCAGGACATCCTGTCCGGCATCCGCGTCAGCGATCCCGAAGAGCTGGTCATCAGCCGCGAAGAATTCAATGATATCGAACTGAAGATGAATGAGATCCTCAGCGATCTGGAATGGCAGGTCCTGACAGCCTATCTCGACGGCAAATCCTACAACGAGATGTCCCGTCAGCTGCACCGGCACGTCAAGTCCATCGACAATGCCCTGCAGCGGGTCAAACGCAAGCTGGAACATTATCTGGAAACGCGCAATGCCGAAAAAGAAACGGAACCCGATGAGAAAGCCAAAGAACCTATTGATAGAAAAGCTAAATGAGTGTACAATAGTACTGTTAGCGTCATTGTGTGAGGAGGATTAACGTGATCACAGCATTAGAAATCATCGTTGTCATTTTGGCACTGCTCATCATCGGTGTCGTCGTGGCACAGAAGAGCAAGACCCAGGGCATGGGCGCCGGTTTCGGCGGCGGTGCCGAAGACTTGTTCGGGAGCCGGGCCCGCGGAATGGATGCCCTGCTTTCCAAACTGACTATCGTCCTGTCGATAGCATTTGCCATTTGTACATTGCTGTTAGGCAGACTGATGCATACTTTTTAATGAATTCTTAGGGGCTGTCGCATATGCGGCGGCTCCTTTTTTATCCTTTGCAGAACGGCGATTTGAGGAGGGGAACTATGGATTTACAGCTGGCTCATGATATAATAAGTATATGTAATGAAGACAGCGGCGGCGCAACGGTCGAAGACTGTGCCGAACAGCTCGGCATCACCGGCGCCCGGCTGGCTGACGTATTTGACACATTTGAAGAATTAGTGAGGAGTGAGAAGCTCATGAGAATCGCAGGAGACCGGTATATTTCGGCCAAACAGCCCCAGGAAATCACCGGTATTTATAAAGGTTATACGCCGACCTTCGGGTTCGTCCTCAGCCAGGACCTGACGGAGGACGTATACATTGCCGAACAGAACCGCCATACGGCCATGAACAACGATAAGGTCACGGTCCGCATCCTGCACAGCGGCGATGGCCGTCATAAACAGGAAGGGGAAATCGTATCCATCGTCGAACGGGCCAACAAGACCCTGGTCGGTACGTTCCAGCTGGAAAAACACAGCGCCTTCGTCACGCCGGACGACGAACGCATCCGCGAAGACGTCTACGTGCCCCTCGACAAGACCGGCGGTGCCCGCAGCAGTGCCCGCGTCCTGGTCAAGATCACCAAGTGGCCCGAAGAAGGGCGCAAAGCTGAAGGGGAAGTGACGGAAGTCCTCGCTATGACGGCGACAAGGACCTGGATATCAAGGTCATCATGGCCCGCCACGGCCTGCCTTTCGACTTCCCGGACGACGTCAAGAAGGAAGCCGCCAAGATCGACACGACGGTCACCCTGGAAGAAGGGCGCCGCGATTACCGCGACCGCCAGCTCATCACCATCGACAGCGAAGATGCCAAGGACCTGGACGATGCTATCGACGTCGTCCGCCTGCCCAACGGCCATTTCCGCCTGGGCGTCTACATTGCCGACGTCAGCTATTATGTCCGTCCGGGCTCGGCCATCGACCAGGAAGCATATAACCGCGGCACCAGCGTCTACCTCGTCGACCGGGTCATCCCCATGCTGCCGACGGTCCTGTCCAACGGCATTTGCAGCCTCAACGCCAATGAAGACCGTTACTCCATGACCTGCGTCATGGAAATCGATGAAGAAGGCAAGGTCCTCAAGGCCGACATCGGCCCGGCCGTCATCCGCGTCAAACGGCGCTGCAACTACGTCGAAATCCGCAAGGCCCTCCTGGAAGGCATCGTGCCCGACGACTTGCAGCCTTTCATGCCCATGCTCCACGAACTGCGGGCGTTGTCGACGATCCTCAAGAACATGCGTCTCCGCCGCGGGGCCATCGACTTCGATTTCCCTGAATACAAAGTCATCCTCGATCCGGACGGCGTACCGCTGCGTCTGGAAAAACGGGAACGGACCATTGCCGAACAGATCGTCGAAGAAAGCATGCTCATTGCCAATGAAACCGTAGCCTGTTATCTCCGGGACAGCGAAAACCCGTCGGTCTACCGTATCCACGAGCTGCCCGAACCGGAACGGCTGGAAATGATGCGCACCGTCCTGTCCAGTTTCAACCTGCCCATGCCCGATACGGAATCGGTCAAGCCGGCAGACTTCCAGAAGCTCCTGGAAATGACCAAGGGAACCGATGAAGCCGCCGTCGTCCAGACCATCGCTCTGCGCTCTATGCAGCAGGCCCGCTACTCGACGACCAATGCCGGTCACTTCGGCCTGGCTTCGGAATGTTATACCCATTTCACATCGCCTATTCGCCGCTACCCGGACCTCATGGTCCACCGCCTGATCCGCCAGTACCAGCGCCGGGGCAAGCTGACCGAGGAAGAATCACAACAGTCCCTGTCGTACCATACCATCGCCGCCGACCAGGCCAGCTCGCGCGAACGCATTGCCGTCGAAGCCGAACGGGAAACAGACGACCTCAAGAAGTGCCAGTACATGCTGCCCTTCATCGGCCAGCCCTTTGAAGCGCACATTACGGGCATCACGTCTTTCGGCCTCTTCGTGGGCCTGGAAAACGGCATCGAAGGTCTGGTCCACATTTCCCTGCTCACGGACGACGACTACGAATTCGACGAAGCGTCGTACACCCTGCGCGGCCAGCACGGCGGCAAGGTCTACCGCTTAGGCGATGCCATGGAAGTCACCCTGGCTCAGGTCAATGTGGAAAATGCGAAATCGACTTCGTCCCAGGCCGCTACGAATCGCTGGAAGACGTGCAGCAGCTCATGGCCGCCAGTGCCGAACGGCGCCATAAACGGAAACACAGCGATAAGAAGGACACCGACACCAAGCGCAACTGGTTCGCCGGAGCCATCGGCAAGAAGGGCAAGAAAGACAAGAAGGATAAGAAAGGCCGCAAGGACAAGAAATCCGGCCGCAAAGCCGCGCGCAAAGGCAAGGGCAGCAAGAGCCGCCGCGGCAAAAAGAAGAAGAAATAGGAGGAATTCGTTTTGGCAACGTCACCGACAAAAGGTGTGAAATATATTTCGGACAACCGCAAGGCCCGTCACGATTATTTTATCCATGAAACGTATGAAGCCGGCATTGCCCTGACGGGGACGGAAGTCAAGTCCCTGCGCCAGGGCAAGGTCAATCTGAAGGACAGCTTCTGCCGCATCGAGAACGGCGAAGTCTTCCTCCTGGGCATGCACATCAGCCCTATGACCAGGGCAACCGCTTCAACCACGATCCCCTGCGGACGCGCAAGCTCTTGCTCCATAAATATGAAATCATCAAGCTTCTGGGCAAGATCCAGGAAAAAGGCTATACCCTCATCCCCCTCAACCTCTATTTCAAGAAGGGGAAGGTCAAAGTGACCGTCGCCTGGTAACAGGGAAGAAGCTCTACGACAAGCGGCAGGCCCTGGCCGAAAAAGAAGCCAAGCGCGACATCGAACGCCGCATGAAGAGCCGTAACTACTAATCAGGAGGAGAAGTATCTATGAATTCAGAAGATCCTAAAATCCTTTCGGATCACGAACGGGATAGTTTCCGCGGCCAGACCATCGATGAAGATGGGACGGTCCACGACCAGAAGTCCCTCTATGAAGAACGCTGCGCCAGCAACAGGAAGAGCATCATGGCATCCACATCGTCACGTCCGGCCTTTCGTGGCGTGTCAAACTGGCCCTGGGCTTCATCGTCTTCTGCATCGTCGCCGTCATCATCGGCGCCTGGGCTTCATCATCATGGCCATGCCCTATCTCTTGGGCATCTTCGTCATCTACTGCATCTACAGCATCGTCAGCTCCCTGTTGCATCGGTGAGTGGGCGTAGGGAGGTTCTATGAAAGAAAATATCGTCATCATCGACGGCAGCAGTCTGCTCTATCGGGCATTTTATGCATCCCGCATCTGACCGATGCCCAGGGGCACCCGACGAATGCCGTCTATGGTTTTTTGAATATGTTATTGAAATTATACGGAGAACTGGACCCGCAGTACGTCGCCGTCGCCTTCGACAAGAGCAAGCACACCTTCCGCAACGACTTGTTCGACGGCTACAAGGCTACGCGCAAGCCCGCACCGGATGACCTGCGGCCCCAGTTCGCCCTGATCCGCGAAGTCCTGGCCTGCCTGGGTATCTGCGTCCTTGAACAGGAGGGCTACGAAGGGGACGACATCATCGGTACCCTGGCCCGCCGCACGGCAGCCGATGGCTATGCCGTCGCCGTCGTCACCGGCGACCGCGACGCCCTGCAGCTGGTCACGGACGACGTGACGGTCTATCTGACCAAGAAGGGCATCACCAACATGCTGGCTGTCACGCCGGCCGTCATGGAAGCCGAATACGGTTATACGCCGGCCCAGGTCATCGACATGAAGGCCTCATGGGCGATACGCCGATAATATCCCCGGCGTTCCCGGCGTCGGCGAAAAGACGGCGCTCAAGCTCATCAGCCAGTTCGGCAGCGTCCACGGCGTCTACGAGCACCTGGACGAAGTGAAGGGCAAGAAGCTGCAGGAAAAACTGGCCGACAACAAGGATAAGGCCGTCTTATCCAAGGACCTGGCCACTATCCGCTGTGACGTGCCCCTCGATTACACCATGGATATGTTCCAGCCCCAGCCGCGTCAGGAAGACGTGGCCCAGCTCTTCCGCAGCCTGGGCTTCCGCAACCTCCTGGAACGCTTTGCCGCCTTCGACCGCTTCTCTCATCTGGCAGACGCTGCGGCACCGGCAGCGGCCGTCCAGGTCATGGACGCACCGGGCGCGGCCAGCCTGAAAGGGAAGACCGTCGCCGTCGCCGCCCGCTATGATGACAGCCAGCCCATCCCGGCTGTGACGGCCCTGGCCATGGCCGTCGATGACGCGCCTTCGTCATTCCTGAAAGCGATTACGACGCCTATCTCTCCGTCCTGCCCGAAGCGGCAGCCGTCGTCACCGATGACGGTAAGGACCTGACCAAGGCCGTATCCCGCGTCGCTCCGGACCGCCTGCCCTTGAAGGACATCATCCTGGCAGCCTATCTCCTCGACCCGACGCGGACGTCCTATGGCCTGACGTATATTCCGAAACCTTCGACGTCAGCCTGGACGAAGGCACAGAAGACGACGGACAGAAGCTGGCATGCGATGCCGCGTTTGCCCTCCAGGTCTGGCCCAAAGCCGCAGCCGAGCTGGACAAGGCCAATCTCATGAAGCTCTACGACACCATCGAAGAACCGCTCATCCACACCCTGGCCGTCATGGAAATGAACGGCTTCACGGTCGATACGGACCGCCTCATGGCCATGAAGAGCGAATTGTCCTGCCAGGCCGATGCTCTGGAAGAAGCCATTTATGACGACGCCGGCGAAACGTTCAACATCAATTCGCCGAAACAGCTCGGCGTCATCCTCTTCGAGAAATTACAGCTGCCCGTCATCAAGAAGACCAAGACCGGCTATTCGACGGACAGTGCCGTCCTCGATGCCCTGCGGGACAAACACCCTATGATTGACAAAATCCTGCGCTTCCGGGCCTTGAAGAAGCTCATTTCGACGTATCTCGACGGCCTGGAACCGCTCATCGTGCCGGAAACGGGCCGCATCTATACCCATTTTAACCAGATGGTCACGTCGACGGGCCGCCTGAGCAGTTCCGACCCGAATTTGCAGAATATCCCTATCCGGACCGAACAGGGCCGCAAGATCCGCTCCCTCTTCGTCCCCGGCGAGGGCTATGACTATATCGTTTCCGGCGACTATTCGCAGATTGAATTGCGCCTCCTGGCTCATCTGTCCCAGGACCCGACCATGATTGACGGTTTCCAGAAAGGCCAGGACATCCATCGCCGGACGCGTCGGAAGTCTTCGGCATCCCCCTGGATGAAGTCACGCCGGAAGAACGGTCCCACGCCAAGGCCGTCAACTTCGGCATCATCTATGGCATCAGCGACTTCGGTCTGGCCCGGAACATTTCCATTTCCCGCCAGAAAGCCAAGGAATATATCGATTCTTATTTTGCCCGCTACAGCACGGTCCACGACTACATGAACGGCCTCATCGCCTCGGCCAGGGAATCGGGCATGGCCGTCACCATGTTCGGCCGCCGCCGGGCCCTGCCGGAAATCAACAGCAAGAACTTCACGCGCCGGTCCTTTGCCGAACGGACGGCCATGAACACGCCTATCCAGGGCAGTGCGGCCGATATCATCAAACTGGCCATGAACGCTGTTCAGGACGAATTGGAAAAACGCCATTTGAAGAGCCAGCTCCTGGTCCAGGTCCATGACGAACTGGTCCTGGAAGTCCCGGCCGGAGAAAAGGATGAAGTGGAACAGCTCCTCAAGGATACGATGGAACACATCGTCGAACTGTCCGTGCCCCTCGTCGTCGACATCCACAGCGGGACCAACTGGGAAGAAGCGAAGTAGGTGAGACTATGCCGGAATTACCGGAAGTAGAAACGATACGGGCCTTCCTCGACAAGCACGTCCGGGGTAAGACCATCACGGCCATTGACCTGGATCTGCCCAGGCTCATCAAGAATACGACAGCCGACCGTTTCCAGGCGGCCCTGACCGGCCAGACCCTGGAAGGCGTGAGCCGCCGCGGCAAATATCTCTTCGTCCACTGCAGCGGCCCCTGGTCCTTCCTGGCCCACATGCGCATGACCGGCAGCCTGCTCTACGAAGAAAGACCCGGCCAGTATGCCGGCCGGGCTATCCATATTACCTTTACCCTCAGCGAAGGGCGGCTCCTCTACCGCGACATCCGCACTTTGGGCTGCCTGTGGCTCGTGCCGTCAGACGGTCCGACAGGCGTCAAAGTACGACAGCCTGGGACCGGATGCCATCAGTCCGGACTTTACGACGGACCGGCTCTATGCGTTCCTGAAAGGCTGTCATCGGCCGGTGAAGACGCTGCTCCTGGACCAGACCAAAGTGGCCGGTTTGGGCAACATCTACGTCGACGAAGCCCTGTTCCGGGCGGGCATCCGGCCCATGCGCCACAGCGACAGCGTGACGAAGAAAGAAGCGGCCTGCTCCATGAAGCCATTGTCGCCGTCCTCCAGGAAGGTTTGGCGCACGGCGGTACGACGATCCGCAACTTCATCAGCGGCAACGGCAAAGAAGGACAGAATCAGGAAAACCTCCGCGTCTACGGCCGCGAAGGCACGCCCTGCACCGTCTGCGGCACGACCATCGAATACACCAAACTGAACGGCCGCGGCACCCACTACTGCCCGAAGTGTCAATCGTAGGGACCGCCCAAACCTCCCTTCATAGGGGAGGTGGCCCGCAGGGCCGGAGAGGTTAAGCAGGAGCCGTCCCAAAGGAGGAGTACTATGTACGGATTGAGTGTCAGACAGTGGCGGCAGATCTTTGCCATTTTGTCCCGCTATGGCAAGCGGATCGACTGGGTGAAACTCTTCGGGTCGCGAGCCCGCGGCGATTATAAACCCGTTTCCGATGTGGACCTAGCCATTGCTAGTACGGAAAATCTGGTGACGCCGCTGCAGCTCGATTTCGACCAGAGCCAGCTGCCCTTTACTTTTGATCTCATTGATTACCGGCGTCAGCCGAACCAGAAATTGAAAGACGCATCGACAGGGAAGGGAAACTGCTCTGGGCTGTCGACGGCAAAGGAGAATGATGATGACGAAAGAACAATTACTGCTGAAGTGGGAAGACTACCACAAAGCACTGCACCGTCTGGAAATTGCCCTGACCAAGACTTTGGACGAAGACGACCTCTATCTCGATGCAACCATCCAGCGTTTTGAATTTACCTTTGAACTGGCCTGGAAACTGATGAAAGCCGTCCTGGAATACGAAGGTATCGAAGCGACCAGCCCGCGCAGCAGCATCCGCGAGGCCTGGAAACAACACCTCATCGGCGATGCGGAAAAATGGCTGGACATGCAGGTCAAACGCAACCTCTCTTCCCATACCTATAATGAAGAGACGGCCCAAGACATCTACCGCCACATCAAAGAAGACTACATCGTCCTGCTGCAGGACTTGGACCAGGAAATACGTTCAAGGCTGGATATTTGATATAAAAAGGGCTTGCCGCACGGCGACGGGCCCTTTTTGCATTTCCTAGAACCACGTGCGCACGATGAACCAGGACAGGCCCAGGATGACGAAGGAGCAGGTGACGGCGCTGACCATGGGGCGGACGCCTTCTTTGGCGATGACAGAGAAGTTGACGTTCAGGCCCAGGCGGCCATGGCCATGCCCAAGATGAGGTAGGCTGCTTTGACCAGCATGGGGACGGCGAATCCGATGGCCGGGATATAGGAGCCGATGGCGCTGGCCGCGATGAAGCCGCCCATGAACCAGGGAATGGGGACTTTGAGTTTCTGGTCCGTATCTCCCGATTGGCAGCGCTGGCGCCAGGCTTCGCCGATACCCAGGATGATGGCGACCGGGGCCAGGAGCAGGACGCGCGATAATTTGGTGATGATGGCGCTGTCTGTCCCGACGGGACCGGCACTGCCGCCAGCGGCGACGGCGTGGGCGATTTCATGGAGGCTGAGGCCGGCCATGACGCCGAACTGGCCGTCTGTAAAGCCCAGGACGGGCTGCAGAAAGACTTCGATGAGCGTAAAGACCGTGCCCAGGATGGCTACGATGGCGACGGCCAGGACGGACTGGCCGGCTTTGGCCTTGAGTGTCCCCGAAACGCCCATGACAGCGGCGGCACCGCAGATGCTGCAGCCACAGGCCGTGAGCAGGGCCAATGTGTGGTCGACGCGAAGGGCACGGGCGACGGCATAATTGAGGGGAATCATGATGGCCACGACGAAAACGGCGGCGATGAGGCTCTTCATACCGGCGCTGACCAGGATGATGAGGTTTAGCTTGAAACCCAGGAAGATGATGCCGGCCCGGAGAAATTTATTGGCAATGAAGCCCGTGCTTTCCCGGGCCGCCAGCGTGATCGGACGGCAGACCTGGATAGCCATACCCAGCAGCAGGGCCAGGACCAGGTGACCGATGAGGGAAAAGCCCGGCAGGGAAGCCAGCGATTGGCCGGCCAGGGAACAGGCCAGGGTCAGGACGACGCCGAGCAGGGCGTGGCGCCAGTCGATTATAGTGGATAATTGCATGATGATGTCACTCCTATACTGATATTTGAGATGATTCCAGTATAGTCTGTCCCTTTTCATAAGTAAAATACTAGGATATGATATAAATCATAAGTATTTACCTATGAATTAAGGGGGACAACTTTATGACGTTGCGCCATTTCCGCATTTTCCTGGCAGTCTGCGAAACTTTGAATATGACCCAGGCTGCCCGGCAGCTCCATATCAGCCAGCCGTCGGTCACTCAGGCCATCCATGAAATGGAAATCATTACGGCCTGATGTTATTCGAACGCCTGGGGCGTCATATTTACTTGACCGCTGCCGGCGAGAACTTGAAACAGTATGCCTATCAGATCCTGTCGCTCTGCCAGCAGGCCGAAGACAGCATGACGGCCATGCAGCATCAGCTGCCGATCCGCCTGGGCGTCAGCATCACCATTGGCGACATCTTCCTGGTCGAACTCCTGACGCATTGCCGTCAGATACATCCTGAATGGGACATCCTGTCGGCTATCCACAATACGGAGGAACTGGAATAGCTCCTGATGGAAGATAAACTGGATCTGGCCCTCGTCGAAGGACGGGTCCAGTCGCCATACCTCGTATCCCGTCCCATCATTACGGACTATCTGACCCTCATCGCTTCGCCGGACAGCGAATGGAGCCGCAAGACGATTACAACGCCACAGGACCTGGATGGTATGCCCGTCTTCGTCCGCGAACAGGGAAGCGGCACGCGGGACCTCTTTGAGCGCGTCCTGGAAGACCACCACCTGATCTGCCGCATCATTGGCGTCTACAATAACTCCGAAGCATCAAGAAAGCCATCATGGCCAACTTAGGCGTATCCGTCCTGTCCCGCCGCCTGGTTCAAAACGAAATCGAAACGGGCCGCCTCGTCGAACTCCCCTTGCCAGGTATTGAATTCAAGCGCCATTTCCGCCTGGTACATCACAAAAACAAATACCTGACCCAGCCCATGCAGGACCTCATATCCATCTGCTGCCACAGTGATGAATGGCTGTGATGGAACCTAAAAATGACCGCCATCTGTCTGCCGACGGAGCGGTCATTTTTGATTGGCGCCGAATAGGCATGATTAAACCCCCAGTTCAACTGGGGGTAAGTAAAATTTCTTAAAGTAAAAAAAGAACCTCTCATGATACAATGTAGATGGTCTGGCAACCACTACATTATTCAGAAGAGAGGTTCATGTCAATGAATGACGTAAAAAGTTTATCACATAGCAAATGGCGATGCAAGTATCATAT
>ENA-OUNI01000250-OUNI01000250.1-human-gut-metagenome-genome-assembly--contig:-NODE-250-length-25058-cov-1.854679_pt1 | contig 25058 bp, 34 predicted proteins | sample MGYA00242499_ERZ504580 | MGnify/ENA primary metagenome ERZ504580 (study PRJEB26092, sample SAMD00036315) | human gut metagenome | host: Homo sapiens | study: EMG produced TPA metagenomics assembly of... | reverse complement strand
CCCGGCAAATATAAAGTTCGTATTAGTGCATTTTTGTATGTAGGTACGTAATATAGCCTCCACGTTCTTTTCTGGATAACGGGAGATTTGTTGGAACTCGTCGATAGCCACTAAGCAAGGTTTATCTGCCGATTCTAAATAAGAAAATAGCTCTTTCAATGATGTCTCTGGTCGCCGAATCTCCCCGATACCGATGTCGAATACAGGCTCCCCGGTGATGCTATCAAGTTTAAATGCCGGACGCAAGGAGCTTATCGCGGCAAAGAAACCTTCGATAAACTTGCGGCCTTTCGGTTTCAACGTATCAAATATATGCTTGCCAAGAATAAATACCAATTCTTTCAATGACCCTGTGGCGTAAATATCCACGAAAAATGTATGGTACTTGCGGACAATTTCTTTTTGATGAAAACAGTGTTCAATAAGCCTGTTTTACCCATACGTCGTGGTGATACTATCACCATATTACGCCCATTTGTTATTGCTTTTATAAGTTCAACGGTTTCTACTTCTCTATCGCAGAAGTAATCATCAGCGACATAACCACTAACAATAAAAGGATTCCGAACTGTTTGCATCGATATATTATGATATTTAATTTTCAATTATTGCAAATATAATAATTTGATTCTGAATTACCAAAAGTATAGTTAATTCTGCACTCTCCGTTTTCTGCGCTTCTGGATCATTTCGTACTCTTCATAAGGATCGGGCGCTGCGGCTTCGTCGAGCAGCGTATCCAAAAGGTCGAACAACAGCCATTTTCCCGCCGTGTCGCTTCGTTGCGGATGCCTGTCGGGTATTCGTCCTGGTATCTTGGGACTGTCGGGTAAGTTTTCTTTTTCCGTATTCCGGGTTTCATCCCCGGCCTGCGCGAACAGCCTCTCGAAGTTGTTCGCCGAAAACGCTCTGTCGAGCCGCGAGCCGTTTATGACCAGCCGGTTGTCGTGGTCGATGAACGTGACGCCGAAAATCCTCCGTCGTCCTTTCCGCTGCGGTGGAACACGACGGAGAGTCCCGCCTTCCGCATCGCCTCGGCGAACTCTTCCGGTGTTTTGCACTGCCGCATCGCTTGTCGTATAGTTTCTTTGGTCGGCTCCAGCCGCTCCCTGTTTTCCCGAATCCAGCTCTTCGTTGCGGCATATTGTTTTGCAGGGCGTCGTACCCGACATCCCGTCCGATACGGCTGGCCGGGATCGGGTTGCCGATACGTTGTCCCGCCCCGTCGAGCGCTCCGTAAAGGACACCTTCGTAGATACTGCCCCGTGCTTCTCCGCGACACTCTTCGAGCCAGACATTGAACGGCCGCAGCAGCGTGTTCAGCTCTCCGGCCGATGCAAAGCGGTAGCGATCCGTCATACTACGCACGACAGAGGCCACCTGTGCCCGTACATTGCCAGCCCGATAATCGACCCGCCGCAACTCCTCGAATACCGGTCGTTCTCCCTGCGAAGAGTGCAATCCGTATTGTCGTTCGAGTTCCCGTGTAATTTCTTGAGAGCGTTTACGGTCGTTGTAGCGGTCGATCGTTTTCCCGTCCGGCCCGATACAGATAGATACGATATGGAGGTGACTGCGGGCTATGTCTTCGTGTTTGAAGACGACGAAGGCTGGGCGCCGTACCCCATACGTTCCATGTATTCGTGCGCTATTTCGATGAGCCGCGCATCCGACAGCCGGTCTTCCGGGTGAGGATTGAGCGAAGCGTGAAATACCGGGTCGGACAATCGGGAGCGCGGGTCGGACAAGTGAGGTGCGAATGCTTCGGCGAGCGCACGAAAGTCAATCTTCTCGTCCAGCGGCACCACCGGCAGTTTGTGGCAGCATAGTACGCCGGCCGCTTCCTTATCGACTTTCAGCTTGTTGTACTCCAGCACGCCGACGATATTTTTGCCATAAGTTATTCTTGCGACCATTGCTCCTGCATTTGTTTGGCGAGTGCTTCGATACGTAAGCTGAGCGCCTTCAGTTGGCGCGTATAGCCGGTAAGAATATCGAGTTGCGTGAGGATAGCGCGGTCGGAATAGCGCGAGTGTACCTGCCGGACGACCTGGTTATAGTTGTTCCCGAGCTTGGAAAATTGCCAGTAAAAATCGTTCAGCCGGGCGATGAATTGGGCTTTCGAGGTATCGATTTTATAGACTTTCAGCTCTCAGCCGAAGAGTCGTGAAAGGATGAATCGGGAGATGTTCTTCGTACAATCGGCCTCTTCGAGCATCTTGCGGAAGCGTATTTCCTGCTTGTCATTCAGCAGAAAGTTGTAACGGTGTGTTTTGGGGTCGGCAGCTTTAGGCCGTCCGCTTTTCTTGTGTGCCATAATGATAGTTGAAAGGGTTTGCGACTTGGGAGCGAACCATAGCCCGACAGCCGAAGGCCGCCGGGCCTTTTCGTATGCGGGAAACATTTTCCGCATACGAAAGATACCTTGCTCTCGGCCCTTGCGAGAAAACCGCTCCGCGTGCGGAGCGGCCTTCGATGCCAGGAAACTACCGGTTCGTCCGACGGTGCAATGTTACGAAAGAATCCATAACGGCACAATGACCTGAAACGGCCTGCGGGTGCCTGTGAGTGTCGGATTCCCGAAATGGAATCCGAGAAGATTTTCAAGTAGTTTCTTTGTCGGTGGATGAATGGCCGCAGGCTTTGCAATCGTGCATTCATTGCACTCACGCATTCACTGAACGACTGCACTCATTGCCGGAATGAACTCATGTAATAAATGAATCCGCTGAATGAACTGAAATATTGCAATCGTGCACTCCATTGCACTTCACGCATTCACTGAACGACTGCACTCATTGCCGGAATGAACTCACGTAATGAATTGAATCCGCTGAATGAACTGAAGTATTGCAATCGTGCATTCATTACACTTACACACTCACTGAATAAACTCATACAACCTTAAATCAATCGAATATGGACAAACAACCTGTTTTATTTCGATCGCCAATCAAAAGGGAGGTATCGGAAAATCAACTTACACAATTTTCACGGCCAGCCTGCTTCATTACCGGATGGGTTACCGGGTTTTGGTAGCTGACTGCGATTATCCGCAATGGAGCATCGCCCGGCAGCGCGAGCGGGATTTAGATGTCATGGAAAGCTCCGAGCGTCTCAAGCAGCAGATGATGACGCAGTACAAACAGACGGGACAGAAGGTATGGCCCGTGTTGGAAACCCAACCATCGAGTGCTCTGGCAGACGTCTCGAACTACATCAGACAGGAGGAGGTACCGGATGTCGTGCTGGTCGATTTTCCCGGTACCATCGGAACCAAAGGGGTATTGGGCTTATGGCCTGCATGGATTATCTGTTTGTGCCGGTCAGAGCAGATAAGACGGTTTTGGAGAGCTCGATAACTTTCGCCCGAACCATTAACGAGGGGATTATCGCTCGTAAGAGTTCACCGCTGAAGAGCGTGAGTATGTTTTGGACCATGCTTGACCGACGGGAACGCACTCCGCTGTACGAACACTATGAACAAGTCATCCGGCATTTCGGTCTTTCGCTGATGCGGAGCCGTCTTCCTATGCGGAGCCGTTTCAGCCGAGAGTCCGATGGCAACGGAGGCATCTTCCGCTCAACGCTGTTCGCCGCCGACCGCTCCTTTACCGTCGATAGCGGGATGGATGATTTTCTTGCGGAATTATGTGCTATTGCAAAATTAGAGTAGTATGGCACGACGACAGAACGAACCTTTCGACGAAGAGGTCTTGCGTATGATCGCCAGCCGCATGAACAGCGTTCCGGCTCTGGAGGATTCCGCTATGGGCGTTGCGGCGGATTCCGAGGCTTCCGATGCCGAGCGACCTGCCCCGGAAAAGCCTCGCCGCCGGGCCGGGAAATCCTCCTATGCCGAAATCTTTCTCTCACCGATGGTCGTACAGCGCCGCACGGCCGTCTATGTCAGCGAACAGGTGCGGGACGCTATTTCGACCATCGTCCGGCATTTGGGACCTTCGGGAGAACTGTCCGTCAGCGGATATGTGGAAAACGTACTGCGACATCATCTGGAGAAGTACCGGGAGGAGATCAATACGTGCTATAAAGCCTCGGCACGGGATAAGCTGTTATAAGAGCCATGAGAGATATTCTTTCACGTTTCTGGCCTCGGTACGGCCTATCTCTATTTGGATAAGTTCCTGTTCCGGGGACACCTCGGAAGTCTTTTCGTGGAGGGTTGGCGGCATCTTCTGCACCTGCCCCGACGTCGCAAAGGCTCTTCGTCTGAGGCGTCGCCGCCAGTTACGCTGCCGGCAGCGGACTCTTCCGACGGGCAGCTTATCGAAAGAAAAGTGTACACTTCATGCCAGCGGGTGCCGGAAAGTGACATGGCCGCGAAAACGGCATCAAACGCCTCTGCGGGCGATAACTTTGAAGACGGAAACAGCCCCCGGGGAGGCTCGGTCGTCGAAACGTGGAGTGCAGAATCGTTCCGTGGCATCTCACAATGGAACGACGAAGGTTTCGCACTGAATGAGAATCAGGAGAGCCTGTCCGATACCGAGCGGATTCGTCAGGAGGTACAGCAGGCACTAAGTCGGATTCCGAATGAGGAAGATTCGTTTGCCGACGAGTTGGAGCCTACGGACGAGGAGAAATACGGTCCTTCGCCGGACCATGCCGGGAGTTTTTTCTAATGGATTGTTTCACTTAAATCATCAAGATTATGAAGATGTGCTATTACGACTCGGGGTGAATTGAGCGCCCATGACCCCAGTTTACCGGCGGCAGGCCGGTAGTGGTCTGCCGCCCGAATTATTTCACTTTTAAACTATTTCGAAATGAGCACGAAACGAAAAAAAATGACTGTACTTCTGTCCTCCCTTCTGTTTGCCGTGGGGCAGACATGAGCGCAAGGCAACGGTCTTCGGGGTATCTCGGAAGCGACCACCATGGTGACGAGTTATTTTGACCCGCTCACGCTGTTGATTTACGCTGTCGGAGCCGTCATTGGCTGATTGGAGGCATAAAGGTCTACCAAAAATTCAGCAGCGGAGACCCGGATACCTCGAAAACCGCCGCTTCATGGTTCGGCGCCTGTATTTTTCTGATTGTCAGTGCTACGGTATTGCGCTCATTCTTCCTGTAACGGCTATGGCACGTATAATATCAACAAGGGCGTCAATGCCCGTGTGGAGTTTCACGGCCTGCGGGCGCAATACCTTTACCTTTTTGCCGGCGGACTGCTGGGTCTCTTCCTGCTGTTCGTTGCGATGTACCTTGCCGGCCTTTCCGCCGGAGTCTGCATCTTCGTCTGCAGCGCTGCGGGCGCTGCACTCGTCTGGGGTGTCTTCCGTCTTAACTCTCGCTACGGGCAATACGGGATGATGAAACTGCTTGCGGGGCTTCGTCTGCCGCGCCGCATCATTCGCCGCCGCAGAATAGGACGTCTTATACGAATCACTAATCACTTCGACGACCATGCAGGGAACGCTTAAAACCGTATCGCTGGAGAGCTGTTTTCCGCTTCTGGCTGTCGAGCAGGGCTGTATCGTCAGCAAGAACGCGACCTTACCATCGCTTTCCGGGTGAAACTCCCGGAGGTATTCACGCAGACCGCCGCCGAGTACGAGAGCCTGCACAGCGTATGGTGCAAAGCGCTGGCTATTCTGCCCGACTACACGGTCGTGCACAAGCAGGACTATTTCATCGAGGAGCGATACCGCTCCCGAATCGAGGCGGAAGAGTCGTTTCTGTCCCGTTCGTTCGAACGTCACTTCAACGAACGTCCCTACCTGCACCACAGTTGCTACCTGTTCGTCACGCGCACGACCAAAGAACGCATGAGGCAGCGGAGCGACTTCTCGTCCCTATGCCGAGGTGCGTTAATTCCGCGTGAGGCGCTGGACAGCGATGCCGTGACACGATTTCTGGAGTCGGTGGCGCAGGCCGAAAGTATTCTGAACGAAAGCGGCAGCCTGCACCTTCGCCGACTCTCGGCGGAGGAGGTCGTAGGCACGGCCTCGGAGCGGGGCTGCTGGAGCGTTACTTCTCGTTGGGCGGCACAGCGGGTACGGTGGAGGATCTGCGACTCGATGCCGGCAGCGTGCGTATCGGCGAGCGGACGCTCTCGCTGCATACGCTCTCCGACCTGGACGACATCGCCCAAATGGTCGCTACCGATACGCGCTACGAGCGTCTTTCTACGACGGTCGGACTGCCGCCTGTCGTTCGCCTCACCCGTGGGATTGCTGCTGGGATGCAGCCACATATTGAATCAGTATGTCTTTCTGGACGATAATGAAGAGATCCTGCGGAGCTTGAGCGCACTTCGCGCAATATGAACTCTCTGTCGCGTTACTCGCGCTCGAATGCCGTAAACCGGGAGTGGATCGAAGAGTATCTGAACGAAGCACACGCGAACGGTTGGCGGTCGGTGCGCTGCCATGTGAATGTGGTCGCGTGGGCCGAGAGCGATGCGGAGCTGAAGAGGGTCCGCAACGAAGTCGGCGCCCAGATCGCCCTGATGGGGTGCACGCCGCATCACAATACGGTGGATGTGCCGGTATTGTTTTGGGCTGGGATTCCGGGCAACGAGGGCGACTTTCCGGCCGAAGAGTCCTTCACCACCTTTCTGGAGCCTGCGGTGTGCTTCTTTGCACTGGAGACCTGTGGCCGGGACAGCGCCTCCCCGTTCGGAATACGGCTTGTGGACCGACTGACGGGAGTTCCGGTTTTGGTGGACATCTCGGACGAGCCGATGAAGCGCGGCGTCACTACCAACAGAAATAAATTTGTCCTGGGGCCTTCGGGCAGCGGCAAGAGCTTCTTCACCAATCATATGGTGCGTCAATATTACGAACAGGGAACGCACATCCTGCTGGTGGATACGGGTAATTCGTATCAGGGGCTGTGCGAGCTTATCCGCCGCCGCACGCACGGCGAGGACGGCATCTACCTGACCTATACGGACCAGGAGCCGATCTGCTTCAACCCCTTTTACAGCGAGGACGGGGTATTCGACATCGAGAAGCGGGAATCGATCAAGACACTTATCCTCACGCTGTGGAAACGCGAGGACGAAGCCCCGACGCGGGCCGAGGAGGTGGCGCTCTCGAATGCCGTCAATCTTTTCCTTGCGGAGATGAAACGCAATCCGAACATTGTCCCGTCGTTCAACTCCTTTTACGAGTTCGTCGGACAGGAGTACCGCCGGTGGCTGCGGCAGAAGAACGTCCGGGAGAAAGATTTCGATTTGGAGGGCTTCCTGAACGTGCTGGAGCCATACTACCGGGGCGGCGAATACGATTACCTGCTGAACTCCGACCGGGAGATGGACTTGTTGCATAAACGATTCATTGTCTTTGAATTAGACAATATCCGCGACAACAAAACCTTACTGCCTATCGTGACGCTCATCATCATGGAGACGTTCATTTCCAAGATGCGCCGGCTCAAAGGCGTGCGCAAGATGATCCTTATCGAAGAGTGCTGGAAAGCCCTTGCTTCGGCCAATATGAGCGAATACATCAGGTACTTGTACAAAACCGTCCGCAAGTATTTCGGCGAGGCGGTGGTCGTGACGCAGGAGGTCGATGACATCATCTCCTCGCCGATTGTCAAGGAGACGATCATCAACAACGCCGACTGCAAGATTCTCCTGGACCAACGTAAGTACATGACCAAATTCGACGGCATACAGGCCATGCTGGGACTTTCGGAAAAGGAGAAGGCGCAGATTCTCTCGCTCAACCTTGCCCGGCATCCGGGTCGCAACTACAAGGAGGTATGGATCGGACTGGGCAGCGTGCAGTCGGCCGTCTATGCCGTCGAGGTTTCTAAAAGCGAATATTACGCCTACACGACCGAGGAGCGCGAGAAGACCGAAGTATTCGCCCTGGCCGAACGTATGGGCGGGGACCTGGAAGGTGCCATCCGCCGTATGGCTTCCGAACGCGGAACGGAAACGCCGGAAGTGACTATCCGCACGATTATCGATAACGCATAAACAGAAAAACAGATGAACGCAAAACAGAAATTGGCGGCTGAATTTGTCGAGCTGCTTAAACAACAGAGAAAGGAACATAACGAACGGGGGCGTTTCCTGGGATATGCGGAGCGCCTGGCAGCCCGCATAGCTTATGCGGCATTGCGGCAGTTGGGTCGGCAACGGCACTACATATCAATGCTGGTCAGCCCGCAAGAGGATAGCTTGTCTGTTCTGAATAGCTTGTCTGTTCTGATATGTGATAATTCCCATTGTTACAAAACCGTGTTGCGGGATTTGTCGGCCGTGCTGCGTGACCGACAGATTGTTCTGGTTGGAGAGCTGGGACAGAGCTGCGGAAGAATCATACTGGATGAGAACGATGTGTTGCATTGTGCCGACTATGGGACGTTCCTTCGGGAGGACACGCTTTTACGCAACGAACTGTACGATATGCAAAACGACGGTCTTTCCGAAAGCGAGGCATAAAGGAATGGAGCGAGAGGTGATTTTGAAGCTGTGCGATGCGGCGATGGAGATACTTGCGGCCCTGCGCCGGGAGTGTGTACGGCCGATGTCTGCCGACTGAAAGCACACAGGAAAACCGAGGTATTCAAACGTAAAAAGAATCGGAATGAAAAGTAAAATATTGTTGACGGGCTTATTGTTGCTTTGCGTATCGGTAACGGCCCGGGCGCAGTGGGTGGTTTCCGACCCTTCGAATTTGGCACAGGGTATTGTCAATTCGTCGAACGAAATTTTCGAAGCCGCGAAAACCACACAGCAGATGTACCGGAACTTTCAGGAGACACAAAAGATATACCTCCAGGGTAAGGAGTATTACGACAAACTGCGCGGGGTAACGAATCTGGTGCGGAATGCCCGCCGAGTACAACAGTGTATCCTGCTGGTAGGCGAGATATCGGACATTTACGTGAACAATTATGATAAGATGCTTCGGGACGAGTATCTCACGGTCTCGGAGCTGACGGCTATCGCCCGTGGATACACGTCGCTGTTACAGGAGGGCACGAACCTGCTGCGCGACTTGCAGACGATCATCAACCCGTCGCAAATGTCGATGACGGACAAGGAGAGGCTGGATATCATAGACAAGTGCTATACGTCGCTCTCGCATCTACGCAACAGGGCCTGGCTGTTTACACGCTGCAATATCGCCACCGCCGTACTTCGGGCCCGCGAAAGCAACGATCTGAAACGCAGTCTCGCGCTTTACGGTACGGATGAAGAGAAATATTGGTAATCCTCTGGAGATAAATATCTATGTTCCTACCGCTCGCATTTGAAAATCTGCACGTCGTACTGCGGACTCTGTTCGATAAGATGCTGCCGCTCTGCTCGGAGATGACTGCCATCGCCTCGGGTATCGCCGGATTAGGGGCGCTGTTGTATATCAGTTACCGGGTATGGCAATCTCTGGCACGTGCGGAACCTATCGACGTTTTCCCGCTGCTGAGGCCGTTCGCGCTGGGGTTGTGCATCCTCTTTTTCGAGCCGCTGGTGCTGGGTACCATCAACGGGATTCTCTCTCCGGTAGTTCAGGGTACGCACAAACTGCTCGTCGGTCAAACATTCGATATGGGGAAATATCAGAAAGACAAACAGGAGCTGATGAAAGCGACGGCCGAGGCGAATTTCGACCAGCTTGCAACGGCTCAGACCGGCGAAGAGACGACCGCGATGCTCGAAGAGATGAATCTGGAACCGGCAGACCTGATGGCCTTGCAGCAGATGTATGAGGAAAGTTCGTCATGGAGTTTGAAGGGCATGATCACCAAAGCGTTTCACTGGCTGCTGGAGCTGCTTTTCGACTGCGCTTCCCTAATCATCGACACCATCCGCACGTTTTTCCTTATCGTACTGGCTATTCTCGGCCCATTGGCTTTTGCGGTCGCCGTGTATGACGGGTTCCACGCTTCGCTTACACAGTGGCTGTCGAAATACATCAGCGTATACTTATGGCTGCCTATTTCCGATTTGTTCGGCGCTATTCTGGCCCGTTTACAGGTACTTTCGATACAGAAAGATATGGAGATGCTGGCCATAGATCCTTCCTATACGTTCAGCGCCGAAAACGGCGCATCGCTGGTCTTTCTGCTCATCGGAATCTGCGGTTATTTCACCATTCCGAGTATCGCCGGATGGATCGTCCATGCGTCGGGTATCGGCAGCTATAACCGTATCGTCACCCATCTGGGAGCTTGGACACTGACACATGCAGCGGGTATTGCGGGTTCCACCATAGGCAATGTTGCGGCAGGGCCCGTGAAGGAGTACGCAGGCATATCGACGTGCGGTCAACCAAAATCAATAAAAAGTAGAAATTATGGAGTTCAAATCATTGAAGAACTTTGAAAGCAGCTTCCGGCATATCAGGCTTTTCAGCATGTTATTTTTGGGACTGTGCGCTCTGGTAGCAGTCATCGCCGTATTGGGGTCATTCAGGTACGCTGAGAAACAACGCGAAAAAAAATTTATGTACTGGAGCAGGGCAAATCGCTCATGCTCGCGCTTTCACAGGATCTTCAGCAGAATCGTCCGGTGGAAGCCCGGGAGCATGTGAGGCGTTTTCATGAGTTGTTTTTCTCGCTTTCTCCGGATAAGGATGCGATAGAAGGCAACATCAACCGGGCTTTGCTGTTGGCCGACAAAAGCGCCTTAAGTTGTTACCGAGACTTGCAGGAGGCAGGATATTACAACCGCCTGATTGCCGGAAATGTCATTCAACGCATTGCCATTGACAGCATGCAGTGCGATTTCGGAAGCTATCCGTATCGCATCAAGACCTTCGCCCGGCAGCAGATAGTTCGTGAAAGTGTCGTAACCGAACGCAGCCTGATTACCAGTTGCTGCCTGGTGGACGTGTCCCGTTCGGACAATAATCCGCAAGGATTCCTTATCGAACGCTTCACAATCGTGGAAAATAAAAACTTGGGAACGCATGACCGTTAAACGCACCTGTCTGAAATTGCAGGAATCTTTCCGAACGATACGAACGAAATTACGCAGCTCTCTTGAAAGGCTTTCCGAACGGCAAAAACGAATCCTTATTCTGACAATGCTTTGTCTGTTGGCCATGCTGGATGTCTGGCTGCTCGTGCGGGGATTTTCAGGCACTGTTCCCGAACGAATCGAATACGTTGAACCTTTGAACATACGGGATGAAAGAGAATAAGCAACAAAAAACTGGAAAGGAAGGCAACGGCGCCTCCGGCAGAAAACAACGACAGAAAATGTTGATTGCCGTATTGATCCTGCTCGTTCCTTTTTCGGCGGGTATGTATTTCATTTTTCGAAGTGCCCGTAGTACGATGCCGCAGGATGCCGCAGGACTCGATGTTTCTATTCCTGACGGACGCGGCGTGAGAATCGAGGCGAGCAAGACCAAAGCGCTGGCACATGTGGAAAGTGAAGAGGAAGAACGCCGCAGAATACAGCGTTTCGACAGCGACTCTTTCTCGTTGCTGGATACAACGGAAGAAGAACCGACACATCGGGCGGATGCTTTAGTTGGGGTGCGGGAAGCCCATGCCGAAGCTACGCGGACGATAAGCGGCTTTTATGGGTTAGAACACAAGGCTTCGAAGAGCGATACTCAGCTCGAGGCGTTGCAGCGTCAGGTCGAGGAGCTGACCCGCCGCCTCGAAGAACAGCGAACCCTGCCCCCGGAGCCGCCCTCCGCAGAAGCGCTGATGGAGCGCAGCTACGCTCTGGCAGCACGTTACTTTCCCCAAAACGGTACGACAGAAAGCAAAAAACAGTCCGCATCCGTTCCCACGACGGTGCGGACAGCCGAACGGATAGTCCTCGTGCGTCCTGTCTCGTCGGTAGCTTCGACACTCGCCGTGCCCGACACGTTGCCGGACGTACCCCGTAACCGGGCATTCCGTACCGCAGTGGGACCGGATACGACGACTCCGACCGGTATGATTCGCGCTGCATCGCCGGTGAACAGCGCATCGCGGCCGGGGAGCGGGTACGCCTGCGGCTGCTCGACCGGGTGCAGGCCGAAGAGACCCTCCTGCCGGAAGGAACGATAATCTACGGCACGGCCACAATCAGCGGCCAGCGGCTCGGTATCCGGGTGCAGTCGCTCACATCCGATGCAGGCCTCCTCGCTGTCAATCTCACCGCTTACGATACGGACGGCCTGCCGGGACTCTTCATTCCCGATGCCGCAGAGCGCACCGCGCTCAAGGAAGCGGCGGCGAGTGCCGGCAACAACCTCGGCTCGGGGATTACGGTGACACGCGGTGCAGGTCAGCAAATCGCTTCAGACCTTACCCGTTCGCTCCTCTCGGGAGGCACGAAGTACCTCTCGGCCAAACTGCGCGAAGTGCGAATAACGCTCAAAGCGGGACACACGCTTTTTCTTGTCTCGGAACAGTAAAATCGAAAAATAGCCATGAAAAGATACATCGTCTTTCTGCTCTGCCTCTGCGCAGGTCGCAGCGGGCAGGCCCAGATACCGCAGTCGGAGATAACACCCCGTCAGGTCGAAGTGTCGTTCAACAAGCACACGCACTGATTTCCCTGCCCCCGTGCAGTACGTGGACCTCGGTTCGACGGATATCATCGCCGACAAAGCCGCAGGAGCGGCCAACGTCGTGCGACTGAAAGCTGCCGTGCGCGACTTTCAGGCAGAAACCAATCTGACGGTTATCACCGCCGACGGCCGCTTCTACGCTTTCGACGTGCGGTATGCCGATGACCCCGGGCAGCTCTCGATACGCATTATGAACGACCTGCAAGCGCAAATTCCTGAAGGGAAAGCGCCGACGGTACCTGTGCGCCTCGATGCGCTGGACGGGGATGACGCAGCTCGCATAGACAGTGCGATGGAACAAATTTACAACAATGACAAGCCGCAGATTAAACATATCGGTTACAAGCGCTACGGACTGCAAACGCTTCTCACGGGAATCTATATCGACAGCGAGGGATGGCTCTATTTCGGTATCGAAATGCGCAATGACAGCCGCATACCCTTCGACATAGACCATATCCGCATGTATGTTCGGGACAAACGCTTGCCCCGCCGCACGGCCGTGCAGGATATAGAAATCGTTCCCGTCCGCCGCCTGCACCCCCTGTCCGAAATCGACACGGGCAAGACGGGCCGTACCGTGTGGGCCATTCCCAAGATGACCATTCCCGACGGTAAAGCTCTGCACATAGATATTTATGAGCGAGGCGGAGGACGCCACCAAAGTCTCCGTGTCGAAAACCGAGACATCCTCGCCGCCAAACCTATTCCCGAATCCCGATAACAACGCAAGAGACATGAAAGGACTTATCACCGCATTTTTTCTGCTCCCTCGGCATCTGCCCGGCAACCGAGGTCGCAGCACAGCGCGACCTGCACCGCCAGCTATCACTACACATGCAGGCAGGAACGGTGGACGGACTGAGCGTATGCAGCCGGTACGGAGAGTACGCATGGGGTACGGCCATAGCGCTGGAGCGGACAAACCGGAACCGCACACATTGGAAGTTCGGAGCCGAATACCTGCACCGCGACTTCCGCTACGGCCCGCAGTACGTACCCCAGCGGCAATATTTAGCCAGCGCCGGCTACTACGTCCACCTGCTGCACGACCGGGGCTATCACGTCCGCCTATCTGCGGGCGGTGCTCTGCTGGTCGGCTATGAAACAGTCGGCGGCCGCAGCCGGACGCTCTACGACGGGGCCCGGTTGGTAAACGGCGACGCCGTACTATGGGGCGGAGCATTCTCGGCGGAGCTGGCCGCCTTTCTTTCGGACCGGATAGCTCTGTCGCTGGAAGTGGCACAACGCATCACCGCAGGTTCCTCCGTCACACTCTTCCGCACCACCGTATCCGTCGGGATACGCTTCATCATCAACTAAAGCTACGTCAATCGCTATGGAAATCGCACGTATCTACAAACGTCCCGGCGACGAATACTATACGCCGCACTATGCGGTAGTTCCTGTTTTGAAATATATTCCACGCGACAAAATCGTATGATGCCCTTTCGATACCGAATACAGCGAATATGTCCGGGCCCTGCGCTCACTCGGCATCCGCTGCGTATGGTCGCATCTGTCCCGGGGACAGGATTTCTTCAACTTCGAACCACCGCATTGGGATATTTTGCTTTCCAACCCGCCGTACAGCCGTAAGACCGAGATTCTGCATCGGTGCATCGCTCTGGGTAAGCCTTTCGCCCTGCTCCTTTCGAACAACACTTTCAGCAACGGAAGCTGTATGCGGGCTTTGGCCGGAGTTCAGCTGCAGCTGCTGATGTTCGACCGACGCATCGAATACTCCGCCACGAAAGGCACACCCTGCGGTTCGACCTATGTCTGCCGGGGCATACTGCCCCGACCGCTCGTCATCGAACATCTGGAGCGGTGCGGGAAACCGAGCGCCATGTACGACGACCGACGCTGGCGGCCTGGTGCAACGACAACAAATTCTAACACAAACAACAACACAGATGAAAACACACGTATGAACGGCCGCCTGCCTGCTGTGCGCAGGACTTCTGGCGGCAGCCTGCAGTGACGGCATCGAGGTCCGGCAGGAGTATTCTTTCAAAATTTCCACCTGGCCGCTGCCCGCAGAGGTCGCACCGGGCGAAGAGGTGGAGATACGCTTCACCCTGGAGCGCGAGGGCGACTACGCAGGCGCGGAGTACGGATTCAGTTGGGTGCAAACCGACGGAAAAGGCACGCTGCGCGATTCGCGCGGGATGTACTACACGGACCGCGAGGAGTACGAGCTACGCGTGGTTCCCGACCTGGACGTTTCCGACCCGCTGGCGTGGCGCTTTACGCTCTGGTACCGGCCAACGGGCAGCGACGACCCCTCCCTGCGCTTTATCGTAACCGACAACTTCGGGCAGCAACAGGAAGCGGAGTGCTCTTTCCGACTCGTGGAGTCGGACGATGCCGTATAAAACAAAATCGATAACCCTCAAAAATTAACTTCCGATGAAACTCAAATCAATGATTATTCTTTGCGGCCTCGTCGCTGCGGGATGTGCCGCCTGCTCGCGCGAGATACAGCCCGCCGGGGAGCGGAACATCCCCGAAGGCAGGTACGGGTAGTTATGCCCGTACAGGCCGGGCAGATGGAGTGCGTAACACGCGCGGCGGATGAAGACACGGTAAGCGACCTGAACGTCTATCTTTTCGATGCCTACTCCCGGGAGCTGGTTCTGCACAGCTATCTTACGTCTATGGAGCTGGAATTTAATTGCGTTCCGGGAAACTACGAACTCTATGTCATCGCCAATGCCTATGCCGATCTGGGGGAATTGCAGTATGCGCAAGTTACTGACAGGACGGTAAACTTTATGGTCGGACTTCGGAGCTTGCCGATGTCGGCGATGCGGGAACTTCAAATCGAGCAGCAGCCGGGAAATCAGGTGACGTTGCCGCCGCTGGAACTCGAAAGGGATATGGCGAAAGTGACGTACAGCATTTCCGCAGCTCCCGCTATGAATGGTGTGGAAATCGTGTCGCTGCAAGTCTGCAACATACCCCGGCGTGGAGCAATTTTCGGCGATACGGCTCCTTCGGCGCAGGAAGACGAATATGTTTCCAGCAACCGGAGTATCGTAATGGACGGACAAGGACGCTATACGGATGAACTGTACATGCCGCAGAACTGTCAGGGTATTGTTGCCTCCGTTACCGACCAGCGGCTGAAGGATGCGACCATGCCCCGCAGTATGCGACGTATTTGATGATTCGGGCCGTGCGGGAAAACAAAGTGCTCGAATACCGGGTATATCTCGGAGAGAACAACACGACGGATTTCAACGTCCGCCGCAATACCCGCTATTCGCTCGACATCACCATCGAAGGCGAGAGCGAAGTGGACACCCGCGTGCAGTGCTACACGCTCGACGTGTACGACGATTTGGAGAACTCCGACGCAGCACTCTCCGGCTATTGCATCCCCTCGAAGGCGTGGAATCTGCATTTCGACATTGCCGGGAATACGGCCGGGCGCAAGATAAGCGGCACGGTGACGCTCCGGGAAGGCGTGGCATCCTGTTTCAAGTTCAACACCAATCCTTACGGACAGACCGGGACGATCGCCCTGTGGAATCAAAACGGCCCAAATGCCCTGCCGGTAATCTACAATCCGCCCGTCGTGACCGAAGCGAACGGATGGATAGAATACGACGTGCTGCTGGTCGATGACGGAGGATTCCGCAAGACCTACACCTTCCGGCACATGCTGGCCAACGAGATTCGGGCCGTGCCTTACGGCGACGAAGCGCTCACGGTGACCAGCGCTCCGTACTACCTGCGCCAGGAGGACGGAACCCTGCGCATCGCCTGTTACGAAAACGGATGCACCCTGCGGGCCCCGCAGTACAGTGCAGGGATGCGGTTCGCCGGCTGGTATGCCGATGCCGCTTACCGAACGAGGCTCTCGACCGACGTGCAGTACCTTTGCAAACCTTCGGCGACGCTGACCGTCCTATATGCCAAATACGAAAAATTGTAGCCGGGGAAGAGGCCCCGTAGAAACGAACGAAGGCCAGGAATTTGCTTCCCGGCCTTCATTCTTCTGCTGCCGATGTTTCAGGGGTCGGCTGTGCCGAGTGCCGCAAAATTGCATCAAAGACAGAATTTACGGCAATTTTACCGGTGCAGGCAGGAAGGTGTCGGAGTTTTTCGTATCTTTATAATTGAAGATATTTTGGAAGATTTCGCAGCGGCAATGCAACGAAATGCAGAGACCGTGCGTCTATACAGAAAAAGATTCTCATTGCTAATCTATTAAAACCTTATGACTATGAATATGAAAAAGATTGTCTTGTCGATGTTTGTCGGTTGCATGGTTATATTTGGATGCAGTTCGTGTACTGTGGATAAAGGACATACCACGTATTATACCTATGTTAACCAGACGGCTTCGACAATTACGATTGAATGCTATTACGGTGATGGATGGGTTGAGGAAATCGTCAATCCAGACGATTTATATGAAACGCTTACAATCCAGCCCGGAGATAAAAGTACAGTAAAATTATATTGCGATGGTTTTTTGTCTGCCTTTCAGATGGCTAAATAGCTGATGTTTATTTATTGGTCCACAACGGTCAGATAAAGTTTTCGATGATGAAAGTGCGGATGATAGTTTGCTCATAATGGAAACTTACACGCTCACTTCCGAGAGTGAAACCGTCCGCCATTATGAATATGTCTTTACCGACGATTATTCAAGGACGGAGAGCCGATAGAATAACATTTTTAGACTTTTATATGACGGGCGGAGTGATATTTTGTCATTCCGCTTTGTTTTTGTAATAATTCTCTATATATTTAACCATCATCGTGTGGGTATGGAAGAGTTCCGGTTTGTGCCTGCCACTCAACACCGGTCGGATTGGGATGATGTAAAATGAAAACTTGCTCCCGGCAATCATCGTCTTCTTTCCTCCTGTAAACTAACCTTTGTTAATTACCCAAAATCCATCCACGATGAAAAGATACAGACTCTTTCTGCCGATATTTCTTTGTTTGTGCTTTGCCTGTACCCAATTCGATGAAGAGGCGATGCTGGACGAGGCACCGACGACGCGGGCTGCCGTAAATGCTGCCGCACTGCGCGAAAGCGCCGGAATCGCCAATGCGGACAATCCCTATTCCGTCGATAATATGAAGGCTGCCATGACACAGTATTGCAAGGTCATGAACATCCAGCCCCAGCCAGTCTATGCCACGCACGAATACGTCCGTTTCGAGGTTCGGGACAGCCTGGATTACTACATTCTCGAAGACAGTCTGGAACTGGAGATGTTTACCTATCCGCTGGACCGTATGCTGAACAATGCGGAGCGGAGCTTTTATGCTGCCGATATCGTAAACGGGAAAAAGTGGTTATATACGGTCGTTCCGAAGAATTTCCGTTATCCGACAGAGATGCCCAAACAGATCCTTCAGGAGATTTATATGCAGGGAGAAACCATGCTCTCGGGAGCGAGTGCAGCATCCGGTCCTTCGACCCGGATAATCGGCGGCGGCAGTACGGGTTCCTCCCAAATAGACGACTCCCTTTACGATGCCGTGCTGAATCTGTCTATGAAGAATGCCGGGATAGATACCGATGACGGACCTTCGACCGCATCCGGGTGGACTCCTTCGGCATGCATTCTTTACGAGGACGACCTGACCCATGAGAAACTGCCGCTCAAGAATGTGACGGTACGTGTCAATACGTTTGTCAATATCGGAACCGGCCAGACGGATGAGCGAGGCTATGTCGCAATACCCGAAGGCTGGGGGAGGTAAATTTAGGAATCGGGTAGATTACGAGGTCAAGTTCAAAAACAACAGGTTCAAAATATTGGAACACCATACGGGAGCGGCTATCGCATACGGTCCGGAAAATTCCAAAAGTCAATGGCTATATACAATCACCAGCGATGATAAACGGGTATCGGCTTTCGCTGCGGTATATTGGGCAGCATACCATATGTTTTATGTTCAGAACACTATTACGAGGCCGTTTGCAAATGGGAAATATCGAATAGCCGTATTTTGGGACCAACATCGTAAAGGGGTGAATGGACTACACGTCAAATGGCTTAATCTGTTAGGGAGTCTTGCCAATCCTGTACGGATAAGCGGATTGGAAAATGCCGATTCATACCTTACCAAGACATTACATGATAGGTACAACATTTCACGAACTGGGACATGCTTCTCACTGGACACAAGGGCCGTACAATATGATTGCTGCGGATAAAGCGGTTGTGGAAAGCTATGCCTGTGCGGTTGAGTTTTATTTTCTGCGGGAAGTTTATACAAATAGTGACCCTGATAGATATCGCCCAGACTATTTTAAAGAATATACCGGCATTGGGGAAGCTCTTCTTAACAACGGTTTTACGATGCAAGACCTTCAGGATCTTTTTGTCAAATGTCGCAATAAAGACTTTGCAGATCTACGTACACATGCTCTTTCAATGCGGAAAACGCATGATTGGGTCATCAATTACCTGTTTGACCATCCTTATAATATATGGGATTTCAATCTTGCCACAGAATCTCTACGCACAACGGATGATGAATATACAGCTTATATCGGTATTCCGGTAGAGTTTGCATTACAACGTCTTATGAGGACAAATATTCGTGCACATGTTGTAAAGTGGACTATTACTCCATCTGAGTTTAGAACCCAATCAACAACTCAAACCAGTGCTGTTTTCGTGTTCAACAGGACAGCGACTTATACGGTCAGTGCCGAGATTCAATTACCGGATATGACAAATACCTACACTGTATCACGAAACATTACGGTCAGGCCGCTACCGGCAATATCCGGACCGAACACTCCACGTTTGGGAGTCATGTCCCAATACACGATGGATGATTTCCGGTTTTTCAAAAAGTGGGAGTTGGAATACCAGGACGATAGCGGTAATTGGGTAGATGGGTCGGATAAAGTGAATCTGCAAGGCGGCACAGACCTCAATGCGCCCAAATCGTTAAAACTGTTGTTCCACACTTTCGGAACATTCAGGCTGACTGCGATACTCGATTTCGATGGTATCGAAAAAACCGTTTACAAGAATATAACCGTCCCGGCCGAAGGCAACCCTACCAGTGAATACCAAGCACCGGGTATTTACTTGGTCCAAGCCTATGGAGGTAAGCTAAACGGCGATATCGTCCATCAAATGCATAACAGGACGTTCATCCGAGTGCTGCAGAACTATGTCGCATTGGCTGATTCCTACAATTTCCGGACATTCAGTCACGCCGTTACGCAAAGCCATCCGTATGCCGACATAATGAAACCTATTTACAGAATGACTTACGGAGAATACGACGCTTATAGTCCGCTTCCCGCAGTCTGCTCGTCGATAACGCCATCGTACCGGGACGTCCGAACTATATAAGCGGACTTCCCAGCGTATTGGCGTTTTACGTATTGTCGGAGCAACAGCCGGGAACAGTACCGCTCTATTCGGTAGCTATGACCGTGAAAACCTCGCTGGGAGCGACGAAATCGAACTGCCGCTATTTGAGTCTGCAGCAACTGAACGGAACGCAGACGGTCGGGAATGAAGTCCGGACCTATAAGACGATGGAGTTATTGGGCTACGTCTATCCGGTACAATAATCCCGCAAAACGTACCAAGAGACTCTGGGAACGAATAAAGCCGGGATTTGCTTCCCGGCCTTTATTTTATTCTGTTGCAAAGCAAGGCAGTACGGATTACGAATGTTCAGGTTGGGGGCACTGACATCAGTGGGGGCTAACCCGTACTGCCATCAATCATCTACACCCCGAAGTTATACACAAACTTATTAAAAAGCAATAAAATATAAAATAGCGGAAATTCTCGTTTTTCCAATAAAAATGACAAATAAGTTAAGCCGGCAGAGAATGCATGATGTGCATGCCGGTTCTATGGCGGATCTATCGTGCAGTATAGCACAAATCACCATTTATTGTGATTTATGATTATTATTCCAAAGAATTGCATTATATTTGCACTAAAATCACAATATAAAGGGATTTTGTAATGACTATCGGCAATGCAATCAAGGAGCGTCGCAAGATGCTGAAGATTACCCAGCGCACGCTGGCGGAGTTGGCTGGCGTAGGAATCAATACCCTCACAAAGATTGAACGCAACGAAGGGAATCCTTCGCTCGACGTGCTGGAACGGATTCTCGACACGCTGGGGCTGGAACTGCGGATAGGCATCAAAAACAGCGATAAATTATGAGGCAAGGGATGGTTTATATGAACGGCATTCCGGCCGGAGTGCTGACCGAGGTGTCGCCGACGGAGTATCTGTTCCGGTACGAAGACGCTTATTATGCGGACGCAGCGATGCCTGCCGTCAGCCTGACGCTGCCCAAGACGCAGCAGGAGTATTGGTCGCCTTACCTTTTCTCCTTTTTCAGCAATATGCTCTCTGAAGGACGCAATCGCGCCGTGCAGTCCCGGTTGCTGCATATCGACGAGAACGACCATTTCGGCATTCTGCTGGCAACGGCGCAGACCGATGTCGCCGGAGCCGTAACCGTTAAGCCTTTATGACGACAATGAATCCGATTACGATATGTCCCTCGACATTGAGCGAGGGTTACGACACCTATTCTCCCGTAGCGAGCCGACGTCTGTTCGACGGCCGGACGGTATCGCCCTATCTGGATTATGCGCCCATCGACGACGACAGCAGCCTGCGACGCAGGAGGAGTTCATGCACAATCAGGAGCGGATTTCGCTCTCCGGCGTGCAGCCGAAATACTCGATGGTCGTCCGGGACGGCAGCTGCGCCTGACCGAAGAGGGCGAACAAGGTCGTTATATCCTCAAACCGAAGTTGAGCGATTTCCGCAACCGTCTGTACAGTGCGGCGAACGAAAATCTGACGATGCAGATAGCCGCACAGGTGTTCGGTATCGAGACGGCCGAGAACGGATTGTGCTTCTTCCAAGGCGGCGAAGCGGCTACATCGTAAAACGTTTCGACGTCAAGCCGGACGGTACGAAACGCCGCAAAGAGGATTTCGCGTCGCTGGCAGGACTGACCGCACAGAACGGAGGCCAGAACTACAAATACGATGTGCTGACCTACGAAGAGTGCGGCGACCTAATTCGCAGATACCTGCCTGCGTGGAGGGTCGAGATGCTGAAATTCTTCGATCTGGTCGTGTTCAACTTCCTTGTCTGCAACGGCGATGCACACCTGAAAAACTTTTCGGTATTGGAAACCGAATCGGGTGATTTCCGGCTGGCTCCGGCATACGACCTAATAAACACTAAGCTGCACGTCGATGACCGGATTTTCGCGCTCGACAGAGGATTATTGAGAGGCGATGCTGCCGCCCATACGCCTTTCGGATGATTGGCGGCGCGACCTTTACGGAGTTCGGGAAACGGCTGGGACTCCCCGAAAAGACAGTCCGCCGGGAGTTGGACCGATTCTGCGCCTCGTATTCCTTGCTGGACAAGCTGATTGGGAACTCCTACCTGTCCGACGAACTGAAAGAAGTGTACCGCAATATGTACCTCGGACGCCGGGACTCCTATCTGAAGGTCGGATTGTGAGCCAGGGAAAAATAATAGAGCCGCAATAGCTATTGCGGCTCTATTTATTCAGAGCGTAATCGGTTACTTCTCTTCCTCGTCCCGGTCGGCCCACCGTTCGAGCGTCTGACGCACGGCTTCGTCATGGTCTTCGTTGGTGATGCGATAAGTCCAGCGCACCCGGTAATCGGAAAACCGTTCGAACGTCCATCGTGCAGGGTCTTTCGGAGTTGCACGGGGACTGTCGTATTCCAACCCTTCGTAAAACGAATACAGCGCCATCGTATCGAGGTCGTCGGCCAGCCAGCGTTGTTGCCCCGGTTTTCCCCCGCCGAGCGGCGGAAATTCATTCGGTGCCGGTGCATTGACCCAAAATTGGATAAAACCCATCATACTCAAATCCGTAACCAGTACATCGACTAAACCGATACCAGGTAGTCGCTCCAATACAACCCAATGCGTCGCTTGTTCTCCCGGTCGAATATAAAGAACAGTAGATTCCCATCCATATATCGTAGCAAAACCGATGTACACGGTGTGATCGCTCGCATTTTGAAATCGGAAATAGTTATAATAACACCCTGGAGTTTCTTTCTCGATGTGTTCTTCCGTCGATTCGGTTACGTCGATAAACTCCGGCTCCGCAGGGGCTGTTCCGGCGACGGAGCGTCCGGATCGGAACAGCCCAACGGAGCGAGAAACAGGAGCAAGGCTCCTAATGAGTGTACAAATTTTCGTTCTCATAATCAGCAGTAATTTTTAAGTTGGTTTTGCACACTCTTTTATAAGGCTTGTTCCAGCATATCGTAAACCTTGAAAAGTTTTTTTGATAGCCTGTTGCGGGCCGGCATACGGGCCGACGGCTCCGGCGCAAGCGCTCTTAACATCGTCTACCGTTTTACATTGCCGCGACCAGGTTTCCAAATCGCGGAAACCGTTAATCAATGGCGAAAAAAACTCGTCCTCGGGATATATTATAGATGCCGGAAATGCGTCGTATTCCGGCCATACCCCTTGATCGAACTCATCCAGAATGTCGATAAACATCGGAGTACGACACTGACTGTTGGCATCCATACTTGTATTATAAAACCAGTCTTGCTTATTCAGCTCATCCGGTCGGGCCGGAACGAAGCCATAATAAGCCTGATATTCGGGAGCGAACGTATGAATCTTATTCAGTGCATTCAGACCAGCATATTCCCTTTCGGTAAAATAGTATTTCGTAAATTTCACCCCAACTCTCTGTAACTATTTTGTTGTAATCTGTATAATCATTTGTACTGGCATTGATACGTAAGTTATGTACTGCTTTACCAAGTTCACGCTGTACAACACTGTGAATATCCAGCGCAGATTTCCGTTTACAATAGATGAATAAGTTCATACCGTTTTTATTTCCAGTAGCTTGTTCGAATCTGTCGTCAGAGTTTATCGGGACAACTTCGTCCAGACAACGGATATTGACCGTGGAGGTGCCTTTCAGGTTGGAAATTTCATATCCGTTCCGGTGCATATACTCTGCCGCACGGTAGGCCGTAGCGAATTGCAAAGCTCTATCGGCCGTCGTGGAACGGATTTCCAAATGCCACGGATAGCGATCTATGTACGATGAATAGGTACTTGCGACATTGGCATTATCCTCCATAATGTTCCAATAGTCGTTGGCCCACTTCACGTACTCGGCCACGAAACCCATAAACATTTTTTTGCAGGTAAATCTCCTTCGCTGTCCGTAACGCAGGTCTCGGTCTGCAAAACTCTCCCGAGTCGGCATTGTATCCTGTGACTACGACCTCCACACCGACAACGGGCACATACGCTCCGGCCAATTCATCGTAAATTTGGATGTCCCCCGAAGGATACCAGTTCAGATCGGTCGCACGGGTGGAGGCGGTAAGGACTCCGCAGACTTTTTCCGCCTGTTCCGCCGTAAGTCCCGACAGCGTGATGCGGGATCGAAATATTCGGCCAGCACTTCGCACTCGGCGTGTTCGGGCAGGGCGATGTCACGGTCTATCAGGGCATACATCGGTCGGGGTTTATCGTCCGATACCGCCGCTTCTGCGACTTGCTCTCCCAACAGCGGAACGGGTGATAACTCTGCCGCTCCCCGCATGTAGTATTCGCACATAAGGTTGGCATCGTCGAACTGTACCCGCACATAGCGGCTCGTCGGTTCGATGCGCTCGGCCACATCGCTACCCAGCACTTCGCCCACCAGGGCGCGGGTCTGCTCGAAAGTCATCGGCTTGAACGCATCCATAGTCGTTTCCGTGTTTTGAGGCAGCGCCTCGTTCTTCATTTCGGCCTCTTTCGTACAACTGCCGAGGAGTATGGCACACAACAGGACCATACCGATAGTAGTCTTTTTCATGTCAGTGTAATTTTAAGGTTAATGATGTGGCGGAGCGCTCTCCGCCGTTGGCTTCTGCGTATTGGTAATCTTGTGGTATTGCACGCTGCAAATCCATCAGATTACCATGATACCGGGCCTGTCATAACCTCGAAATTCCACACACTGAAAATATCTGTTCCGATAATCCGCCGTATCGTCACGATGCGGTTTATCCTATTTCAAATGTATGTAAATTATTTCACAAAACAAAGAGCGAATCAAAGAATTATGCTCGTAAAAAGAAAAAATATCAGATAGTGGATAAAAATACGGCTTATTTGCTTTTTGATGCGATAATACGAAATCGTATTTGAAAGAATTGTCGCTATTGTGTTGATGTTTTTCAGGCAATTCTTGGGGTATTTCAATTAAATGGCAACAACGATGTTCATTGTTTATTATTTTTGTAACTACAAAATAAAATAAGATGCACTACGAAGAACAGGGATTATTTCTCGGTTTAATTTCTTACCCTTTTTCCATCGATGGTAAAGAGTTGTATAAGAAATTACAGTCAATATTCTATAGTCACAAAGAGAATCTGAAAAAGCATAGTAACGAATCGGACCCAGTAGACAATCAATTATACGCTCCCGTTGCCTATCGGATGTTCGGAACTCACGGATTGGCGGTACTGTCTCTTGTAGACGACTATGCGTTTTGTAG
>ENA-OUNI01000249-OUNI01000249.1-human-gut-metagenome-genome-assembly--contig:-NODE-249-length-25058-cov-2.150736_pt1 | contig 25058 bp, 31 predicted proteins | sample MGYA00242499_ERZ504580 | MGnify/ENA primary metagenome ERZ504580 (study PRJEB26092, sample SAMD00036315) | human gut metagenome | host: Homo sapiens | study: EMG produced TPA metagenomics assembly of... | reverse complement strand
ATGTGGCCATCCTTTGTACTCCTACGCGTAGCGTTGAGAAATATGCTAAAGAGATATTGGCACTTGGCATCCATACAGTGGACAGCTTCGATATTCATACCGGCATTCCGGCATTGCGCCGTACACTGGATGCTGAGGCAAAAGCACATAACACTGTTTCTATTATTTCTGCCGGTTGGGATCCGGGAAGCGATTCTGTTGTGCGTACTTGCTGGAGCTATTGCGCCGAAGGGAATTACCTATACCAACTTCGGTCCGGGTATGAGTATGGGACATACGGTGGCAGTAAAGGCTATCGAGGGTGTAAAAGCCGCCCTTTCAATGACGATTCCTACCGGTACGGGCATACATCGCCGTATGGTATACATCGAACTGAACGATGGTTACGAATTTGACAAAGTAGCTGCCGCCATCAAAGCCGATCCGTATTTCGTAAATGACGAAACGCATGTGAAGCTTGTTCCGAGCGTAGATGCACTGCTTGATATGGGACACGGTGTAAACCTGACCCGTAAGGGCGTTCCGGAAAAACACAGAACCAACTGTTCGAATTCAACATGCGCATCAATAACCCGGCGCTTACTGCGCAAGTGCTGGTATGTGTGGCACGTGCTGCAATGCGTCAGCAACCGGGTTGCTATACAATGGTTGAGATTCCGGTTATCGACCTTCTGCCGGGCGACCGTGAAGAGTGGATTGCACACCTGGTATAAAATATAAAAAACAGATGGTGCGTTTATATGGAATGCACCATCTGTTACTACTGAACGCATCGTCTGTTATAGTCAAACAGACGATGTGTTTTTATATCCTAACCATCAGAAGAAGAATCTGAGCACATCATTGAAGTTAGCCCAAATCAGCAAGCCGAACAATAGGAACATACCTACCATTTGAGCACGCTCCATAAACTTATCGCTGGGTTTGCGACGTGCTACAATCTCGTAGATGAGGAACAGGACATGTCCGCCGTCCAATGCCGGAATAGGCAGAATGTTCATGAAAGCAAGAATGATTGAAAGGAATGCCGTCATGTACCAGAACTGATACCAGTCCCATGTTGCAGGGAAGATGCTGCCGATTGTTCCGAAACCGCCAAGCTGTTTGGCACCCTCTTTAGAGAAAAGATACTTCATCTGGCTGACATAACCTTTCAGCGTATTTACTCCCAGGGTAACCCCGGCCGGGATAGATGCGAAGAAACTATATTCTTTCTTGACAACGGGCAACAGCTTGTTTGTCTGCAGGGATGCAGCGACACCGATTTGATATAAAGAATCTGTAGTCAGCTTTACGGTATCCGCTACCCCCGCTCTGACGTAAGTCAGGGTGAGAAGGCGGCTGGTACTGTCGTTAGCTGCTTTTTGGCGATTCAGCATTTCTTCCTTAAAGTCGAAGTAAGCGATGTTACGTCCATCCAATTGAGTGATGCTGTCACCCGGTTGTAATCCGGCAAGTGCGGCAGGTTGTCCCGGCATAATGCTGTCGATGACAAACGGATAGCGGAATGAAGCGAAACGGACACTGTCGGCAAGCAGGCGTTCCATCATATCTTCGGGGATGTACACGGATACTTCCTGCCCGTTACGCAATACGCTGACCTGACGTGCATCGACGATGCTTGTCAGCATGTCTCCACCATAGCGTTCAAAAGGTACGCCGTCGGCGGATACCAATATATCGCCGTCACGGAAACCGATTGATTTAGCCGTTTCATTAAAGTCCATACCCAGCGGGGCTTTCTGCAAAGGTACATATTCATCTCCCCACGCAAAGAGTATCATGGAGTAGATGAACAATGCCAACAGGAAATTGAACAGTACGCCGCCTATCATAATCAGCAGACGCTGCCATGCCGGTTTGGCACGGAACTCCCACGGTTGCATGGGCTGTTTCATCTGCTCGGTATCCATAGACTCGTCTATCATACCTGCAATTTTGACGTACCCGCCTAAAGGCAACCAGCCGATACCATATTCCGTTTCACTGTTTTTCGGTTTGAATTTGAACAAGGTGAACCACGGGTCAAAGAACAAACAGAATTTTTCCACTCGTGTCTTAAATAAACGAGCGAAGAGGAAGTGCCCGCCTTCATGGATTATTACGAGCAATGAAAGGCTCATTATAAGTTGCAGGGCACGGATCAAGAATGTTTCCATCTAATTATTTACTATTTTATTATTTGCAATTTAATTTTTAACTATCAATTCTTTTGCTATTCGTCTGGCTTCTGCGTCAGTTGCCACATAGTCTTCGTAAGCAGGTTTTTGTATAAAGGATACGCGCGCCATTGTCTTCTCGATTACGTCGCTCATGCCGAGGAATGATATTTCGTCTCGTAGGAAAGCGGCTACCACCACCTCATTGGCTGCATTGACGATACATGGCATGTTTCCTGCACGGTGCAGCGCTTCGTATGCCAGCGCCAGGTTGCGGAAACGTTTTGTATCCGGCTGCTCGAATGTCAGGTCCGTGCACAATTTGAAGTCCAGCCGGGGGAAAGACGCTTTCAGGCGTTCCGGATAGGAGAATGCGTACTGAATGGGCAGGCGCATATCCGGCATTCCCAACTGCGCTTTCACTGCTCCGTCCTCAAACTGCACCATTGAGTGAATGACGGATTGCGGATGTACCACTACTTCTATCTGGTCGGGGCGTACACCGAACAGCCATTTTGCTTCAATCACTTCAAACCCCTTGTTCATCATGGAAGCGGAGTCTATTGTAATTTTGGCTCCCATGTCCCAATTGGGGTGCTTCAAAGCCTGTGCCTTGGTTACGGTGGCAAGCTGCTCTATTGTACAGGTACGGAACGGGCCGCCGGAAGCTGTCAGTATAACTTTCTCGACAGGGTTACCCATTTCTCCGGCTAAACACTGGAACACGGCAGAATGTTCGGAGTCTACCGGTAAGATGGGAGTACCGCTGAAACGTGCCAGGTCGTTGATAAGTTCGCCCGCCACGACTAATGTTTCTTTGTTGGCGAGGGCTATCGTCTTGCGTGCACGGATTGCGTTCATAGTCGGTTTCAGCCCGGCATAGCCTACCATAGCTGTCAGTACCATGTCGATAGGTTTTTCCGCCACAATCTGGCATAAGCCTCTTCGCCGGCATACACTTTGATGGGGAGGTCGGCAAGTGCGTCTTTCAGTTGTTGATATTTCGTTTCGTTTGCTATTACCACTGCCTCAGGCTTGAACTTGCGTGCCTGGGCAATCAAATCCTCTACCCGGTTGTTGGCTGTCTCAGTACATAGGCTTCGTATCGGTCGGGATGTTCCTCTATGACCTGTAATGCCTGTGTACCGATAGAGCCGGTAGAGCCAAGTATGGCAATTTGTTTCTTCATCAGTCTTATAATTTATGCTTTCAGGTTTATATCTTATACTTAATGCTTTATACTTTTAAAATACGATATAGAGTTCCGGGTTTACCGCCCTTCCTTTGTGCCACAGTTCGAAGTGCAGGTGCGGTCCGGTAGTCAGTTGTCCGCTGTTGCCTACCAGGGCAATGGCTTCTCCGCCTTTTACGGTGTCACCTTCGCGTTTCAACAAAGAGCCGCAATGCTTGTAGACGGATACGAAATCCTGGTTATGCTGTACCTCTATCAAATAGCCGGTTTCGGCTGTATAGGTACTCAGAATGACCGTTCCGTCCAGGGTTGCCAATACGCTTTCTCCCGGATTGGCGGCTATATCCGTTCCGAAGTGCCTCTTTTCGGCATTGAAAGGAGATGAAATCATGCCGCGGGTGGGGCGGTAGAATATCAGTCCGTCTACTTCGGGGCGTGAGGCGATGCTCGTCAGGTTGTATTTCTCCGTTTCCTCGTACTGTTTGCGGAATTCAGCCTCGCGTTGCGTTCGTTCCATAAGCGAATCTTCCCGTACGGTAGTCAGGGAGTCGATGGAATGGATGGTGTCGGTTTTGATTTTACCCAGAAAGATGTCCTGGATATTCATTATGTACAGATTCTGCCTGTCTACGAGTTGCTGGAGCGAGTCTACACGCAGGGCATTCTCCACGACCTGCGCACGAATTTCACTGTTCATGTATCCGGGCAGATAATTGCGCAACGGGGTAAAGGCAACAATCAGGGAGGCAATCAGAAAGAGTACCGTCAGTACGGAAAGCAATACGGAGATTCCGTTCAGTTTGGACACACGTAAGGTGACAATATCCTCAAGGGTATTCTCGTTCGTAATGGTCAGTCTGTATTTGAACTTGATATTACTCCAAAAGGCTTTTCTTCTTTTTTTCTTCTTATTTGCTGCCACTTATAAACTTTCTATTTATAATTTGAACTTTGCGTTTCGCGCCTTATTCACGCTTCTTCCGTATCGTCTAAAGCAAGTAATCCTTCCGGCAGGTCCACCGTGATAACCTTATGCTTCTGGTCGATGTCCATAATGAAATCTTCCTGTGCCGGAATCAGCAATTCTTCTCCTTTATAATCTACCACGAACAGAGTGTTGATGGTAGAGGTATCCACATCCGTCACTTCACCCAGCTGGCCGTGGTGTACTTCTTCCATACGGAAACCGATGAAGAAATCCCAACTGAGTTCTCCCGGTCCGCTCCCTCGGCATGCTTCACGGGAAAATAAACCTCAATGTTGGTAAACATCCGTGCGCGTTCTGCCGTATCCACTCCTTCGAGTTTGACGAGAGCCGTAGTGTCTGAGCGGAAACGATATTCTTCGATAAAGAACGGTACGAATATACCGTCCAACAGGCAGATGAGATATTCGGCCTCTACACGGTCGAAAATATCATCCGTAAAGGTGAATGACAATTCTCCGTGAATGCCATGAGGTTTGTTGAATATACCTATTTTATATACTTCTTCTTTTCGTATCATATCGTTTTATCGCCTTGTCTGTTGCTTGTCACTTCCTTATATTCTCGTTATTCTTGCTCCGATCGCATTCAGCCGTCCTTCTATATTCTGATACCCCCGGTCTATCTGCTCGATGTTATGAATACGGCTGATGCGTCGCGCTCATGGCGGCTATCAGCAGAGCAATACCGGCACGGATATCCGGGGACGTCATATTGCCGCCACGCAGTTTGAAACCGTGATTATGTCCGATTACTACAGCGCGGTGCGGGTCGCACAGAATGATTTGCGCTCCCATGTCTATCAGTTTGTCCACGAAGAAGAGGCGGCTTTCAAACATCTTCTGATGAATCAGCACGCTGCCTTTCGCCTGTGTGGCAACTACCAGCAGTACGCTCAGCAAGTCCGGCGTCAGTCCGGGCCAGGGTGCATCGGCTATTGTCATGATAGAACCGTCAATGAAGGATTCTATCTGATAAGTATCCTGGGCAGGCACATAAATATCATCGCCCCGTTGTTCCATTTTGATGCCCAAACGCCGGAAACTGTCGGGGATGATACCTAAGTTTTCGTGCGAAACGTTCTTGATGGTCAGCTCGCTTTTCGTCATGGCTGCCATGCCGATGAAGCTTCCCACTTCAATCATGTCCGGAAGAACGGTATGCTCTGTTCCGTGCAGTTCGTCCACTCCCTCAATGGTGAGCAGATTGGAAGCGATACCTTCTATCTTTGCACCCATGCGGTTCAGCATCCGGCATAGCTGTTGTATGTAAGGCTCGCAGGCGGCATTGTAAATGGTTGTTTTACCTTTGGCCAATACTGCTGCCATTACGATATTGGCAGTGCCCGTTACAGATGCTTCGTCCAGCAACATATAGCTGCCTTGCAATTGCCGGGCGGATATTTCGTAAACTTCCCGTCTTTCATTGTAAACGAATTCTGCACCTAAATTCCGTATGCCGATGAAATGGGTGTCCAAACGGCGGCGGCCTATCTTGTCTCCGCCCGGTTTGGAAATCATAGCCTTGCCAAAGCGTGCCACCATCGGTCCTACGAGCATGACCGAACCGCGCAGGCTGGAGCACCTTTTCAGGAATTCATCGCTCTCCAGATAGGCAAAATCAACATTGGCTGCTTGAAAGCTATATGTATCGATGCCTTTTTTCGATACGTTCACTCCCATATCCCGCATCAACTGAATCAGGTTGTTCACATCCAGGATGTCCGGTATGTTGTGCACCGTCACCTCTTCGGCAGTGAGCAGGGTGGCGCAGATAATCTGCAGCACCTCGTTCTTCGCTCCTTGAGGATAAATGTCTCCGGAAAGGCTGTGTCCGCCTTCTATTACAAATGAAGCCATGAAATAGTGGTTAGTAGTTAGTGATTAGCGATTAACGGTTAGTGATTAGGGTAGCGTGGTGATGTCCTATGATATTAACCGTTAATCGCTAATCACTAACCGCTATTTTAGTATTTTCTTTTATTATTTCTGTTGTTGTTTCTGTTGTTCTGGTTATTCATCTTCGGCCGATAATTCTGTTCGATCCGTTCGGCCATAAGGCGGAGAAGGCTGTCGGTCATCTGCAGTTTGCCGCCGGACAGTTCTGCGAGGTCGTCCGCTATTTTGCGGTCGTCGACAGTATCTTTATTCCAGGACATATAGTCTTTCTTCATGTGGTTGCATATCAGTGCAACGAGGTTCTGCTTCTCGTCACCTTCGGGAAAGTCGATGGCTTTCTTAATCAGCACTTCCAGGGTACGGCCGTAGTGGCGGTAACGTATTTTGGTGCTGGGATAAGGAACGGTTTCCGGTTTGGTTATCAGGTTGTCTTTGCGGATAACTTCGTATGGATAGTCGATGTCCAGCTTGAAGTCCGCCATGATGGCAAGATGATCCCACAGCTTATGCTTGAAATCGGGTATGTCGCGAAGGTGGGGAAACATGTTTCCCATGATGTTGATAATGGTATTTGCACAACGCTGGCGCTCGGAGCGGTCTTCGATTGTAAGTGCATGGTCTACCATATTCTGGATGCTGCGCCCGTATTCGGGCAAAGGCATCCGCTTTTGTTGAGTATTATATTGCATATCCTTTAGAATTAGCGGTTGGTTATTAGTGGTTAGTGATTAGTGGTTAGTGATTAGCGGTTAGTGATTAGCGGTTAGTGGTTAATGATTAGTGATTAATGCTATATGGTCCAATTGCGCAGCCCGCTAATTGCTAATCGCTAATCACTAATCACTAACGGCTAACCACAAATCGCTATAAAAGTTTTTTCGGTTGGCTTGCTACGAATTCTTTCAAGTAGAACGGTTCGAAGTAGGCAACGTCTTTAAAATCTTTTTCGGCTATAGCTTTTTCTGCCAGCGGGAACATCATGCTTGCCAGCGGACGGATGCCGTCGATGAAATGAGCGTTGGGATGCACAATCTTTTCCTTGCACTTGGCTGCACCGTCGCCGAAGAAATACACGGGCTGCCTGTCCAGAAACTCCTGATAGGAGTTTTCGTCCACAATGTCTGCCGCAATGTCGCGTACCGGTTTCAGTGCGCGGTCGTAAACGGCGGCGTACACTTCCATGCGGCGGGCATCAATCATGGAGCACAACAGGCGTCTTCCGGCAGTTCATCGTGATAGAGCAGTACCGGAACGCATTGCACTTTCAGGGTGGGAAGCCCGATGAGGGGCAGGTTGCGCCCGTAACATACACCTTTTGCCATAGACACACCGATGCGTAGCCCTGTGTACGAACCGGGACCGCAACTTACGGCAACGGCATCCAGCGGCATGGCGTGGCTGTCGGCAAATGACAGGGCTTCGTCTACGAATACGCCCAGCGATACGGCGTGTGAAGGCCCGTTCAGGTCTTCTTTTTTGAAAACGTTCTGTCCGTCCTCGCTCACGGCTACGGAGCAGGCCGAAGTGGATGTTTCAATATGCAAGATACATGACATAACTTCTATTCTGATTTTTATTGTGGCAAATTTACGTGATTTGTTTCGATTACACAAGTTGTTTGCCGAATGGTTTGTCGTTGCATTCCTGATTCATTGATTAAATTGCCGGCTGCTTGCTTGCATCTGTTCAGAAAATTAGTGAATATTGCATACTAAGTTGTGCATGCGATATTTGTCTATTGCTCAAATTATTCTCAGTGAATGCAATAAATAATCAGTGAGAATAGCTATCTTTGTCGCATAAAACTATACATTATGATACAATCTATGACGGGCTACGGCAAAGCAACAGCCGAACTGTCCGATAAGAAAATCAATATTGAAATTAAGTCGCTTAACAGCAAAGCGATGGATTTATCTGCGTATTGCTCCGCTTTACAGGGAAAAGGAAATGGAAATCCGTAACGAAATATCCAAAATGCTGGAACGGGGCAAGGTCGATTTCAGCCTTTGGATTGAGAAGAAAGATGCGGAACAACTGGCCACTCCTATCAATCAGGAATTGGTGGAGGCTTATTACAAACGGATTAAGGAAATTTCTGCGGCTGCCGGTATTCCCGAACCTGCCGACTGGTTTGCCACGCTGCTCCGTATGCCGGATGTAATGACGAAGAATGAGACTCAGGAGCTGAGCGATGAGGAATGGGCAGTGGTGCATGCGGCAGTGGAAGAGGCTATCAATCATCTGATAGACTTCCGCAAGCAGGAGGGCGCAGCGCTCGAAAAGAAATTCCGTGAGAAGATAGAGAATATAGCACGGTTGCTCGAATCGGTGGCTCCCTACGAGCAGGAACGGGTAGGCAAGGTAAAGGACCGTATCACCGATGCGCTTGAAAAGACATTGAGTGTGGATTATGACAAGAACCGCCTGGAACAGGAACTTATCTATTACATCGAGAAACTCGATATCAACGAAGAAAAGCAACGTCTTTCCAATCACCTGAAATACTTTATCAGCACGCTCGAAAGCGGTAGCGGACAAGGTAAGAAGCTGGGCTTCATCGCACAGGAAATGGGCCGCGAAATCAATACGCTGGGCAGCAAGTCCAATCATGCCGAAATGCAGAAGATTGTAGTGCAGATGAAGGACGAGCTGGAGCAAATCAAGGAACAGGTCCTGAACGTGATGTAAGGAACCGGTTCCGGACGTTGCATGAATTTATGATAAGTTTGCATTCAACATGAAAGTTAAAGCAAAACCAATTAGAGGATTAAATAGTAAACCGTTAAATAGTAAATACCACAGATGGGTAAACTGATTATATTTTCCGCCCCCTCCGGGTCGGGCAAGTCCACAATTATCAACTATCTGTTGACGCAGAACCTGAATCTGGCTTTCTCTATTTCGGCAACCAGCCGTCCGCCGCGCGGCACGGAGCAGAACGGGGTGGAGTATTTCTTTCTCACTCCCGATGAGTTCCGGAGCCGCATAGCCAACGATGAGTTCCTGGAATACGAGGAAGTGTATCAGGACCGCTTCTACGGAACACTGAAAGCACAGGTGGAAAAGCAATTGGCTGCCGGACAGAATGTTGTATTCGATGTAGATGTAGTGGGCGGTTGCAATATCAAGAAGTTCTACGGCGAGCGTGCTTTGTCCGTTTTCATCCAGCCGCCTTCGGTGGAGGAGCTTCGCAAACGCTTGATAGGCCGCGGCACGGATGCTCCCGAAGTTATCGAGAGCCGTGTGGCGAAGGCCGAATACGAGCTTGGCTTTGCACCGAAATTCGATACGGTCATTGTAAACGATGATTTGGAAACGGCTAAAGCAGAGGCATTGAAAGTGATAACCCAATTCCTGAACCGATGAAGCGGACGAAAGGCAGAAATCTGTCGCCGAGAGCCAATAAGGTCCTCTTAGTCCTGAATATCGTTCTGTTTTTGGGAGCTATCGTCTTGGCTATATTGAATGTTGACCTGAAGGAGTACACTCCGGCTGCGGCCATGCTTATTGTGATGTTCATAAGCGGCGTAAATATTTACGGCTGTTGGAAACGTCTGAAAGGAAAGCTTTGATACCATAGCCTTCTGTATTTTTTTATTCTTAATTTTCAATTTATCAAGTGGATATAGGCATTTTCAGCGGTTCGTTCAATCCGGTACATATCGGACATCTGGCGCTTGCCAACTATCTTTGTGAATACGAAGGGTTGGACGAGGTGTGGTTCATGGTGACTCCGCATAATCCGCTGAAAGAAGAAGCCTCTCTGATGAGCGATGAATTCCGTCTGAAGCTGGTGCAGCTTGCCATTGGAGGCTATCCCAAGTTCCGGGCTTCCGATTTCGAGTTTCATCTGCCGCGTCCGTCTTATACCGTGCATACGCTTGATAAATTGAAACAGACTTATCCGCAAGACACTTTCCACCTTATTATAGGTTCCGACAACTGGAAGCTTTTCTCCCGGTGGTATCAGTCGGAGCGTATTCTTGCGGAAAACTTTATTCTTATTTATCCCCGTCCCGGTTATGAGGTGGACGGGAATACTTTACCTCAAAATGTAAAACTGGCCTCTTCGCCCACATTCGAAATAAGTTCTACCTTTATCCGCCAGGCGATGGAAGAGGGCAGGGACATGCGTTATTTCCTGCATCCGGCTGTCTATGAAGCGTTGAGACAAACTAATCTGTAAAATAAATGAATGACTTGGAAAATTTACAGGCGCCCCACAACTTCGGTGTATGTGCCTCTGCCTGTTGTACGAAACGCTTTACCTGCCTGCGCTATATAGCCTTGCAGAATGCTTCCCTGCAATATCCGTTCCTGCCTACGCTTACTCCCCGGAAGCTGGAGTCGATGAAAGGAAAGTGTGAATATTACCGTCCGAATACGCCGGTGCGTTATGCCCGCGGCTTCACCCGGGTGGCAGAGTTGCTCACGGTTCGGGTGGCGGGTACATTCCGTTTGCGGCTTATTTCCTACTTCGGGCGTAAGAACTATTACCTTGCCCGTAAAGGAGAGTACCTTATTAATCCTGCTGCCCAGCAATACATTATCAGCCAGGCAGAAGCTCTCGGCCTGCGGCTTGATGACTACTTTGACGAGTATGTAGAACGGTATGACTGGTAGGGATAACCGGTTGAAATGCAACGCAATGTAGTTTCCCCACGGAGGGAACTCCGGTTTCCTTAGGGGGAAACGTCAGTTTCCTATGGTAGAAACTTCAGTTTCCCTGCAGGGAAATTCGGGTTTCCTTAAAGGGGAACGGGCGTTTCCTTAAGGGAAACATCCGTCTCCTCCGGTGGAAACGGAAATGGGCTTACTCAAGGCATTCGTCGAGGTCGCGTATAATCTGCTCTTTGTCCATGTGCTGGCCGATGAAGACTATCTTTTGCATGCGGTCTCCGTATTTTTCGTCCCAGTCGCGCATCAGTCCGGGTTCTTGACGCATCAGTTCAATCAGGTCTTCTTCGGGGGCTGTGGCATACCACAGCCCGGCTTCGGTCAGTTGTTTCTGAGTGCCTGCCTGTTCAAAAAGGTAGGACATGTCGCGGTTGTGCTGAAATAGCATACGCCTTTGGCACGGATGATGTTGCGGCTCCATCTGGTAGCGATGAAATGGTCGAATTTGTGAATGTCGAATGCCGGACGGCGGTAGTAAACGAAAGTACCGATGCCGTATTCTTCCACTTCGCCCCCTTCGTGATGGTGATGATGATGGTGTCCGTGCTCTTCGTGGTGATGCTCGTGCTCTTCGTGGTGATGTTCATGTTCTTCATGATGATGATCATGCCCTTCTTCGTGGTGATGATGTCCGTGCGCTTCTTTTTCTTCCTCTTCGGTGGCTGGTTTCTCTATCCCGCGAATCCATCCTGCGAGGTAGCCACGCGTTCGAAGTCGAACAGGTCTGTATGGATAATCTTCTTTAAATCCACATCCGCGTAATTGCATTCGATGATTTCTGCTGCGGGTTGTAGGGTACGTATAATCTGCTTGATGCGTTCCAGCTCTTCGGGTTTTACTTCCGCTGCCTTGTTCAGAAGAATGATATTACAGAATTCAATCTGCTGGATGATAAGATTTTCAATGTCTTCCTCGTCAATCCCTTTTCGGGTGAGGTCGTTGCCGCAGGCGAACTCGTCTTGCAGGCGCAGGGCGTCCACTACGGTGGTGATGCAGTCCAGGCGGCAGATGCCGTATTGGGTGTACATGCCGCCCAGGCGGGGAATGGAGCAGATGGTCTGTGCGATAGGTTCGGGTTCGCAGATGCCGCTGGCTTCGATAACGATATAGTCGAAACGTTCCATCCGCATGATTTCGCCTATTTGCTCTATCAGGTCCGTTTTCAGCGTGCAGCAGATGCAGCCGTTTTGAAGCGCAACGAGGCTTTCGTCTTTCTTGCCCACGATGCCGCCCTTTTGGATGAGGTCCGCGTCAATGTTTACCTCGCCTATGTCATTGACGATAACTGCGAATCTGATGCCTTGTTTATTGGCGAGAATATGGTTTACTAACGTCGTTTTACCGCTGCCCAGATAACCGGTGAGGAGCAGTACGGGAATTTCTTTTGTTGTCATATCTGTTATTGTTTTTTATTTGCTGTTATTGACGAACCGTACGGTTGCATTCATCAACGCGGCATTGACGGGCAGTGAAGGATTATTGTACACTGCCATTTGTTGCTGCGGTGCGGTGCTTTCGCAATCTTTCAGCACATGGTTCATTTTGTCTATCAGAACGAGTTCTGCCTTGGGAGATGCTTTCTTCAGCAGCATTGCATCCTCTTCCTTTACCTGAATATCGTTTTTGCCTTGAAGAATCAGCACGGGCATTTTCAGGGAAGCGATGACGGTCTGCGGATTGTATTTATACCAGGAGATGAGGTAGGGCTGTACGGAAGGCCGGAACAGCGCCTGCAGATAGGCAGGAACTTGCGCCACCTCTTTTCCGTTTCTTAACGAGCGGTTGATGTCCGCCACTTCTTTCCGTATGGCTCCGGCATCATTTGGCAGCCACTTGCTTTTCTATGATTTCGTATGCCGGACTGCCTGCGCCGGCAATGGAAATGAAACTCTTTACTTTGGGGCGACTCTGGCAGGCAAGCATGCCGATGAGCGAGCTTCGCTATGTCCGGCCACTGTGATGCCGGTGAAGCGTTTGTCTTTGGCAAGAAAGTCTATCCAGCCCGTCACATCGTTTATATAATCCTCGAAGCGGAGTTTGGACTCTTCTTTGCCTGCTGCGGCGCTGCCGGCTATGCCGCGTTTGTCGAAACGGAGCGAGGCGATGCCTTTCTGTGCCAGTCCCTCGGCAAGGAATTTCAGCGAATTGTTTTTCATCATGGGATTGTTGCCGTCCATGTCGGTAGGGCCGGAACCGGCGATAAGCAGCACTACGGGGCAGGTTGTGGCATTGGCAGGCAGGAGAAGTCTGCCTTTGATGTCACCGGTAGCGGTGCTTAATGTTACAGGACTTTCTTCGGATGTGAGAGGCTGTGCCTGGAAGTAAGGTTGGAGAAACAGGACACAACTGAATAGAAGGAGAAGTAATCGTTTCATATCATTTACTTTTTGGTTTTTGGAAAACGGAAGTAAATGTAAACAATATTATCAGATAAAAAAAGAGGAAAGCATGTCAAAATTCGGATAAATCTTACATGCTTTCCTCTTATTATACCGTAACAATCATCCTGCTTACAGGATACCTTGCGACATCATTGCCTTGGCTACTTTCATAAATCCGGCAACGTTGGCGCCCTTTACGTAATTTACGTAACCGTCGGCTTCCGTTCCGTACTGCACGCAAGCCTCGTGGATGTTCTTCATGATGCTTTTCAGCTTTTCGTCCACTTCTTCGGCGCTCCAGCCCAGTTTAATGGAGTTCTGGGTCATTTCGAGGCCCGATACCGATACACCGCCGGCATTGGCTGCCTTGCCCGGAGCATACAGAATCTTGGCTTCCTGGAACACTTTGATAGCTTCGGGAGTAGAAGGCATGTTTGCACCTTCGGATACCGCCATTACACCGTTGGCGATAAGTTTCTTGGCATCGTCACCGTTGATTTCATTCTGAGTGGCAGAAGGCAGAGCGATGTCTGCTTTTTCGCCCCAGGGACGTGCACCTTCCACATACTTACGCCCGGATATTGCTCTGCATATTCGCGGATGCGTCCACGGTAGAGGTTCTTGAGTTCCATGATGTAATCCAGCTTTTCACGGTCGATACCTGCGGGGTCGTATATGTAACCGTCGGAATCGGACATTGTCAGGACTTTGCCACCCATCTCCAGTACTTTCTCGGCAGTGTACTGAGCCACGTTGCCCGAACCGGAAATCAGGCAGGTCTTGCCCTTGAGGTCTGTACCTTTGGTTTTCAGCATTTCCAGCAAGAAGTAGATGTTGCCGTAACCCGTGGCTTCCGGACGAATCAGCGAGCCGCCGAATTCGCGGCCTTTTCCTGTAAGGTTCCGGTAACTCGTGAGCCAGTTTCTTGTACATGCCGAACATGAAACCTACTTCGCGGCCACCTACACCGATGTCACCGGCAGGAACGTCGGTCTCGGGACCGATGTGACGCCACAGCTCCAGCATGAAAGCCTGAACGAAACGCATCACCTCTGCATTTGACTTGCCGCGCGGAGAGAAGTCCGAACCGCCCTTACCGCCACCCATAGGCAGGGTAGTCAGCGAGTTTTTGAAAGTCTGTTCGAAAGCAAGGAATTTCAGAATGGAGAGGTTCACGGAAGCGTGGAAACGGATACCGCCTTTGTACGGACCGATGGCGTTGTTGTGCTGTACACGGTAACCCATGTTGGTTTGTACGTTACCCTTGTCATCCACCCAAGTAACACGGAACTGGTAAACGCGATCGGGGATGCAAAGACGCTCAATCAGATTGGCTTTGTCGAACTCCGGATGTTTGTTGTACTCTTCTTCAATGGTAGAAAGCACTTCTTCTACTGCCTGATGATACTCCGGTTCATTGGGGAACCGTCTTTTCAAATCTTCTAATACCTTAGCTGCATTCATAATCTATTTCTTTTATTGGGTTTGCATATTTATATTGTAAGGCGGTGATGCGGTAGCGCCTTACCTCTTGTTGCGGTTGCAAAAGTAAACATAAAAATGATACAAGCAAACAATTTATAAATAAATACGGGATAAAACAACAAAAATATTGTTTTATCCCGTAAAAATGAATAAAAAGATATTATTTATTTCCTTTTGAGCGCTTTTATTACAGGAATGAATACCAATGCTGCTGAAATGACAAGTGTCAGGATAATTGGTCCGTCAATCCGTTCGGCGGTTGTCAGTACTATGTAGCAAAGCGCTGCCCAAAGAAGCGTGATGCAAACGATTTGAAATCTGGAAAATTGCCTTTTCATTTGCCTGCTTTCTTTTTGTCCACAATGGCGTCGATAACGGCTACTGCGGTAATGTTTACTATATCGCGCACAGAGCTTTCAAAATCGGTAAAGTGGATAGGCTTGTTCAGTCCCATCTGTATCGGGCCGATGAGTTCGGAGTCCATATCCATCGACTGCAACAGTTTGTATGCGGAGTTGGCGGAGCTCAGGTTCGGGAAGATAAGCGTATTCACATCCTTTCCTTTCAGACGGGTAAACGGATACTTGGCATCGCGCAGTTCGCGGTTCATGGCAAAGTTCACCTGCATTTCGCCGTCGATGGCAAGGTCGGGATAGTTGCGCTGCATGTAGTCCACGGCTTCGTGCACGCTTACCGGACTTCCTTCCTTGTCTGTACCGAAGTTGGAGTAGCTCAGCATGGCCATAACGGGAGTATGGTTGAAGAAGCGTACGGTATACTCCGACAGTTTGGCGATGTCTATCAGTGTTTCCGCATTGGGATGGCGGTTGATAAGCGTATCGGCAAGGAAGTACGTGCCTTTCTTGGAGTTGAGGATGTGCATTGTGCCGAAGTGCTTGAATTCCGGACGGATGCCGATTACTTCTTTGGCCACCTTGATGGTGTTGCTGTACTTGGTGTACAATCCGGTGATGAAAGCGTCGGCCTCACCGGTTTCCACCATCATCATGCCGAAGTAGTTGCGCTCGAACATCTTGTCGTTGGCCTCTTCGTAGGTGACGCCTTCGCGGGCGCGCTTTTCGGAAAGGATACGTGCGTAACGTTCGCGGCGTTCCGATTCGTTGGGATGGCGCAGGTTTACGATTTCAATGCCTTCGAGGCTGAGGTCGAGTTCTTTTGCCAGCTTCTCGATAGCTTCGTCATTGCCTAATATGATGGGATGGCAGATACCTTCGGCCTTGGCCTCAACGGCGGCTTTCAGCATATTGGGGTGAATGCCTTCGGCAAATACCACACGTTGCGGGTTGCGGCGGGCGGTGTCGTAGAGCTGGCGGGTGAGCTTGCTTTCATAGCCCATCAGCTCGCGCAGTTGCAGGCGGTAGGCATCCCAGTCTGCAATGTGCTTGCGGGCCACACCGCTGTCCATAGCGGCTTTTGCCACGGCGCAGGACACTTCGGTGATGAGGCGCGGGTCTACCGGTTTCGGAATGAAGTATTCCGGACCGAAGGTGAAGTTGTTCACATGGTAGGCTTCGTTCACCACGTCGGGTACGGGTTGTTTGGCAAGATTGGCGATGGCGTGTACGGCAGCAATCTTCATCTCTTCGTTGATGGCCTTTGCCTGTGTATCGAGTGCGCCGCGGAAGATATAGGGGAAGCCGATAACGTTGTTAATCTGGTTCGGATAGTCGGAACGGCCGGTAGACATCAGTACGTCCGGACGCGCTGCCATAGCGTCTTCGTAGGATATTTCCGGAGTAGGGTTGGCAAGGGCGAATACAATGGGTGGTCGGCCATGCTGCGTACCATATCCTGCGTCAGTACATTGCCTTTGGAAAGGCCGAGGAATACGTCGGCGCCTTTGATGGCTTCGGCAAGGGTATGCACGTCGCGGCGGTCGGTTGCAAAGTAACGCTTCTGTTCGGTCAGGTTCTCGCGGTCGCTGGTGATGACGCCTTTGCTGTCCAGCATCAGGATGTTCTCGCGGCGTGCGCCGAGCGACTCGTACAGTTTGGTGCATGAGGTGGCGGAAGCACCTGCGCCGTTCACTACGATTCTTACGTTTTCAATCTTCTTGCCTGCCACTTCCAGTGCGTTCAGCAGTCCGGCGCTGGAGATGATGGCCGTACCATGCTGGTCGTCGTGCATCACCGGAATATCAAGTTCTTCTTTCAGCCGGCGCTCTATTTCAAAACATTCGGGAGCCTTGATGTCTTCCAGGTTGATACCGCCGAACGTGGGGGCAATCGCCTTGACTGCTTCGATAAACTTGTCGGGGTCTTTCTCGTTCACTTCGATATCGAATACATCGATGCCGGCATAGATTTTGAACAGCAGCCCTTTTCCTTCCATAACGGGCTTTCCGCTGAGTGCGCCTATGTCGCCCAGACCGAGAACGGCGGTTCCGTTGGAGATTACAGCTACCAGATTGCCTTTGGCTGTATATTTATATGCGTCCTGCGGGTTCTTCTCGATTTCGAGGCACGGTTCTGCAACGCCCGGAGAATAAGCGAGTGAAAGGTCGGTTTGTGTACTGTAGGGCTTGGTGGCACTACTTCAATTTTTCCCGGTTTGCCTTGCGAGTGATAGAGCAAGGCAGCTTCTTTGGTTATCTTAGCATGGTAGATTAGTTAAATTTGTTATGATTTGGTCGCAAATTTAGAGATAAAAGTTCTAATTTGTAGTCTGTATCGGATAATTTCTATTAGAATTATCAGTAAATAAACTAAAAATGCTTATTTTTGGCAATAGATTTAAGTATTACCCCAAATTATTAACTTAACACAGTTGTTTTATGAAGATTTTTAAACTTCCTCTTGCAGGATTATTGTTTTGCACCGCGCCGTTGCTGGCAGGATGCGGAACGAGTGACAAACCCGAAGCTCCGGTTTCCCTGACTTGGGAAATGGGTACGGGTAATGCGGAACCCGGATACTATGAGAACTCCTTTGTTCTTAAAAACATCTCCGGCGCTCCTCTTCCCCGAAATTGGACAATCTATTATTCGCAACTTCCCCGCAATGTGAAGCAGATAGGGAATCCTGCCGTTAAGGTGGAACCGGTGAACGGAAACTTCTTTAAGATGTATCCGACAGAAAGCTTTACTCCGTTGGCTCCCGGCGATTCCATGCGTATCACTTTTCTGTGTTCTTACAAGATAGACCGGAATTCGCACGCGCCTGAGGGCACGTATTGGGTGGCTACGGCAGACGGTAAGGAAAGCAGTCCGCTTCCCGTAACGCTGAATACGCTTGTGTTGCCCTCGCCGGAGTCACTGCCCGGCTATCCGGATGCAACTAAAATATACGAATCGAATCTTCGTCTGGAGAACGTATCGGCTTTGCAACCATGGGATATATTGCCGTCGGTAAAGAAAGCGACGCCTGCCGAAGGCGCTGTTGTGCTGGATGGCAAGGTGGCTTTGGCTTATCCGGACGCGTATGCCGTTGAGGCAAGGTTGTTGAAAGAGAAGTTATCCGCTCTGTACGGCTTGGAAGTAGTGGATAAAGCTCCCGTTACGATTGCTTTGGAAACCTTGGCCGATAAGGCAAAAGCTGTGAACGATGAATACTATGATATGGTTATAGACAGCGACCGGATAAAGATTAGCGCCGCCACTCCGCACGGAGTTTTCAATGGTACGCAAACCTTGCTGGCGATGCTGAAAGGTAAAGAAGCGCCGTACCGGCTGGACGCTATGTCTGTGGAAGATTATCCCGACCTTCTGTATCGCGGCAGATGATAGACATTGCCCGCAACTTCACTACCGTAGACAATCTGAAAAAGCTGGTGGACGTTTTCGCTTCTTACAAAATGAATGTGCTCCATTTCCATTTTTCGGATGATGAGGCATGGCGTCTGGAAATTCCGGGACTGGAAGAGCTGACCGCCGTGGGCAGCCGCCGTGGACATACCACCGACGAGAGCCGTTGTCTCTATCCGTGCTATGACGGCGGTTACGACCCGGATGCCGCAACCGTAGGCAACGGATATTACTCCCGTGAGGACTTTATCGGTCTGTTGCGCTATGCTGCCGAAAGACATATCCGCGTCATACCGGAAATAGAATCTCCCGGACATGCCCGTGCGGCTATCGTTTCCATGAAAGCGCGTTATAATAAGTATAAGGACACGGATGTGGAAAGGCCGCCGAATATCTGCTGAGTGAGCCGGAAGATACTTCCCGCTACGCATCCGTGCAGTATTATACGGACAATGTGATAAATGTGGCCATGCCTCTACTTATCGCTTTATGGAGAAAGTGATTCAGGAACTTGCGGCTATGTACAGGGAAGCCGGCGTACCGCTGGCTACGGTGCATCTTGGCGGCGATGAAGTGGCGCGCGGCGTATGGCTGGGTTCTCCAAAATGTCAGGCATTGATGAAAGAGAAAGGAATGACGAAACCGCATGACTTGGCAGAGCATTTCATCACGCAGATGGCAGACATCATGCAAAGGAACGGACTGAAATTCAGCGGTTGGCAGGAAGTTGCTTTGGGGCATACCGAAGAGGCGCACCGGCAATTGCGGACTCAGGCGGCGGGCGTGTACTGCTGGAATACGGTTCCGGGATACGATGAGGTGGTGTATCAGATTGCCAATAACGGCTACCCGGTGATTCTCTGTAATGTGGGCAATTTCTATATGGATATGGCGTACAACGGGCATCCCGACGAGCGCGGGCTCGATTGGGGCGGTTATGTGGATGAGTCAGTCTCTTTCTCCATGCTTCCTTTCAGCATCTATCGTTCGTTGCGTACGGACGGTGCAGGCAATCCCGTCGATTTGGATGCAGCGGAAAAGGGAAAAACTGTTCTGACGGCAGAGGGGCGAAAAAATATCCTGGGTGTGCAAGGCCAGTTGTTTGCCGAAACAATCCGTAGCTTTAACGGTGTGGAATATCTTCTTTTCCCGAAAATCATGGGACTGGCAGAGCGTGGTTGGAATGCTTATCCGGCATGGGAAGAACTGCGGGGTGCACAGGAACAGCAAGCCTTCAACAAAGCATTGGCGTTGTATTATGAAAAAATCAGCGATATGGAAATGCCTTATTGGGCAAGGAACGGTATCAATTTCCGCCTGCCTCATCCGGGATTGTTGGTGAAGGACGGTAAGCTTTATGCCAACGTTGCCATTCGAGGTGCTGAAATACGTTACACAACGGATGGTTCGGAACCGGATGCCCAATCCGCTTTGTGGGAAGCGCCCGTGCCGTGCCATGCTCCGGTAGTGAAGGCAAAGACCTTCTGTCAGGGTAAGGAAAGCCTGCCGATAACATTGAAAACTGAATAATAATGAAACGCATCATCCGTTGAGGCTGAATGTATGATTGAACAGCCCTCGACAGATGATGCGTTTCACTTGAACAGATGATGCTTACGCGTTCAGCGCCTGTTCTATATCTGCGATGATATCATCCGCATTTTCAATACCCACCGAGAAACGGATGAGGTCGGGGCGGATACCTGCTTCCAACAGTTGCTCGTCAGAGAGCTGGCGGTGCGTATGGCTGGCAGGATGGAGCACGCAGGTACGTGCATCGGCAACGTGAGTCACGATAGCTGCCAGCTTCAACGAGTCCATAAACTTGATAGACACCTCGCGACCGCCTTTCAGTCCGAAAGAGATAACGCCGCAGGAGCCGTTGGGCATGTACTTCTGTGCCAATGCGTAATACTTGTTGTCGGGCAGTCCGCAATAGTTCACCCATGCCACTTTGTCGTTTTTGGAAAGGTATTCGGCTACTTTTTGGGCATTGCCGCAGTGTTGCGGCATGCGCAGGTGCAGAGTTTCCAGACCGAGGTTCAGCAAGAACGCGTTCTGCGGAGACTGGATGCTGCCGAGGTCGCGCATCAGTTGCGCCGTTGCTTTAGTGATGTAAGCCAGTTTGCCGAAAGCTTTTGTATAAGTCAGCCCGTGATACGATTCGTCCGGTGTGCAGAGACCGGGGAATTTGTCGGCATGTGCTTCCCAGTCGAAATTGCCGCTGTCTACAACTGCTCCGCCTACGCTGGTGGCGTGTCCGTCCATGTATTTGGTAGTGGAGTGGACTACTATATCGGCTCCCCATTCAAACGGGCGGCAGTTGATAGGAGTGGGGAAAGTATTGTCTACAATCAAAGGTACGCCGTGCTTGTGGGCGATACGGGCGAACTTTTCGATGTCGAGAACTTCCAGCGTAGGGTTAGAGATTGTTTCGCCGAACAGGGCTTTGGTGTTCGGACGGAAAGCGGCGGAGATTTCCTCTTCGGGCGCATCGGGGTTGACAAACGTTACATCGACACCCAGTTTTTTCATTGTCACGCCAAACAGGTTGAACGTTCCGCCATAGATAGTGGATGAGCATACGAAGTGGTCGCCTGCCTGGCAGATGTTGAAGATGGCATAGAAATTCGCTGCCTGTCCGCTCGATGTCAGCATGGCGGCTACACCGCCTTCGAGGGCGGCTATTTTGGCGGCAACGGCATCGTTCGTAGGATTCTGCAGACGGGTGTAAAAGTAACCGCTGTCTTCGAGGTCGAACAGACGCGCCATTTGCTCGCTGGTATCGTATTTGAAAGTTGTACTTTGATAAATGGGGAGTACGCGGGGTTCTCCCTTTTTAGGAGTCCACCCTGCCTGTACGCACAGTGTCTCCGGCTTGAATTGCTTTGCCATAATGCTATCTGTATTTAGAGTTTCTTTTCTTTAAAACACGTAAGTTGTCGCAAAAGTAGGGAAAAAATTATAATTTTGTGCGCGCGAATGGTAAAATGCTATAATTTAGCAGTTGAAAATCTGCTGCCGATACGAAATAAATGACGAATAACGGGAATATGAAACGTATATTTTGCTTGCTTGCTGTTCTCTTCTGTACTTTTCTTCTTTTGGATGTCTCTGCTCAGGGAGAATATGCCACACCCAAATCGGGCGAGGGTATTTCGTCTTTTCTGGAACGGAACAAACGTCCGGGAAAAGCCTACTATAATGAGTTTATGAAGCTGAACGAAAAACGTCTGCGTGGAAAAGAGGAACTGCGATTGGGTGTGAAATATGTGTTGCCGCCCTTGAAGAAAGGGACTTCTGCCTCCGTTTCGCCCAAAGCTGTTGCCGGTAAAAAGAGAGTGGTTCGCGAACGGCTGTTCGGGAAGAAGCTGGCCGATGTGCCAGTGACGTCCAACCGCTTGCAGGGTGCTTGCTTCTATGTGGTCAGCGGGCATGGCGGTCCCGATCCCGGAGCTATCGGAAAAATAGGAAAGGTGGAATTGCACGAGGATGAATATGCCTATGATGTTGCCTTGCGCCTTGCCCGTAACCTGATGCAGGAAGGGGCGGAAGTGCATATCATCATTCAGGATGCCAAAGACGGAATCCGCGACAGCCGCTACCTTTCCAACAGTAAGCGGGAAACGTGCATGGGCGATGCCATTCCGCTGAATCAGGTAGCCCGCCTGCAACAGCGTTGCACCAAAATCAATGAACTCTACCGGAAAGACCGTAGGAAGTATAAGTATTGCCGGGCTATATTCTTGCATGTGGACAGCCGCAGCAGGAGTGCGCAGACGGACGTATTCTTTTACCATGCTCCGAAAAGCGTGTCGGGAAAGAAACTGGCGGTTACCATGAAAGAAACTTTCGAATCGAAATATGACAAACATCAGCCAATCGCGGATTTGAAGGGACTGTCAGTTCGCGTAACCTCTACGTGTTGCTGCAAGCCGCTCCGGTTTCGGTCTTCGTTGAACTGGGCAATATCCAGAATACGTTCGACCAGCGCCGTTTCGTTATCAGTTCCAACCGCCAGGCTCTGGCAAAGTGGATGACGGAAGGATTCATTGCGGACTATAAGCAGGTGAAGTAGGGGTGTTTGTCTGTTTCATAAGGTATGGTTTCTCATTCCGGACATAATGAAGAATGACGAACCCATACCTTACATATTTTAATTTATTCTATCGGAATATAGATTTCTGTCAGTAACTCATCCGGTGCAGTATCAGCCGGATTATTCAGGTATCGTTCGGCACTGGCTTCATCTCTGAATGTACATTCCATTTCAGGGATGTATTTTCCATAGATTGTGTCGTACACACTTTGCAGGTGTTCGTACGAACCCTTATACAGGAATATGGCATAGCGTCCTGCCGGGAGTTGCTTGAAGCGATATTGCCTTTCGGAGTTACGGCGGCAGGCATAACCATACATACATCGGTACGCAGTTTCTCTATCGGGGTCACTTTAGGGTCGTCATGAAAAATACAGTAAGGCATCACTTCTCCCATTGGCAGCTTTTCCTCTTGGACAAATTGTTGAAGGCGCATCCACGTGCCGCAATAATCATTTAGTTTATAGTCTCCGAACAATCGGATATAAATCACATTTCGGACCGGAAGTTCTTTGATTTCCCGTTTCAGTTTGAGTTCCGGACGGATAATAGCTGGTTTCATAATTACAAAGTTTTTATTGTTACGATATTCTAAAGGTGAAATACCGTAGAACTGCTTGAACACTTTAGACAATGACGAGGAAGACGAATAACCGATGCGATAAGCAATGTCGGCTATCGGCAAATCGGTGTAGCGCAATAACCGTGCTGCCGTTTCAGTACGTGTCCGGACGATAAACGTACCTATGGGTTCGCCCAAAAAGCTTTCATGATGCGGTGGAAGTAGAACGGAGAGAAATGGGAAATCTTGGCCAGCGATTTCAGGTCGATTTCTTCTCGAGGTGGAGATTGATATAATCCACCACTGCATTCACATACTTCTGATACTCTTCCCGGGTTGTCTTCTTGGTTTCCATATATTCTATCGGTTTGTTCACGATGCAAAAATAAGGGGAAAAAGGGATAGGGGACTTGTCCGATGTTGCTATAAATGTGGTTTGCCGCATATTTGTTGGACGGAAGTTCGTTAATAATCATTGTTTGTTTAATCTGAAAAGACAAAACATATGTAATTTTGCAGCGGATTATATTATATAAATAGCTTTTGAAAGAGTATATGAAAGACGCTTTTCTTACTTTAGGGCGTGGTGTAGGCCAGGTGATGTTTCAGAACAATGCGCTGTCGGGGTTATTGATGCTGGCAGGTATCCTTCTGAATTCCTGGCAAATGGCCTTGCTGGCGATTGCGGGTAATGTTGTAAGTACACTAACGGCTTGTCTTTCCGGTTACAGTCGCGAAGATATAAGGAACGGACTTTACGGGTTTAACGGTACTTTGGTGGGAATAGCAATCGGAGTATTTATGCCGGTTTCCGTAGCTTCTTTATCATTGTTGGTTGCAGGTGCGTGCTTATCCGCTTGGATAGCCCGTCTTTTCAGCTTGCAGCGGCGGGTGCCGGGATTTACCGCTCCTTTCATCCTTTCGGTGTGGATATTGTTGGCTGCTTGCAGAGGATGATGCCGTCTTTGCTATTGCCTTCCGGAAATGCAGTGACAGCCCAGTCACTCTCTTTTTTGCAGGCTTTTTGTCTGAACATCGGTCAGGTGATGTTTCAGGGGAATACAGTATTGGCAGGAGTGCTCTTCCTGTTGGGTATCATGGTTAATTCCCGTATCAATGGCTTTTATGCTGCATTGGGAGCGGGGCTTTCCATTCCGTTCGCTCTGCTGTTGGGAGTGGATGATGCTGTTTTGAATGCCGGATTGATGGGATATAACGGAGTGTTGTGCGCCATTGCTTTGGGAGATAAAACATGGAAGGGCGGCGCGTGGGCTACAGTGGCTGTATTGCTGTCCGTCTTACTCCAGATAGGCGGTATGAAGTGGGGAATAACAACCCTCACCGCACCGTTCGTTGTTGCTGTATGGATAGTGGCAGGGTGCAGAGGCCGGATGGAAAAATAGAAATAGAAACTGAAAATTGCTGAATATTACAAAGTATGACCGAGAAACCCGATTGCAGCTCTTGGCGTGGGCAAGAGAATATCATTGTGCAGCCTTTATACAAGGTGATCCTGTTCAGTTTCCACATCGGTATACGCAGAAACAGGATATTGAGGTTAGCGGCTTGCTCACAGCTATAATGAGTTTTGGCAACCGCAAACAGATATTGAAGAAAGCGGACGGACTGCATGGTTTAATGGGAGCTTCACCCTACCGGTATGTCTTGTCCTGCAGGTGGAAAGAAGATTTCCTGCCTACAGATAGGAGCAGCTTTTACCGTATGCTTTCCCATGCGGATTTTTATACTTACTTTGCCCGGCTACACGCTGCCTATACCCGTTTTGATAGTTTGGAAGATGCCTTGTCGGTTTATCCGGGTACACCGATGGAGAAGCTGTGCGCATTTCTGGAA